>Ga0209181_10010112_pt1 | contig 12286 bp, 13 predicted proteins | sample MAT05_FD_187208 | JGI IMG/M metagenome (GOLD analysis project Ga0209181, IMG submission 187208) | Freshwater microbial communities from Lake Fryxell liftoff mats and glacier meltwater in Antarctica - MAT-05 (SPAdes) (version 2) | ecosystem: Environmental > Aquatic > Freshwater > Ice > Liftoff... | reverse complement strand
GCGGCCGGAAGTGCCGCATGCTCTAAGACTAAGAAGCACCTTCAGCATTGCCGCCGCATAGTGGCTTACTTGAATTATCCGATCAAGCTGACTGCCGTCCCACCAGTTCGTTTCAACCGACGGCTGTCGTGCGCAAGCCGCTTATCATGGCGTTAGGCGGCTGAACAAATGCCACTCGCATACGCTCGCTGCCCGTACCCAATCCTAACTGTGCTTGCCCTCCGTCAAGCACAGACTATCTGGAGAAAGAAATGACAGACAAGAAAAGTGTCCTGGTGATCGGCGTGCAACCAACACTCATGGATTTCTCTAGCCCAGACTACGCGGCTTATCCTGGCATGGACGCGGCGAAGGTGTTGGCCGGCCTCAAAGCCTCGAAAGACAGCTTGACTGACCGCGGCTACGACGTGCAAATGTGCTTAACCGATTTTGGCGAAACTGCTGAGGCCGTTGTTCAAGGCCAACTGGTGCAGAAGCGCTTCGACTGCATCGTCATCGGAGCGGGCATACGAACAATCGCAGGAAACTTCCTATTGTTTGAAAAGTTGATAAATGTCGTGCACGCGCACGCTCCTCAAGCCAAACTGTGCTTCAACACCGGGCCGACTGACACAGTTGAGGCAGTGCAGCGCTGGCTCTGAAGTGCAAGACGACTTTGTGCTTTCGCGAGGCATGGCTGCCTAACTCTTCGAGTGTATTCGCCACATTCGACGCATGCCGATTGTGACGAATACACTCGCAAGGCAACCCGCCGCGGAGCGGATTACTTGAACTATGCATTCAAGCCGACGCCGGAACTGGCTCTTCGCTCATCCCGGCTCTACGGCCGGCGCGGCTTAATGCGGCGTTAGCCCCATTCGATGAGAATTCATCTATGAGTTGGAAATGCGGGACCTGCGGCGTTGAACATATCGATATTCCTATATGCTTCGGATTTGAAGCGCCCTGGCGACGTATGGTCACTGAGGCGGATTGCGTTGGACGCGTTGAAATGAATGCAGATACGTGCGTTGTCGATAATACTGCCTTCTTCATCCGCGGCCATATAGAACTGCCGATCCTAGGTAAAGATGAGCCGCTTGCATTTTCAGTGTGGTCGTCGCTAAGTGAAGAGAGTTTTATCCACATGTGCCAGCGGTGGGAAAGCCCGGATCGGGGCGACGACCCGCCGTACTTTGGCTGGCTCAGCACGGACATTGGGATTTACCGAACGGACGCTCATCTTAAACTGTCAGTTCAGTCCCAAAAGCCAGGATTTACGCCGCTGTTTACCGTAGAGCCTTCCGACCATCGCTTAGCAACTGACCAGCGTCAAGGCATTTCCGTGGAACGCTGGCATGAGGTGGTACACTTCTTCCTTCATGCAAAGAACATGTGTGGCGCCTAACTCTTAGGATTGCTGCGACTCAACGGTTTACTAGGCCGTATCAATCCAATGTTCACGAAACCCGGCAATCTGGCGAGGTTGCCGATTTTAGGGTTTTGGCTTTCACTTCTATGGGGATGACTTCGAGCCGATATAAGCTGGATTAGTGCGCGCGATTGTTTTTGGTTTTATTAAGTGAATGGTGCGCGAGGCTCGGTATTTTTCGGCGGGCCTTTTCGGGTTTCATTTGGCGGTTCGGTACAGATTACCGTGAGTTGCGCGCCCGCGTTTTGAGTGAGTCTCCGGAAAATAGGCGAATGCGAGCGTCGCGGTTGCTTTTCGGTATCGCCGGCGTGGATCTGTTGGTGTGGACGGATTCAGTCATGTCGTTCTCGCGGGCTGTCCGATGGTGCGGGTGGCGTAGCCGGCGGGCCGGATCATGGCGATGAACTTGAGTGCGCAGCCGCAGGCGCGATAAGCCGGCGGTGGTTTGGGTGACTGCGGTTCGGGGACGGGCGGCAAGTCGAAGGCGTGGTTAAGCGCGATGGCGAGTTGGACCTGGTCCGGCGACGGAAACCCGCGTAAGGCGGAATGGTAGGGTGGATCCCGCATACGCTTCGCCGTGCGGAATCCACCACTTGCCGCGAAGGAATCCACGCAAAGAACTTGGCGGAGAAACCGGACATTTAGGTGGCGCGGGCTGCGCCCTACGCGAGCTCAGGACCCGGTGGGGCTTCGCACCACCGGCAATGGCGATGAAGATGACACTACCGCGGCATGCCAACACAATCGCGCGCGAGGGGTTGGCGCCCTGCGACCATGCGAGCACCGCCACGCGTAGCAGCATCCTCGGGAAATGCGCCGGCGCGCCGGTCCCGTCATTGCGATAGTGCGCATCGAACGCCGAGGAGTTCGCCAACCAAGTGATACACCGCATGCGCAAAGGAAACCGGGCAAGATCTGCCCCTCCAACGACACCGGCAACAGCCGTGGACTCCTATCGATGTCGCGGTACTTCGCCATGCGCGTCTTTGCTTGCTCAGGCAGGAGCATTCAAGCAAGATCAGCAAGGGTTTTTCTACAGCGTCGTTAGACCTCGGAATCCACCATGCGCACCTTCAACATTCTCTACGCCGTTGTTGGCTGGTGCATCGTCGGGCTAGGTAGCCTGCACATGCTTTCCACGCTTCAACTTCTGAGTTCCACACCGGTCTTTCGGCTCTGGTTCTTTGGCGCCGGAATGGCTATGGCACTAGTCGGGGCTGTTAATCTTCTTCACCGTGCATACGGCCATTCGGCGCTGGGAATACGAATTGTTTGCTCCGTAGCCAATACTCTACTCTTGTGCTTTGCCATTGTAGCGGGTGCGCTCACGACCTCCAGCCTGGTGGAGCGCGCTGTCATCGTTGCATTAATCGGCGCCGCGTTACTCCTCTCATTCGTGCCGTCCGCATGTAACTGCAGCTTTCTGCCTAGAACAAGTCGACCCTAGCAGCCTGTCGGACTTGAAGAATCGAAGCGAAAATCTGACTGGGCGAAGCCAGATTTCGTCGATTTTGAAGGGTAATAGCTCTTCTATTGCCCGAGAAAGCGGCGGAATATGGATCGTCCAGGCGGATTTGCAGCCGATTTCCTTTAAGTCCGACAGGCTGCTAGAACGGGCACCGCACCGCCCGAGCTCTAACCCTCGCTCAACCGGACCAGCTACGGCTGCAGGGTTAGCTCGAACGTTAGCCTTCATTGGAGATTCTTGTGCAAGGTCGTTGGATTCACCCCTCCAAGACTTGGAGACTCCGATGAGTTCAAACAATTCGAAGATACGCTTTAGTGCAAAGCTGCTTCGTCCAGCAATGCCAAAAAGTGATCGGACATGGTCATTCTTGGTCTTGCCGAAGGACCAAAGTGCGAAGCTTCCGAGGCGCGGCAGGACCAGCGTACGCGGCTCGATCAACGGGCATCACTTCGAGGCGACCCTTGAGCCTGACGGTCAGTTGAGCCATTGGCTACAGGTCAGTCAGGCCTTGCGAGAGGCCACCCACGCTGCCGTTGGGGACGTGGTCAACCTGGAACTTGAGCCTGTCGTTGTGGAGCCGGAGCCCCTGATACCACTGGATTTTGAGCAGGCGCTTTCCGATGAACCAGACGCTCAGCGCACCTGGGATACAACGACGACGGTCGCACGCCTGGACTGGATTCATTGGATCGAGTCAGCCAAGCAAATCAAGACTCGCACAAAGCGCATCAGTGACGCTTGCGACATGCTCGCGTCTGGCAAGAAACGGGTTTGCTGCTTCGATCAGTCTGGTTATTACAGCAAGGCCTTTTCGGCGCCAGATGCGCAAGATGCTGCGGATGGATCATCTGACGCTACCAAATCATGCGTTGGATCGACCCCGACCCAAGTCAGACTTGAGCCGTGAAGATATGCCTTTTCCACGCCCAAGCCTTGTGAGAACGTAGCATCCGCGAACGCGGTATCCCCCGAGGAACGACGATGCCCGGACATCGAATTTTCGCAACGCCTTTTGCCGCGGTCTACCCGACCTATGTGCAGAGGGCGAGCCACCTTGCTGGCGTTGGGGAAAAGGATTCATCGTGATTTGGACAAACAGACGACGGTTGAGAAGACACAAGCCACCATAGCTAATATCTGCATCTCGGCATTCGATGCAGCTCTCACTTTACGAATTCTTTATCTTCCATCGGTAACGACTCCCGAGGGCTTGGGCCATGAAATATCGCCGAACAGCGAATCCGTATTATACTCGTAGCGCCTATCGTCTAGTCTCGTTTGTTTTCGGCCTTTTCTTGACAGGCGTTGGCATTTACGCAGTTTTTATCGACCTTGTTGACCCATCTTTGCGCACCGGTGCCGGATTACTAATTACAATGCTGGGGGCCAACTTGGCGTGGTCTGCCGTTCAGTCGAAAATATCCTGGTTGTCCAAGCTTGGCCCGCTTCCTTAATCGACCGCGTAACGAGTGGAATTTCGGCATGGATAGGTTGCTGGTGACTTCGCTGTTGCTTCTCCCATGCCCATATGGTTGATTATCTCGCAGGAGTGGCAATCGTTATGGCCGGACTCTATCTGGCTGCCTTGGGCACCGCTTGTCTAGTCAGGCCAACAATCGCTGAGCAGTTCCTGCTGGCATTGGTCGGTTCGCCATTTGTCCACTTCGTGGAGATGGCGCTGCGAATACTCGTGGGGGCTGCTTTCGTCCAAAAAGCACCGCAACTCCCCTGCGATCCGATCTTTATGATTGCTGGCTGGGTTTTGCTTCTGACAAGCATTGTTCTCTTAGCGATGCCGTGGCGCTGGCATCGGCAGTTCGCATCACAAGCTGTGCCGCTCGCGTTGCGCTATATCAAACTGCTTGGCGCAGCTTCCATCGGTCTCGGCTCAATGCTCGTCGCAGCGGTTGTATTCGGATCCACGCGCTGATCGCAGTCAAGTCCAACGCAATCCGGTTTTTGAGGTTCGCATGAAGGGTCGTCTCGTTGCGCTTTCTGCCGCTTTGCTCTCGGTGGCCGCTATTCCTTCAGTGGCGGGAGAAACGGATTGCCCGCAAGAATGTTTGGCAAGAGGCGCGCAAGCTCAAATGACTGCTACGCTCCACCCTTAGGCCGAATCGTCTCTGCCCTGCCAAGCCGCTAGGGGCTGATTTCCATTATGAAATTAAGATTTTTTTTCGAACCCGGTTCAGGAATATGTCTGTGGTCTGCTGACGCTGAGGCTAATGCGAAATTCGACTATCCGGTCGATTTAGAAGCGTTGCCGATTTCCGATGCAACCAAGGATCACGGCAATCGGCTTTCGGAATTATTTGACACCAGTATCGACTCGGAAAATCCAGGCGCGCCTAGTCCATGGTCGGCGATTCAATGGGCAAAATTCAAAATTCAGGCGGATGATCTTTTTGCAAATCTGCGAATTCAGCTTGGACCCGACTTTGCCCTACAGAACGATGATTGCAGCGAAGCTCTACTGCCAGCAGGAACCAGTCCGAACCCGGTGCATCACTGATTAGCGCGCTCTTCTCTACCTATTTTTGGAATGCGTATCCATGCAACCTTACAGCCCGATTAATAAAGTTCTGACTGTCGCGCTTTCCACCCTGCTCACGTTGACCTTCGCACTCGCTTACTCAACGTCCATTCTGTCGCCGGCGACCGAGCAACGTAATATAATCGGCTTAACCGATTGGTCAGTTGGCCTGCTCATTGCTTCATCACTCATTGGCGCTTTATTAATCATCGCATATGGTACCCCTATTTTCGTGGCACTTTGGCTACGCAATGCCGCTCGCTGGCCGTATGTGCTCCTATTGGGAGCCACGCCTGGATTGCTGATCGCCAGCTTTTTCGGCTGGGGCTACTCCTACTTGATTCTTGGATTCGGGCTGGCGATCGCAACCGTGGTGCGCTTGGTATGTGGCCTTTGTCCTACGAATTCCGCAGACTAGAAGTCGCAGGCGGGGCGACCCAAAGTCGCGTGCCTTCGACTATATGGGAACCAAGTGTCGGAGCTTTTTCTTATAGTTTTTCTTGCTGACTGCGCAACGAGAGCGCAACAGCATGCGGTTTATGCTGTTGACAGCAATTGACCCAAACTGCATACCGCTGATCGTAGGCGCGCGACTTTGGGTTTGTGCGCTGGGCAACGGCGAACATGGCCGGGCCGGCTATGGCCTGCGGCGGTCGCGGCGTTTTCGGCTCAATTCGGACAGAGTTGAACCGCTGAATCGAAGGTTAGCGGTCGAGAAGAAGACATCGCGCAAGAACAATGTGAGCGCCGCGATCAGCGAGAGCATGGCGAGGATAAAGAGCATCGCGATAGGGGTACCCACCTTGAAGCTGTAGATGCCGCCCATGAACAGTATCGCCACAAGGGCTGCGACCAGTAGCGCGGTTGTGGTGCATAGCGCAATTGCCCAACTCAACATGCGCGCGCGGTGCGCGATCATCCCCAGTTCTTGCGATTTTTCGGCGAGTTGTGGGTCGGTGGCCGCTTGCGATTCCAGAAGTCGCGCGCGATCAACCACACGCGCGAGGCGTCCCGTCATCATGCTTAAGAGTCCACCAATCGCGGTGAGCAGAAAGACCGGCGCCAAGGCCAATTGGATGGCGTGCGCGATGCCCGAGGTCCCAATATCCGGAAACATGAGTTGAATCTCGGTGAATTCGTCAGATGTGACCTTACACGATGCTTCCCGAGCACCTATTTGTAACTTGCAAATACAGCGCCGGTGACAACACGCGGCTGACGCTATTCGAATCCGTTCTGGAACATGCCGTCGAGCACACCGGGTGCATCGAAGCCATCTTTGAACATCGCATCGGATGGCCCACCGACACGGCAGTTGTAGCAAACCAGCGCGAAATCTTGCTTAGGGGTGCCGGGTGTGTATGGATTGATGGCATCCGCGGCGATAGTGGCCGCCAGCACTTGCACGCTGAAACTCGCGCCCGCGTGCTGCGCAGGTGTCAGATAGACGCCTTCCAGATTGTTCTTGAGATCCGAACTGCCACCGGATTGTGAATCGCCTGAGGTGCTGTCGAAGACATTGCCGCGATAGCGCGTGGCGCCGGCATCGACATTGAGGTCCAGATCATTGGTCCACGACGCGGTGGTTCCACCCGTCCCGGGACCCACGGCGTCAGTCCACGACAGCATCAGGCGCACCGGCTCTGACGGATCGTCGGCCTGCAACTGAACTTCCCAATCGGCGCCCGAAGCCGTCAGCACGGTTTCCTGATCGGCGAGCCAAATGTCGAAGCCAGGGTTGATCACCGCATCCAAATCCAATCGGCCCCAGCCCGCGAAACGGTTCGGCCGCTGCGGCATCACGCGACTATCGGCATCGCGGAATCCGGTCACGTTCTTCGAGGCGACGGTAAACACCGCTTTGATCAACGCTGGACTTGGATCGTGAGCATACTGACTGCGATAACGCTGCCAGTACAGCGCGCTGGCGCCGGTGACCACGGGCGAGGCCATGCTGGTGCCGCACATGAGTCCGAATGAAGTGTTGTTGGTGCTGGTGATGCTATCGGTGTTGCACCCAGGTGCCACAATATGCGGTACCTGCCGACCATCGCAGGCGGGGCCGTGCGCGCTATTGGACGAGACATCAAAGATGTTGAGCATTTGCACGCCGCTACCGGACTGCAAGCCATTTGAGCCGACAGCGAAAAGGTTTTTGGCCTCATCCGGCGACCCCAGCGAACTCGGCGCGCACACGCCGGTGTTGCGATCGCCATTGCCATTCATCACCGACCAGACGGTAAGCACGGGCTGATTGCCTGGGGTGGACGGATCTGCGTCGCGCGCGATCATGTCCACTTGCAGGGTTGGAATGTCATAGCCCTGCGGAACACCGGTCGGGCCCCAGGAATTATTCGCCAGCTTGGCCGAACTGACGGCGGCGTCTTTGTAGATTCGCAGCATGCCATTGGCGACCATGGAGCCCGCGCTGCCGGGGCCGGAGCTCAAGAACGGTGAATATAGCTGCTGCACCAAGCTCGCCCCCGGCGCGACGCCCTGTCCACGTAGGAAGTTGGCCGCATCGCGCGTGCCGGAAACCCCAGTTCCCGCGACGGCGGCTGCCACGTGCGAGCCATGACTATTGTTGGAACTGCCGCAACTGCCTTCGGTGCCGGTGCACGGGACCATGTTCGCGGCAACATCAGAATGCGTGGTGCGAACGCCGCCATCGACGATGCTCACAACCACGCCGGAACCACTCAAAGCCGTGGGCGTGAGCCAGCTCAAATAGCCGGGACTTATCAGATTGGTGGCGTCGTAGCCGCCGACGATCGACTGATTGCTCATCTCACCGCGCGGGCCGCCGCCATCGGCGATGGCTTGCAAGGTGTAGACACCGGGCACAGAAACCGCTGACAAAAAATTGTCGCCTGCAAGTTGCAGTTCGACCAGGGTCAAATCCGACGTGAGCGCGGTGCGTTCGACCAGTTCCACGTTGGCGCTGACGAGCCCTGCAAGCACCTGGTCTGCTGACGCGGCGTCGATCAGCGCCATGGCCTTGCGCGGCGCTGCACCTAGCTCACGGCTTTGCGCTGGGACCTTTTGAGCTGGGAGGAAATCACCGGCCCAACGAATGTTGCCGCTGCGGCTGGCCAAGCTCGCTAGATCCGCCTGCGTTGCCCACACGATGTAGCTAAATGGCGCCAGATAGCGAACTGGGCGCACGTTGGCTTCGCGCAACTCGACAAGATCTGATTCGCGCGGCGGGCCATAGAGTTGCAACAGCCGGAAGTCGGCACCGGCGTGCGTGTTGGCTTGCATCCAGGGATTGTCCGAAGCGCTCCGCTGCGCAGGATCCAGCGCTTGCCCATCGACGATCAAATCGAATGGATTCGGCCGCGCTTGGACCCACGGACCAAGCAGCGCTACCGGCGCGTTGGCTGCCGGCAGCCAGATGAAATTACCGTAATCCATGGCCTGCGTGGGCAGATTCGCGCGCAAGCTTGCCGACGGTTGCTCGACGCGGAGCCAGGTTTCTGCCTGTACACCAGACGCTGCCAAGCCGGCGATCAGCAACAGGGACATACGCATCATTCCAGCACCCAATGTCAGTCGCGCCGATCCCGTGCGCGGAGGCTGCGCAGCATAGGCGTTTAGGCGCGGCTGCGAATCCTTCTTGGGCGGGAAGGCTGTACGTGACTCATGGTCTACGCGCGATTTAAGACGTGCGCCGTGTGTCGCGCCATCACTCGCCAAGTTTGACGCCGCGACGCCGCGGCCCTACGTCCGCCTTGCTCAACGCAGTACGGTTTGCGGATTCGTAAGCCATTTCGCACGCCGTCGTTCGCACTCATTTTTCCGAAACAAGTAGTCGAATCGCACCGCGTGGCGGGCGATGATCGCGGCTGCACGCCGCTTGCAGGACAGACCATGCGCAGCCGTTGGTGGACGAATCTTTACGCGCAGGTGCTGATCGCGATGGCGATCGGCATCACCCTTGGCGTGTATGAGCCGGATCTCGCAGCCAAGATGAAGCCGTTGGGTGATGGCTTCATCAAACTGGTGAAGATGATCATCGGGCCGGTGATTTTTCTAACCGTCGTGGTCGGTATTGCCAAGATGGGCAACCTGCGACAGGTCGGACGCATCGGTGTCAAGGCACTGATTTATTTTGAAATCCTGACCACCGCGGCGCTGGTACTGGGGCTATTAGTCGCGAATGGATTGGCACCCGGTGCCGGCATGAATATCGACCCGGCGTCACTGGATTCGAGCAGTGTCGAGGGTTATCGCAATGCGGCGCGGGATCAAAATATCGTCAGCTTTCTGCTGCATATCATTCCCGACACCTTTGTCTCAGCCTTTGTGCACGGCGATCTGTTGCAAGTGTTGCTGGTGGCGGTGCTATTCGGCGTGGCCCTGACCCACATGGGCGCGCGTGCGCATGAGGTGCTGCATCGGCTGGACGACTTAAGCCACGCCTTCTTCGGCGTGGTGGCGTTGATTATGCGCGCGGCGCCGATAGGTGCTTTCGGCGCGATGGCCTTCACCATTGGCAAGTTCGGATTCGGCAGCTTGGCGTCGCTGGGCTGGTTGCTGATCGCGGTCTATGGAACCTGCGTGTTGTTCGTATTTGGTGTGCTGGGATTGGTCAGTTGGGGATCTGGGTTCTCGCTGTGGTCCTTTCTCAAATTCATTCGTGGCGAATTGATGCTGGTGCTTGGCACCTCCTCGTCAGAATCGGCTATGCCGCGCATGTTGCGGCGACTGGAGGAAGCAGGCTGCGATCGCTCCGTCGTCGGCCTGGTGTTGCCGACAGGTTATTCCTTCAACCTTGATGGCACCTGCATCTATCTGACGATGGCGGCGGTGTTCATCGCGCAAGCCGTCGGCGTCGACTTGTCATTGCGCGAGGAATTGATCTTGATCGGCGTGTTATTGCTCACATCGAAGGGTGCGGCTGGCGTCACCGGCTCAGGATTTATCACGCTGGCCGCAACGTTGAGCGTGCTCGGCGGCAAGGTGCCGGTGGAAGGGGTAGCGCTGATCTTGGGCATCGACCGCTTCATGTCGGAGGCGCGCGCGATCACCAACATCATCGGTAATGGCGTCGCGACGATGGTGGTGGCCAAGTGGGAAGGTTTACGCGACGACCAAGTCATGCGCGCGGCCTTTGCACGTGGCCCGCGCGATCTGGAAGCTAGCGATGAGAACGCTCCGGTCGCTTTGCCGATCTATGGCGATCAGCCGGGCCCCATCGAATCCGCTTCGGTGCGCTGATCCGCATCGATTTGCGGCACCAGCAAGCCGTCGCACGATGTGACGTCGTCAGCCGATGCTGCACTGATATTTGCGCCCGGCGCGAGTGAATCAGGCAGCAGTGATTTCAAGAAAGTCAGCGCCGTCACCAACTGCGCCGCTGTCGGCCGGTCCGCCGGATTTTTCTCCAAACATTCCATCACGACTTTGACCAATCGACGCGGCGCGAGTGGCAATCGCGGAGCTAGATCGGGCGGTGACGCATTCATATGTTGCAGCGCGACCGACATGAAGCTCTCGCTGGTTTCCAAAAACGGACGCGCGCCGGTGAGCATCTCAAAGGCAAGAATTCCAAGCGAGTACACATGTTTCCAAAAACGGACGCGCGCCGGTGAGCATCTCAAAGGCAAGAATTCCAAGCGAGTACACATGGGATCGGCCGTCATAACTGCCGTCGAGAAAACGCTCAGGCGCCATATAACTCGGGGTTCCGGCAAAAAATCCGGTGCCGGTCAAACTCTGTAGTTCGGAAGGCACCTCGCCGCTGATGATCTTGGCAATGCCAAAGTCGATCAGCTTCACCACTTCGCCGGCATTTTCCACGCACAAGAGAACATTGCTGGGTTTGACGTCCCGATGGACCACCCCCGCCGCGTGCGCGCAGGCAAGAGCGTCGGCCAAGGGACACAGAATCTCGACTGCGCGCGCTGGGGAAAGCGGGCCATGTGCGCGCAAGTAGTCCGATAGCGAAATGCCTTCCAGAAACTCCATCACCAGATAGGCGACGGTATCCATCGATACCGCAAAATCGTGCACGCGCACCGCATGCCGATGCTGCACGCGGTAGGCAGAAATCCCTTCGGAACGAAATCGATCAAGCGCGCGCGCGGCCTCCGGTCCCGGCACGGGCTTGAACACCTTGATCGCGACCACGCTGTTTTGCGCCAAGGATTCGGCGCGATAGACCGTGCCAAATCCACCCGCTCCAACCCTGGCCTCGATTCGATATTTGTCATCGAGCACGCTGCCGCTCATGCCTTCGGTCAGCGCGCGGAAAATCAAGTCAGCGCGCTGACCAGAGCGCAGCACTTCTTCGCGCGAGGCCGCGAGCGCAAGATTGGTGTTGTGCAACAACCGATTCTTGGCGCGCACTTTGACCAGCAGTAGTGCGAACAGCGACGCCAACAAGGCTGCGAGTACGATCAGCAAAGTCTGCAATTCGCGCACGCGCTCGGCCGAATCGAGCGCCTTGCCGCGCAAGTCGTTCTCACGCAGCAAGCTGCGATTTTCCTGATCGCGACGTTCGGTGTCGAACTGCATGCGTAAGCGCGAGGATTGCTCTTCGCGCAGCGCAGACGTGAGCCGATCACGTGCTTGCACTTCCAATCCGCGCGCAGCGAAAGCCTCTGACCAGCGACCCATTTGCGCGAGTACACCCGCGCGCTCGCTGTGAATACGTTCGAGAAATCGCGGGTTTTCGTCGGCTGTGTAATAGGCCAGTGCCGCGTCGAGATCTGCCATTGCTGCCGTGGCTCGCTGGAGTCGCGCCAGCGCCGTGCCGCGTGTCAGACGCACATGCGCGCTGCGATCTGCGTTGTTTTGCGCCTGGTAATAGGCGAAAGATTGGTCGAGCAGGCGCAACGCTTCTGGCGCGCGATTCAGCTTGACCAGCGCA
>Ga0209181_10010110_pt1 | contig 12286 bp, 8 predicted proteins | sample MAT05_FD_187208 | JGI IMG/M metagenome (GOLD analysis project Ga0209181, IMG submission 187208) | Freshwater microbial communities from Lake Fryxell liftoff mats and glacier meltwater in Antarctica - MAT-05 (SPAdes) (version 2) | ecosystem: Environmental > Aquatic > Freshwater > Ice > Liftoff... | reverse complement strand
ATCCAGGCAAACTCAGACTCCTGGCAGCGGCATTACTGGGTGCTTAAAAACCTGCCCAGCTCAGTAAACACTCTATCTTTCAGGTAAGGATGGCGACAATCAGGAATATGCTTATACTGAGAAAAATTGGGATGAATTATTCTGTGTAATTCAACCCATGCACATCCATCTATAAAATTGGTACTAGAAGCCCTTCAAACAGATATTTAGCGAAGGTCAGCGAAGGATTAATTAAGAAATGAAAATTAAATAACTCCGCTATTCTTCGGCAGGGGCGAACGACCGTTATCCCCTACCAGCCATCAAATTCTCGATCTGATTAAATCCATGGTGCTCTCAATGTTTCAATCCTTGCATTAATTTCATCCTGCATGGTCTGTATTTTAGTGTCTTGTGTTGGCAATAGCATTTGCGATCGCTGCGCCAATTCCTCGGCATGCTCTTCCCACTCATAGCGTTGCTCGCCCTCCAACATTGCCACCAAATCTTTCATTTTTTCTAATTGCAAGTGCAGTCGAATGTAGCGATTTAGCTGTTGAGAAAGTTGATCAAGCTGTTGCTGCAATGCACTTGGGGTGGCAAGATCAGGCGCAGTTTGCAATACCTGTTCTAGATCACGGGCGATCGCCTGCACATACAAAGCAGCTGTTGCTTTTAGATCATCCTGGTTAAGGCGTTGACGCAGTGTGTCATAGTAACGAAACTGAAGCAACCAGTTAGGGCGATGCTGAAGCCACTGACTCCACACTGTTTTAGTTTGGTCGAGAGCTATTTGAGCAGCGGCAATTTGTTTAGCATCGCGGGTTTGCTGGGCGACTGTCAGATGCATGTCAGCCCGTGACCAAAACGAGCGCGCCTCTACTCGATCGAGTTCGATTTGGGTATGAATATTTTCTAGATTTACCGTGACTTCATCACTCAGCTTTCCCTGGCTACTGTAGGCCGAAACAGTCATCCCAATCGCCATTCCAGCTAACAAAATCAGCAGTGGCTGGAGCCAAGGATCTTTAATTCTAACTATCATCGGAATCGAACGTTTCCCCTCGGCATCAGTGACTAAAACTTCTCCGCTAAATTCGCCGCTAGGTGCAGCTTGGAGATTAAACCGGATCGGAACCCTAATCACGTGATTGGGGCTGATTTGAGCCGGAGGTGCCGTAATTTGAATCGTCGCCGCAGGCAGCACTACACTGTTATCACTACTAAACGCATCTAAGGCGATCGCCTTTACAGCGATAGCAGATTTACTGCTGCGCAGGACGATGGTGCGGGTGATCGTTTCTCCTCTGGTAGCATTGATGGTAATTGCCCTCGGGGTGGCGCTAATCTCGGCCAGAACGATGGCTGACGCGTCACTCCAGATAGCCAAGGTGAGAAACAGGATGTTAAGAATACCAGCACCTGCGAATTTCATACGTAAGATAGATTTGTAAGTGCCTCAATATTAGCCCCCTTTGCAAATGAGTCAACTCTTTACCCATGGTCATGCCTGCATTATTGGTGTCGGCGGAGACTTACCTAATACCATTGATGATGCCGTTGGGCTGGCCAAGATCCTGAACGATCCAGAACGCTGCGCCTACCCGCCCGAGCAAGTGCATTTGCTGACCAAAGACCAGGCAAAACGAGACGATGTTTTGGCCGCGTTAGACCAGCTCGCCCAATCGACTACAGCTGATTCAACGGTCGTTGTTTATTTTTCTGGGCATGGGTATCAGGTCGCTAGCGCGATGGGAGAAGAGTACTATTTGATGCCCTTTGGTTATGACCAAACCAAACTCTACAAAACGGCGATTAAGGGCACAGAGTTGACGGCTAAATTGCGGGCGATTCCAGCCAAAAAACTGCTGCTGTTGCTAGATTGCTGCCATGCAGGCGGTTTAGGCAGTACTTCAAGCTTGGGTTATACAGCCGAAAAGGCCCCTCTACCTACAGAGGCTTATGATTTATTTAACCAGGGAGCAGGGAGATTCATCATCGCTTCTTCAAAAGCCGAAGAAAAATCCTTTGCAGGCAAACCATATAGTGCTTTTACGCGAGCATTGATTGAAGCACTGGCAGGGCAAGGGGCTTCGCAGAAAGATGGTTATGTGCGAGTGATGGATTTAGCCCTCTATACTCGTCAGGTTGTGTCTCAACGAACACGCGATCGCCAGAATCCTATCCTCAACGATTTTAAGAACTCAGACAACTTTATCCTGGCCTATTACGCAGGTGGAGCTACTGAACCCAAGGGGCTACCGTTTACGGCAGAACCAGAGATTGAATCTGAACCGGGTGACTTTAACCGCCAGCTAATGCAGCATATTGAGGCATCGGGCGATCGCGCAGTTGCAATTGGGGGCAGTGTTCAGGGTGGAACGATCAGTACGGGAGATGGCAATATTGTTGGCAATGGCAATGTGGTACAGAGAGTTACCCAGAAAGGAAAGTACAACATCAATCTGGGTAATGCTCAAAATCTCACTATTGGCGATACGATTAATCACGATGAAGAGTAGGGTGTCTCTATCATGTCAAATCCCATAGAGACGCTCAAGGCAATTTTGAGCGAAAAGCTGCCAGATGAGCAGGTTCAGGCTTTGATGGCTGAACTGACGATCGCTTTTGGGAATGGTTCTGTGGCGATCGCAGGTAGCGCCGCTGATTCTCTCATCCTCACAGGCAACAATAATAAGGTCATCCACCACGGCTTTAGGGTTGAAGATATTCAAGCAATTGTGCGGGAAATTCAATCACTCCAATCCCAACCCAGTCTTACAAATGCTAAACAACCTAACCAAGCTCTTGAAAATAAACCGTTCGCTCTAAATATCGAAACTCAAACGGTAGAATTGATCAACTCTCGTCTAGCTGCAATTCAGGAATTACAAAAAGTTGGTCAATTTTCTAGTGATCAGAAAGTCGAATTTAATAAATTAAAGGAGAAAGTCTATTCTCTTGGGGAGATGAGCCAAGAACTGAAATTGCTTGCAGATAGCGTCAATCGAATGCTTAACTCGGCTGTAGAATCGCTTACGGCTGAGTTAAGCGAGTTAGATAAATCCCGAGGAGAAAGCTTCATCGAAGCACGTTCCCAAGTATGTCTCAGAGAACAAATCGAGCTACTGAAACAATTTCAGGCTCAACTTGATGAAGGCAAGACTGTGGCACATTGGCTAAATCGACAGAGATCACAAAACCTTGCCCAAGATTTGGGACAATATGCATTAGATGCTTATCCAAAAATTAAAGAAACTATATCACCACGCAGACTTGAGGCTTTCTACTTCTCACTTGGGCAATTTCTAGAACGGTTAAGCCATTGCTTAACTTGGGGTAGAGCTAACAGCTTAACCGATCCAGTTACCCCAGTAGTGGTTGACGATGAAGTCTATGCTACGGCATTTGAGCACTTGAAGACCCTGATCCCCGATCGCTTTTCGAATGATGGGATTGAGCAGTTGAAAGAGTACATTGATGGTCTAGTACAGAACTTGCCGACCTATCGGCACCTTTCTATTGACTAATTAGCCTTATTTTCCAAATTTCATGTCCCATTCAATTTGCTGTTTAATATTCCGTAATACATCTGCTTGGTCAGCTAGATGACTAAATTCTTTTAAAGCGGTTTCAAATGCCTTATCCACCGAGCACCCCGATTGCTCTATCAAGTTCTTTACCTCTTGCTTGAATTTTTCTTCGGGAGTCATAAGCAATTAGTGAGCTTATTCCATTGAGTTCACTCACTTATACAGAGGTGCAGTCAAAAATCAGGAGAATCAAAAAATTTTAAAAAACGAAACCCCTACTCTTCCACTGAAGACATCAATCGATACCATCAGCTGGAGAATAGGGATTTTTTATATCCAAATGTTTTCGGGAACTAGGACTTAGATAGGAACAACCTTATCTAAGAAACTTTTCTTGCTCACGTTCTTGCTTTTCTTGCAGGTGTTGATCTGCATTATTAGCTTGCTTTTCATAAGCTCGCTTAGTATTCTGCACAGTCGAATCATCCTTACACCCACTGCTCTGGAGCTTAACTAAGCCCGCTTCAAGACGATTACTAGGAGTCATTTGACCAGTTCCCTACCTGTTTGGTTAATGTATCCGCGCAAACAAAAGTTCCATCCGTAAGAAATGGAAGGGATGCCCTGAACTAAGTACAGACTCATAGTACTAAAATACTATAAATAGTTCAAAATTACTATTCTGGAGCAATGCTTCTTAACTGAATCAACACAAAATCTGTGTTGCTCATGCTGAATGACTCATAAGATTCCTACAACCCATGAGAATCTTAGGCTGGGCTGAGTCATGTGCTTGTTTCTCGTTCGCTTAAGCCCTCGCGAAGGTAGGATAACCCGATACTTAACCGTTCGGATGTCGGTTTTTGCCGTGCTCAACCCAACCTACACGATCAGTAACGTGACACGGTGCGATCGCTCCTACTTCCGCTTCCTCACAGTCATCGCCGCAAAATGCTCTATCAGGAGACGGTGAATGAAACTATAGCCGCCCCTTACTTTTTGCAGAAAAATGCGATCGCCCACATGAATGTCGCGCCACTGACCCAGGTTGACGGTTCAATCTTCTGTAACAATCGAGGAGTAGCAGAGGAGCTGGTGATCATAGTTACTCCACCCCAACAACCGGGCAAGATGACCGTTGAAGAATACCTGGGACGGGAGTCTCAGCAGGAGGTTCGCCATGAATACGTCAATGGTCAAGTCTTTGCCATGACGGGTGGAACGATTCCCCATAATGATATTGCCCTCAATCTTTATACCGCGTTGCGTCCCCATCTGAAATCGCGAGGATGCCGGATCAATGTGTCAGATGTCAAGGTGCAGGTCAGCCCCGCTAGCCCTTACTATTACCCGGATATCCTGGTCAGTTGCGACTCGCAAGACCTCAATGCCCGCAGGTTGATTCAGTATCCCAAGCTGGTTGTGGAAGTGCTTTCTCCCGGCACCGAAGCCAAGGATCGGGGTGAAAAGTTCACTTACTACCAGACCATGCCCAGTCTGCAAGAATATGTGCTGATTGACTCTGAGAAGGTTGCGGTGGAGTGTTACCGTTGCGGCGAGGGGCGCATGTGGCTCTACTATCCCTACACCATCGGGGATGTGCTTTGCTTGAAGAGTGTTGAGTTTGAGTGTGCGATCGCACTGCTGTATGAAGGAGTACGAGGCTTGATGGCAGGATGAATTGAAGTGATGACTGATGATCTTCCGAAAATCATTGAACGGGTGAAGGCAGGCACCTTCGGTGAAGAGGATGTGCGGGCGATCGCCGCTGCCATTCAATCGAGGCAGGTTGTGTTGGTTCTAGGCGATGGGGCAGTGGGTGTGGCGGGCGATGTGACAGCACCAGTTGTGACGGGCACGCAAAATGTGGTGGGCGATCGCAATATCGTCATTCATCTTTATGGAGCGGATGCCCAAACCATCCAAGCAGTTTTGGCGATGCAGCAAAAGCAGGGGAAAGCCTCAGAGCAAGCTGGTTACCCGGAGCAGAACTCTGAACCCATGATTTTAAGTGCAGGGCAACGCCACCGACTGAAGGAACGATGGGATAGACTTCAAGCCGATTGGGCGTTGCGGAGCCAAAAAGTAAAGCGCTTGCGGTCAGATTTAGCGATTGAAGCAGGCACGGCGGTTAAGTTTCAATTGGAGCAGCAGCTTCAGACTGAGGAGGAGCAATTAGTTCGTCTTGAGGATGAACTGACTCAGATTGAAACCACTTTACAAGAGTCACAGTCCTCTAATCCCACCACTCTTAGTTCACCCTCGAAAACCATGACGATTCCTGAACCGTTTACCGCTATTCCGGTCACTGCTGGCATTCTGACCAATATTGCGACGGATATTCTCAAGTATCATGCTCAGTCTCTGGAAGGTACACTGGCTGGTCAAGCTTTGAAGTGGGCAGGATTGATTGAGCCTAATTTGTATGACCGCTTACACGAAATTTTATGGAAGGCTTTAGATCTTTACTTCAATACTTATCCTGATCGGGATTTATTGGGTGTGGATAGCTTCTTTCTGGATGCCGATGTGAGCAGAGCGATCGGGAGTTGCATTCTGGAACGTCAGCCCATTGATAGGGTCAAGATTCAACAGGCATTTGAGCGCCACATTGGGATTCATGCCCACAGTCAACACCGGCTTCAGACACAGGGGTTAAGCTCCGATCGCATAATTGATGATTTCATTGATTGCTATCGACGGGTGCTCAGAGAGCAGTTAACGTTACCCCAGGTGGTGGTTCTACTGGAATTGCTCAATCAGAATGAGACTTTGGTGGCTGAAATTCGTGCCAGTGAGCAGCGCATGCTGCAATACATTGCTGAGTTACAGGCAAATCAGCTATCGGCTCAAAGTCTGACTAATGCCTATCAACAAGGTCAGCAGCAGATTGCGATCGCCCTCACTGAGGAGATGAACGTCACTGGGTTGGGCAGCGTCGATCAAACCTTGCAAACCATTCAGGCTCGATTGCAACCGATACCTGCACTCTTTGAAAAGGGCTTGTGTAAGGGGCAGTTATTATCAGCAAAACCAAACCAGTATTTTGTGTCTCATGGCTTTACCCCTGACCTTCTGGCAGACTGGCGACAGACGCTAGAAGAGAGCTTAGCTGAAGCAAGCGACGATCTCGATACGCTTCAGCCTTACTTTGCAGGGGATACGTTGCTCAGTGGTTTTCGGCTGTGTGGCATCTGTGAACAGCTTTACACGTCGCGGTTCAGTATGTTCCTGCTGCCGCCCTCTCAGAATCGGAATGTGTATCTGGAGCTGGGAATTGCGATTGGGTTAGGAGCACCCTTTTTCCTGATTCAGCATTATGAAGCCAAAATTCCAAGCGTTTTAGCAGGATTAAGTCTCTACGCCAAAGGAGGTTTATTCCGAACGATGCGGCGGGAACTAGCTGGGCAAATGGAAGAGTACGATTTTGGGGTCGTCCATTTCATCGCCGATTTGCCACAGGCTGGGAGCAAACCGAAGTATCTAGTCGTAGCAGGCGAGCTGATTGAGGATGAGGATTTTGAAGGAAGTATCATGGATGCATTACGCGGTTCATACCCGCATCTAGAAGCAGAATCTTTAACCAACCAGCTTAACCGTGCGGAAACCGCTGGGTGGGTCTTGGATCAATTGGTTAAGTCAATCCAGTCCTCCCGCTTTGCCGTCTACCGAGTGGATGAAGCGTGTTCACCGACGACCTTCCTGGCTTTGGGAATCAGCATTGGTCTCAACCGACCATTTTTGATGGTGCACCGAACGCACACGGAAGTCCCTCTCGATTTGCGAGGTATGGGGATGTATCAGTTCCCAAATTTCGTCGCCTTGCAGAAAGCAGTCGTTGTCAAACATCAAGAGTTCTTTAACAGATACGCAAAGTAGGCAGGTGTATGGAGGCATTCTCATTCAACCGTGAATTCGACTTTGTGCGACTGGAGCGCTTGTGCCGCACGACGGGTCGTTCTGCCCATGAATGGGATCTCTACATTGTGAAGGAATTGATTGATAATGCGCTGGATGCAGATGAAGGGCTTTGGCAGAGCGATCCCCAGCAAACTCCGGGCTTGAAGATCCGAGTTGAGTATGCGGCCAAGCAACTGTTTGTTGAGGTCAGTAACCGATCAGTCTTTCCCGCCGACCTGATTCCTGAAATCTTTGCGACCCAGCAGTATACCTCCCGCAAAGCCTTCATTAAGGGACTGACGCGAGGCGCTTTAGGCAATGCACTGAAGACGCTACTGGGGATTCCCTACGCGTTACGGAACCGGGTTGCGAGCGATTGGAGTCCAGACCAGAAGCCACTCGCGATCATTTGTGGCAACCAGGAGTATCTGCCCATCTATCGAGTCGATACGACCCAGCAAACCATTGAGTTTGACTGTCTGGCAAAGCCGTACAAGCAGACAGAGGGCACGACGATTCGCGTTGCGTTGGATTACTTTGAACAAGAAAAACCGCGCACGCTGGCAGAGGTGAAGTGTCTGGCGGAACAGTACCATTTGTGTAATCCCCATGTTGCGTTTGATTGGACAGTCGAGGTGGGGGAGGAAGAATGGTCAGTCTGCTACGAGGCAAATCCAAGCTGGCTGAGTAAGTTTCGGGGCGTCGCGCCGATCCAGTGGTATTCGCTCACGGCGTTTCAAGATTTGTTGGGTGCGCTTTACCGCAAGCAGAATGGTCAGCAGACCACGGATCTCGCGATCGCCTCCATTGGCTCCTACTTCGATGGCTTTGAGGGTGGAGAAAACCACTCTGAGCATCAAGAAGCTTTAATCGCAACGGTGCTCCAGGAATTTGGGCAACCCAACCTTGCGGTTGAAGCCTTTGAGGGCATGGGGGCAAAGACGCTCTATCAGATCATGGGTCGTCTTAGCCCAACCTTTGACTCGCTGCTCCTGGGACGAATAGGCAAGGAACACATTCGGGCAACGTTGACAGCGGTCTTGCCGCTGGATGGCGAGGTGTTTTATGACATTGCTAAGGATACGGGAGAAGAACCCAGCATTCCCTTTGTGATTGAGGCAGCGATCGCGCCCTTGCCAGCAGGCACACGCGAAATCTGGACGGCTCTTAACTTCACGCCCACCTACGATGACCCGTTTCTGCGTCGCCGCTTGTTGGCACCGATTCAGCCCGATCGAGCTGTGATCGGCTTACGGGAGTTTCTCGATGCCTATGGAATTGATGAAGAGACTCCGGTGGTTGTGTTCTTCCATCTGGTTTGCCCCAACCTTGAATCGGGAGAGTTTAGCAAAACAGAGATTAACCATCTACCGTTTAAGCAGGTCATGAGTGAGGTGCTGGATCGATTGCTGCGGTCATTTAACCAAGCGCAGGAAGAGCAAGCATTGCAACTGGAGCAGACGATTTTTCAGGCGTTGGATGAGATTTTGGATGGGCTGAAGGAAAATGAGCGGTTTGTGGTTGACCAACTGTTGGAGAAACTCCGCGCGAAGTTGAGCCAAGAACCAGCCTTTACTGAGTGGTTGCAGGCAACGGATATCTTGGAACGGTTGCGTACCTATCTGATCAAGTATCAAAGCCAGAGTAAGCTTTTGACGCAGCGGGTTGCCCGTCCAGCGGTGGGGACGATTGTGCTGCCGATTCACCCCGATCGCTATTTTTCCATCCAGGCTGAGCACATTTCTCAGGACATCCTGACCAAGAACCATGTGAATAAGCTTTTGTATGTGCAGGTGCCAGAGCTGGAGGCAGTGATCATTGAAAATGGCTGGCTGTGCCGGATGGATATGGCGTTGCTGCGAACGACGCCGAGGTTTGACGCACTTCAAGAAGCGCTGATCCAGTGTGTGGTGGGCTGTGAGCTACCAATTTTGGTGCTGCGGGATGGCGATGCCCAAAGTCTAGAGACAATGGAGCAGATGCGAAGTTGGCTAACGGAGCGGCATCTGGACGCAAACCGACTGGTTGATCTAAGCTTGGGATTAACCACTGACTCAGGGCAAAGGCCAACCCGCTTGGTGGGGATGATGCCAGATGAGTTGGCGGCATGGGTGCTGGCTCGCTTAGAGACGTTGAATCTATCCGCGAAGTTTTTGCCCGTCAGCACGGATATGCGGCAGGAGATTGGGCAGCGGTTTGAGCAGCTTTTGTTGAGCTATCTCTGGGAAGGGATGTCACAACGGCTAGAAATGTCTCGTTTATTGGGTGATTTGGATCGGCAGTTACAATTTACGCAGGCAATGCAAACTCAAACCCTAGACGAACAAATTCAATACCAACTGCGAGAGGCAGAGGGGACTCACTCTTATGGAGCAGTGTTGGATAGGGTAGTGAGACAGTTCTTTGATCAGTTCCTGAGTCAGCATGGCTCTGGGATTCAGGAGTTAACCCAAGCCCATCTTCAGCAGTTGCAAGGAGGCTAAGCGGATGACTGAAGAGGTAACTGGCGGACTACGCCCACAGTACCAGACCTACGCCTGCCAGAAGTGCTTTATTGCCTACAGTGAACAGGCACCTTGGTCAGTTGATTTGCTGAGTGCCTGTGAAGAGGTTTTGAGCCAACCGGAATACAACCTGGAAGCGGATTATGCCCGTAAGCACTTTGCCGCAGATGTGCCGCTACGACAAAAGGCGCTAGAACTGATTGCCAATGCCCGCTATGGTATCTATGACCTTTCCTATTGGCGGCAGGATGAGCGCAGCAACTGGCAAATGCCGCGTAATGTGATGATTGAGCTAGGAATAGCCATTACCTTGAATCGCCCCATTTTGTTGCTGCGTCATGCCAGCAATCGAGACTTGCCATTGCCCAAGAGTTTGCAAGGTATCAGCGACCAGATCCTAGAATTCAGCGGTACAACTACCTTAAAAAAAGCTCTCACTGAGCACCTTCCTAAATGGATTAACACAACACCTGAAACTGCTTGGTGGAATCGTTACTGTACTTTTGGTGGGCGGGTTTGCGGTTACCGAGAAGCTCACCCCCAAGCTAAGCAACTGGGCAAAAAAGATTTGGCTTGCGCCATCGCAGATGGTGAAGATCCTTGTCGTCCGGATTTCCGTGGTGTGGTTGAAGACGTGCTGAATCGATTTGGTGATATATCTTATACCTATCTAGACTCCCTTTCTCTAAAGGAGGGGTATAGTTTGCTTCTTTGCAGCCATTGTCAAATGGTTCGTTCTTCACCTTTTGCCATTTACCGCATTACCTCTAACACTCCTGTGGAAGCATTTATCTCGATTGGGATCAGCCTTGCATTAGAAGCACAATTTGAATACAAAATACCAAAATTTTTAATCACAGAGAATATACAAAATATCCCCTCTCTATTATCAGGCTATGAGGTATTTGTTGCTCGGAATGATAGGGAGCATAAATTCTGCCTAAGGGAATTCATACCAGTAATTCTTACAAAAATTCGAGGAACTTTTTGGAGACCAAGACCGTTACCATTCCTTGAATCTCCAATTCTTCAAGAAAATGAGATCCGAATTCAAATAGTGGATTCTAATCCTTTCATACCACTTAACGGCAGATTAGAAAACCCTGACGCTCTATTTGATAGAGAGGAAGAACTCGACGAGATATTTAAAATCCTCAATCGAGGCTCTAGCTTGGCTTTAACCGGAAAAGCAGGAATTGGTAAATCCACTCTATTAAGAGCTGTTAGTTTTCAATCAGGTAAGCGTCTCAAATCTCCTCGAAAACCTATTTATCTAAACCTAAGTTTAATTAGGGATGAAGAGGATTTTTATCAATCACTATGCGAGAACGCAAGAATTCCGCTTCTGAGAGGATATTCTTTAATTCGCGCTCTTCAAGCAACTCGTCTACTTCTACTTTTAGACGAAGCTGAGCAAATGACTCGTGATGAATTTACTGACGAGTTTCCTAGTTTTTTAAGAGGCTTAATAGAAGGGAGAGACTCCCCAGTACAGTTGTTGTTAGCAGCTAGAAACTCATTGCAATCTTTCTTGCCACAAACTAAGGGATCACCCTTAGCGAATATGATGACTGAATTAAGAGTGGGGGCGTGGAATAAGTCAAAGATTCTAAAATTTATTGATCAACGTTTAGCAAACAAAGATGTTCAATTCACAGAGCCAGAATTAGCTTACTTAGTTCATGAAAGCGGAGGAAATCCTTTTTTGCTAACACAGCTTTGCAATCAAATGTATGACCAGTATTCCAGGAATAGTTGACCAAATAACTCTAGCAATTATTAGTCAATTTACTTAGTAGACTAGCAATGCAGGATCGATATACTCTTCAAGTAAGGTATGCAAATTACGATCGCCAAAAGTGTTTCGTAGCCCATTCACTTGGAGCCGAGTGGACTGAAGACCTCAAGAGTGCCTGTGCTACCATCCTGCCAAAATTCAACCTGGAACCCTGGTATGCGGCAGATCACTTCGACCCCACCCAACCCCTGCGCGATAAAGTGGTTGAGCTAATCGCCAACTCTCGCTACGGCATCTACGACATCTCCAGTTGGCAAGATCAGCAGGGTAACTGGCAGCTTCCCCGCAACGTTTTCATTGAACTGGGCATCGCCATCGCCCTCAACCGCCCCACTCTCCTATTCCGCCACAGCAGCAATAAAAACCGACCCTTACCGGCCTGTCTGCAAGGCGTTGAGACCGTCGAATTTGCGGGTGATTTCACCCTGAAAAAGGAACTAGAGAAACGACTCCCGCAATGGTTGGATGTGCCGCCCGATCGCGATTGGCTAAACCGCTTCTGCATCTTCGGTAACCGCGTTTGTTCTTTCCGTGAACAGCATCCCTGCTCCCAACAGTGGGGACAAACCACC
>Ga0209181_10010108_pt1 | contig 12288 bp, 12 predicted proteins | sample MAT05_FD_187208 | JGI IMG/M metagenome (GOLD analysis project Ga0209181, IMG submission 187208) | Freshwater microbial communities from Lake Fryxell liftoff mats and glacier meltwater in Antarctica - MAT-05 (SPAdes) (version 2) | ecosystem: Environmental > Aquatic > Freshwater > Ice > Liftoff... | reverse complement strand
CCACGCCGATTCCGACTCCCAGACCGACCGCACCCGCGACGGGAGCGAGGAGAAGCCACTTCGATGCCATTGCGAGAGTCCTCTTGAAATGATGGTGCCGAAGCGTGCCGACCCAGAACAGATCAGCTTCGCAACCACTATCCAGACGAGGCACCCCCCTCAAAAGCTTGCCCGGGGCGAAAATTGTTACAAATTCAAATCCCGCAATTCCCCGGCTACTCAGATTTGCGGCCCTGATTGGCGTCAAACCACTGCCGCAGGCCGCTGTCACAGTGTGCCAGGCCGCGGCGAGTCAGTCCCCAAGTTGCGAGCACCAACAGTACGAAGCCGGCCGCCCAACTCCATGAGATGCCGTTTCGCACCGGTAGATAACACGCCGCAGTCGGCACAAACGCTGCCAGCACCTCCAGGTTTGCACGCAACAACGCGAACAGCAACAATGGCAACCCCAGTGTCAGGCCAGTCGCGATTCCACCCGCCTGGTTACCGGTACTGAACGCCCGGAATCCGACCGCGAACGAGAACCCCCACATTGCCAGCCCGCCGAGGGCTGCGGCAACGGCCTGATACCACGCCGCACGCCCCGACACAGCCAGCGCGATCCACAATAGCGCCGCGATCCAGAGATAGCTTCGCCCGCGTTTCCACGCTGCGGATAGCGACGCATGCCAATAATCGTCGCCCGTCAACTCGGTGAGTAGCAGCAACTCCAGGCGCTTGCAGCGATCGGAAACCGTGGGGTCCCACAATCCGAACTGAAACGCAGCCGGCACCGCCGCCAGCACGCACATCGACGCCGCAACCATCGCCGGACCGCCCCACATTTCGAAGATGAGGAACGGAGTACGTCCCATCCAAGATGGCCAGTCGTCGCCCGCCACGATGAACGCCGAGTACAGCAGGCAGAAACCGCCCGCCAGGTAGACATTCACCCGCCCGGAATACTCCATAACGCGCCGCACTGCCCACCAGGTGAGCGGCCGATTGCCAATCAATTCCGACTGATCGACACGGTTGGATTCCAGCGGTTTGTAGTGTCGGTCGTGGAAGTGACTCTTGAGTCGCAACGCGGCACGGAACCCGAACGCGATCACAAGTCCGGCACCGATTGCGTTCACCGTGATGAAATTTCGCCACAGCGTTTCTGGACCTTCGCTCAGCAAGAACCAGTTTCGCACCACTCCGAACGGGTTCTCCTGAAACACCCGCATCACCCAGATGTAAACCCACTCCGCGATCGCAGGTGGCAACCCCGTGATCCACATCTGCAACTTCTCACCCGCGAGGATGCCGATAATGAGGTAGAACAGCACTCCCAGGAGAGCGATGGCCTCGCCAACCCGCCTGATCGAGTACGGTTCATACGCCCAGACGGTCAACCCGAGTGCGGCCACCACGCCCCACTCGAATGGCATGAGTGCGAGCGGCCAGAGATCCTCGGGAAGGATGACACCCTGGAGGACCATGACAAGCAACACCGGCATTCCCGCGAGCGACACCAGCGCGAAGCGGCCGATCCCCACGAGCGCCTCCGAGAGAAACACCCGTGGTGGTCGCAACGGCGAGACGAGGAGAAACTCGAGTGCCTGACTTTTGGGGAGTTGAGTGAGCCGCCAGCCGATGAGCGACGCCCCCTCAACAATTCCCAGGACGAGCGCAATCTGCCCAACCGCGGAAAGTCGTTCGGGTGTATCCGAGTTAGCTGCGCCCCAGCCGAGGAGCGCTATCAGGATGATGTGAAGTACGGCTGCGCGACGAAATGTGATGTGTCGGGCAGGAGACCGCATTCCAATTGTGAAAAACGCCTGGAGCATGATTGGAGTTGCGGGAAGCAGATCAAGTGAGCGGGGGGCGAAGGCATTCAGTATCTGCAATCCGCGATCGCCGGATCACGTGACATCGCGGCGACGGTAGACCCCTGATGGGGATGGCGGGAGTGTGATGTTGTGCGCCGAGCCGGGCGACGACGAACTGGGCCGATCATCCTTCACAATCTTCCAGATGTTGGTTTCTTCGTCACGGATCGCCTTCAATTTCTGAGCCTTCAACACTGCGGTCATGAAGTCTTTGCAACTCGGGAAGCGAGACTGCGGTACGGCGCTGAGCGCTTTCAGCAGTGCCGGGCGTTCCGCTTCGGGTAACGGGGACATATCGGGCATTGGCCGGATGTAGCTGACGCTCGGGTCGCTAGGCGTCGGCGGGAACGGGAGGAGTCCTGTTCGCAGGACAAAGTACGTCACCGCGAGGCTGTACTGATCGGACTGCTCAGAGTAGTACCCGATGAATGCTTCGGGAGCGGCGTAGGCTGGGGTACCTTGCTGTGGGCAGGGGGTTCGAGTGCCGTGCGTGGGTGTGGCAAGTCCATGGTCCGTGAGTTTGGCCGTCTCGCCCAGAAGGAGAATGTTGCTCGGCTTCACGTCGCCGTGCTGAAATCCGACTTTGCGCCCATCAAGAATGTGCGTGCGAGCGTTCAAGAAGTCGAGCGCGTCGGCGACCTGCCACATGTACAAACCGAGCATTGCTGGCTCGAGTTGCTGGCCGAGTTCATTCTGGTACACGAGCATCAGATCGAGGAGTGTGGCCTCGGCCAACTCCATGTTGATGACGATGTATCCCGGGAGGGACCAGACCGCGTTGTGCTTGATGAGGTGCGGGTGGTCCATGACCAGGAACGACTGAAGCGTCCGGATCTCGCGTGCGGTGGTCGCGGCGTTGGAACTGGGCATGAACTTTAGCGCGACGGGCTGCCCATCCGGGGTATCTGCTTCCCAGACTTCAGCGAAGCCCCCGCGGCCACGGACGCGCCGCAACCGGTACCCTGGCGAGGGTTCGGTCCCCACTTGCAAATTCAGTGCGCCGGGGGTGTTAGAACGTAGTTTCGGGAAAAACGTCAACGCCGCCTCCCCTTCATGGTGAGCGGGTAATACGGCGAACTGCCAAGGTATTGGCAGAAGCGAACTCGATCAAACTGTAGCATATCGGGAGCGTTCCGTTGGTTACTTTCCAGTAACCTTCGCGATCTCAGGAACAAAATTCATTCCTAATCATAATTTTGTCACGCTTCGGGAATAGTTGTCAAGTTCCATCCCAGAGGCTTTCCATTTTGGTACGGCATTACGCCGTGAAACTGGCATCCTTTGCGATCAAACACGTATGGGAGGAACAATCGATCCCCTTCCCACAACGGGAGCGACTCAACCCGCTCCAACTCGACCCATTCCAGTGTGCCTTCCGGATTCGACAACAGTGGCGTGCCTGTGAAACTCGTGATTCGGAATATAAACCCGAACCAGTCTTCGCCATGCTTGCCGAAGCCTGGCCATGAGATTGTACCCGCGAGTTGAACCTTATCGCACTCGATCCCGGCTTCTTCTCGCAGTTCCCGGCGCAATCCCGCCACCACGTCCTCATTCGGCTCGAGCTTCCCACCCAACCCATTGTACTTACCGAAGTGGGCATCGCCCGGTCGGGCGTTGCGGTGAATCATCAACACCCGCCGACCATCCGGGGAGAAGACGTAGCCCAGTGTGGCAAGGATAGGGGTGTAGGGCATCAGTATTCCAGGCAAAGTCTCGATCACACCCCGGGACGGGGTCGCAGTCCGCTGATGATTTTCCGCACGTCCGCAAGATCCTCATCCGAGACACCTTCACGACGCCAATAGCGGCGTTCCAGAGCATCGAGAAGTGTTTCCCACATATCGAGTGTTGCGACGGCGACTTTCTCCCAATTGGTTCGCCGCTTGAATCGCACCTTGAACTGCCACATGCGCGCGAACTTCGAGGCGCAGACGTATCTCCGTTCCTCTGTATCAGGTGTGTTGTCAGTCCATTCGATTTCCACGGTCGAATCTCCGAGGTTGGTTCGGTAGAATTCAGCTTAGCAAAAAGCCGCGTGGCTCGGTATAGACCGATCCGACCCTCTCGGGTTGCGGAGTCGTGAACGATGCTGCTGTACGAAGAACACAAAACGCTCGTCTACGCCCTGGCGTTCTCGCCGGACGGGTCGGCGCTGGCGAGTGGTGCGAAGGACGGTTCCGTGTTCGTTCGCAATACTTCCGGCGAGCGGCACATGCTCAGCGAACCGGGGCCAGATAGCTCCGCCGTGAACGCGCTCGCATTCACCCCGGATGGTTCAACCGTGTACATCGGTGGTCCTGGCGGTTGGGGTGGCCATCGGTTCGATGGGCGTGCCTGGGTGAAATCTGAACCGTCGAATGTCGCTCCTGTCACTTCCCTTGCTGTGCTCGATGACCGCACCCTGGTTGTTGGCGTCGGCGATCGCGTGAAGACCCATGCCGGTAAGTTCGAGTTGTGGGACATGCCGACAGGGGAACGCCGCACGCCACTGTTCACGGAACCCAATGGCGTGCGAGCCGTGGCCGTGTGCCCCGCGAAGCGAACCGTGGCCTGGGTAACGGGATATCACAAGGTTCGGGTCTGGGAAATCATCAAGACCAAACCCATCGACTTTCCACAGCCCAAGCCCTGTCCTGCGGTCGCACTTAGCCCGGACGGAAAACAGGTCGCGGCCGCGGTCGATTACTCGGTGAAGGTCTACGGGCTTGAGAAACGCCAGCAACGGCTGGAACTGAAAGGCCACAAGGGACAGGTTTCGGCGGTGGCGTTCAGCCCGGACGGCGAGACGATTGCGACAGCAAGCTGGGATCAAACGGTGAAGTTGTGGGACGCGGCGACGGGGCGTGAGCGGGAAACGTTCCGCTGGCCCATCGGCCGCGTCCTCTGTTTGGCATATGCTCCGGATGGTTTACGGCTCGCGGCTGGCGGCGACGAATCCCGCATCGTCGTGTGGGATATGGAGTGATCCCGGTATGTGGGTACAGGTTGGCTATGCGAGCACACCGCTGGCACAGGAGCGAACTGAGTAAACCCCTGATCCTCTCGTGACAACCTGGAAGTTGTGACTTACATTGATCTGTGACGCAGTTCTCAACCACCACCGTGGAGTTCACCGTGAGCATCGTTCGCATGGGTATGGCGGAAGACGACAAGTTCGGAGATGGGTACGAAGCAATCTTCGGGAAGAAGACGGGTAAGACGGAAGCGGCCAAGGCTACCCCGGTAAAGAAGCCTGCAGTTGCCGCCAAGAAGCCGGCCGCCAAGAAACCGGCCGCCAAGAAGAAGTGAGTGGCGTTAGCCCCGGGCTTGCTCGGGGTTCTCGCCTACAATGCCAGAGATGGAACCGACCACACCTACCGCGATTCGCACCGACGCTCTGACCCGCACGTATTCCAAGCCCCGCAAACGGCGCTGGTGGTGGAGCAAGAAGCCTGCGGTCACCGAGTCGACTGAGTTTGTCGCGCTTAACGGCGTGTCACTCGAAGTGCGGCCAGGCGAACTCTTCGGGCTACTCGGCCCGAACGGTGCCGGGAAAACCACGCTCATCAAGATCCTCACGACGCTGCTGGCACCCAGTGCCGGGTCGGCGTTCGTCGATGATCTCGACGTGATCACGCAGGCCGACAAGATTCGACCACTCATCAACATGGTTTCGGGCGGCGAATCGTCGGGCTACGGCATCCTGAACGTCCGCGAGAACCTCTGGCTATTCGCCCGCATCTACGGCGTGCCCACGGCCCTCGCCCACGAACGCATCGACAAGATGCTCGATATCGTGGGACTGGCCGACAAGGCCAAGAGCCGCGTGAGCCATCTCTCGACCGGTCAGCGGCAGAAGATGAACTTCTGCCGTGGCTTCATCACTGATCCGAAGATCTTGTTCCTCGACGAACCGACCCTCGGCTTGGACGTGACCAGCGCTCGCGCCATCCGCGTGTTCATCCGAGAGTGGATGCGCGAGCGACCCGACCGCACGCTGCTTTTAACGACCCATTACATGGCAGAGGCAGACGAGCTGTGCGATCGCCTCGCGATCATCGATCAGGGACGCGTCCTGGCATGCGACACACCGACGAACCTGAAACGCCGCGTGCAGAAGTATCCGCTGTATGAACTGACGCTCGCCCCCGGCACCGGAGCGAACGACTGGGCATACCTGGAGAAGCTGCCGGGTGTGCATCAATCGAAGGCCACAACCACACCAACAACTGTCGAACTCAAGGTATCGCTGTTCGAAGAGTCGGCAATTGGCACCGTGGTGCAGTCGCTGGTGACCGGTGGCGACCGCATTCTGAGCCTCAAGAAAGTCGAGCCGACGCTCGAGGACGTGTTCATCGAACTGGTCGGTCACGGGCTATCCGAAGCGGGAGTACCACCGGCGTGATCCGGAGTTGGTGGGTTGCGACCAGGTGGTCGGAAGAGATTCCGACCAACGACTAAGTACAAGTCCCCAGAAGTCGGGGAACAAACGGACTGCCAAACTGTAGCTGGCCTCTTTGAGGCCGGTTTTTGAGCGTTTCGCGTGGTCCGGGGTCACAGACCCCGGCTACAACCCGACACAACTGTTCCCCGACTTATGGGGAGCTGTACTAAGAGAACGATAACCACCAACATGCCTACCACAGCGCGGGCAGTACCACTCGACAGAACGTCGACTGATGCTCGATCGTACGGCTTCCAACTCACAGAATCGACGATGCCGTCCGGTTCGATGCCAGGATGTGGGCAGAACTCCGTTTGCCCGGACATTCCGTCAGCCACCTCAATTGTGCCCTGATAACCTTCCCACACAATGACGATCGGCTCTTGTAGTTTCCGAAGACCCTTGCGGATGGTGGTTTTCTCCTCGGCCAGCACGTATCGCCCTGGTGGGCCGCCGATAATCTGCTCAACTTCCTCCAAGGTCATCCCGGGTTGGATCTTCGCTGCGGTCTCCTTCGAAGTATCCATGAAGCTACCACGCACCACCTTTAGAGGGCGATTCAGCACGAACGCGAGAAAGATAGCAATCACAACGAGTTTGAACCACATTGCGAACCTCGGCTGAGGTGCTGTCAGGGGGAAGTGTAGCTCATTTACAGGCCATCGCGTTCCAGTTGGTGCGGCCCAATACCTCACGTATACCGCGAAACCACAACACTGCCTGTAGCCGTGGGCGTGCGGTGCTGGTAGGCTTTCTCGCATTCCCGTCACATCCGCCTGGGGCCACGCCGTGACGCTGTTGATCGTACTCGTTCTCGTGACGCTTGTGCTGTTCGCCATGTTCCTCGGCGGCGGCCTCATCGCGCAAGGCTATCTCTATCAGGCACCCGCCGAACGGCTGCCGTTGCGGGCACTCGCTGCGGCCTTGCTCGTCGGACTGTTCATCACCATGTGGGTCTGGATCGACTCGCGGAACCCCCGGAAGTACGACACGTTCTTCGAGTTCGCCCCATATGAAACCAAGACGTTCGACGAGATGGAGGCGATTCGCTGGGTGTCGCCCGATGGCAGCAAGCTGAAGATGGATGGCAGTGGCAACCCTTCCGAAGTGGTCGTGAAGTTCAAGCGCGGGGTGGGCGAAAAGAAGAACATCTTCCTCGACGACGCGGGTCAGCCATTCCAGTTGAACAGCAGCGGTAAGACGGGCGTGTCGTACATGACAGCGGCGATTCGGATGAAACCTGCCCCGGATGCGGCGGAACCGGTCCGGTTTGACGCCCAGTTGTCGAAGGATAAGCGAACCTACGTCAACAGCCTGGACGGCCGCAAGTTCATCGAAGAGAAGGGAAGCCGATATGTGAACGCCGATCAACTCGGCGTGGTGTACATCCCCACAACGGGGACCGTAGTCGTTGCGCTGTTTATCAATTTGTTGCACTTCGTGGTGTGGTTCGTGGCGCTGTGGCTGATTCTCCAGTTCACCCGCGGCCACTCCTTCATTACGGCGGTGTCGTTCGGTCTCATCACGATGCTGCTGGTGTTGCCATTGCTGTTCGGCCCGAACCGCAAGGCGAAGCCACCCGAGGAAGCACCGAAGGTCGCGACCACATCAAATAGCCCCCGGCTTGCCGGGGAGCTTGAAAACCCGTCGTAAACGCCGGGCTAATTGGTTCATTTCACCAGTTCGGGTAGATACTTCACCGGCAGCGTGCCATGGCTCAGCACGGCCTCGTGGAACTTGCCGAGATCGAACCGGCTTCCCCGTGAGCGCTGCACCTCCTGGCGTAACTTGTAGAACGCAGTGCGGCCCACGAAGTACGTCGAAAGCTGCGTGCTGCTCTGCTTCGATCGCGAGATCTTGCCCACAGCTTCAGCCTCGGTCTGGAACCCGCGTTCCATCAGGAGTTTCTTGGCGTCGGCGTCGCTGAGGTTGGAGCAGTGCATCTTGTGGTCGAGGATCGCGTTGATGACCGCCCGCTGGTAGAACTTCAACTGGTGCAACCGCAGCGAGAGATCCCCGTCGCCGTAGCCCTGGTCGAGCATCATCTGTTCGGTGTACACGGCCCAGCCTTCCGCGAATGTGCCCGACCACAGTACCTTGCGCACAAGCGACGGGTAGCGATTCGAGTACGCAAGCTGGACGTAGTGCCCCGGGTACGCCTCGTGGATGGTGAGTACCTGGAGCATGGCCGAGTTGTATTCTCGAAGGAGTGCTTCCACGCGCTCGGGGCTCCAGTCGGCGGGTGGCGGCGCGACTGCATAGAGGCTGTCGGCTTTCGGATCCAGCGGCGGCGCGGGGTTCAGATATGCTAGCGAGAACCCGCGCTGGAACTCGGGCATCTCCACGATTTTGCAGGTGTCCGGGTCCGGGAGCGTCAGGATCTTCTTGTCGCGGATGAACGTCTTGATCCTGTCCACGGTCTTGCGGGCGTCGGTCACGAGATCCTCGGGCTTGCCGTGATCCTTGCCGAGTTCCGCGAGCACTGCCTGAATCGCGGCACGGCGGCCGATCGCGTCGTCGGTCGGTACGGCCACGCCAGGAAAGTGCTTCGCCCAGAGTTGCTTTGCGATGTACCACATCTCGCGCTCGACACGGTCGGCTTCGTCCTCGGCGAGTTTCAACACGGCATCGGCCGACAACCCGGAGTCGAGTTCCAGTTCCAGTTTCTTGGCGAACTTCTCCTTGCCGAGCCGCCATTCGCCCTTTGACTTCGGCAGCAGCTCTTTTTCGAGGAATGTTTGGTAGTCCTGAAGCGCTTTCACTGCGGCGCGGCAGGGGGTGGCGAGTGGTTCACTGCCGGGGGTTTCGCCGGAGATGGTGTAGATCTCCTTCTCGAAGAAGGCGATGGCACCGAGGTTTCGCTTGATGGCGACCTGTGTGTGTTCTTGCGGCGGGTTCTTCAGGCTTGCCTTTGCGGCATCGATGATCTTCGGAATTTGCGTGATACGCTTGGCGGCGTTAGCGACATTCCGTTCCCGTGGCAGCGTCGACTGCGTGAACAGGAGGAAGACCCCATCCGAGATGTACTCGCCATACACGCGGGGATCGAACACGAAGCGGTTATCATTCTCGGCCGACCACAAGGCATAAGTCAGATTCGCCATCCAGATATCGAGGTCGATCTGAACATTCCGAGAGAGTTCGGTGCGTTCGAGGGTCTTGGGGAGGCGTGCCAACCAAGTTCTCGCGCGATCGAGATCCTTGGCACGTGCCGCGGGTGACAGGTCGTCGAGCCGGTCGTCGTACTCGTGATTCCCCTGCTGCGTGGCGAACAGCGGATGAGCCTCAAATTCCTCGGCAAGCCATGCCTGGAATAGCTTCTTGAACTCGTCATCTTCCTTGACGGGTGCGGCTGGCTTCTGCGCCGGGGGCATCTTGTCCTCGGCAGGTGACGGATCGGGAAGCGTCATCAAGGCGGCTCCGAGGAGCAAGAAGGGGATCGCGGTGCGAAGCATGGTATCTCCATGAAGCGGCCGCCCCGCAGGGGCGGCTAGACAACCTGCCATTTGTCGGTGTCGAAGCGGATCAGCGTGACGCCCGGAACGGCTTCGGGTTCGGCGTCCGTGGCTTTGCCAACCAGGACGCAGATCGCGTGAGCGTAGCCCAGGTCGCGGAAGCGAGCGAGCAGTTTCAGGTCGGCGGCCATTGAAGTCGGATTCGACCGGAACACCAGCGACACAGCCGCGAAGCGGCGATCGGGTGCGCCGTGTTCCCCGAGTTGCCAGAACAGCAGATCGGGTTGGCGGGGTGTGTCGGGGTCGCCCTGTACGATGATGTGCCCGAGGCCACGCTGCACCGGTATGGCCTTGTCCCACATCCGGCGGAACTCGGAGTAGAACTCCATCACGAATGAGCGTTCGCGAACCTTGCGGCTGGCGGGTGGGTCTTCGGCCTCGGCAGGGGTGTACTCGCGCCCGTGCGCCGCGGCGAACCGCGGGTGCATCAGGTTCAGCGCTTCCACGACGAGTGCCTGGAACGGATGTGTCATGATTGACTTATTTAACCCGGGGTTTACCCCGGGTCTGGCACGGCCCGGGGTAAACCCCGGGCGAAATTACACCCCAATTGTGTCTTTCCACTTCTTGACGCGGGCTTCGTCGATCACGCCGTCGCGCTTTCCGGCAGCGCACACCGACGACCGCACCGCGAAGAAGTCCGGCTTCACGTTCTTGAGTTGCTTCATCTGCTCGGGCCGCAGCGAGCCGCCGACCGCCACGATCGTGTACACCCGCTGGAGACTCTCTACCATCTCCTGAATCTCGTCGGCCTTCATGAAGTCGAGAAGCGTCTTGCCGTCCTTGTTCCAGGTGTCGAGCAGGAACGCCTTGAAGCGGAATCGCTTGGCGAACTTCGCGAGTTCGGCCGGCGGCACCGACTTCGCCCGCTCCCAGTCGGCATACGCCACCGCGACCATCTCCATCCCCATGGGGAGTTCGCGGCGCATGTCGAGGAGGTCTTCGCCCCAGCCGGGCGCGGGGGAATAGCCCGCAAGCCCCCACTTCACGTAGTTGAGCTTCAGTTCGAGGTGCCAGTGTGCCTCCGTGAGCGCGTTTGGCGACCACTCGCCCAGCGCAGCGCTGACCGGCACCTTGCCGCCAACCGCGTCGATCACGGCGCTGACAACCTCGGCCTCGGCCGGCGCGAGCGATCCCTTGGAGGGTTCTTTCACGTCGATCAGGTCGGCCCCACCTGCCAGCGCTGCCGCGACCTCATCGGCCGAGCGCACGCTTACGAGAAGCCCTGTCTTGGTGCTCATGACAGCGTGATTCCTTCCACGGCGAAGATGCGGAGCGGCCCGATGGGTCTTCCCCCAACTCACCGGGTCAACCTACAGTTATCTCTGATTCGCTAACACGCGACAAGGGCAAGGGAACCTCCGCTTGCTGTGTGGCAGGCCGTTCCGTGTTTGAGGTGTGGCAAAACGTGCCCTTTTGGTTCCAGACGGGGGGGACACCCCTCTCCAGAGACTCCAGAATCAACGCCAACTCCTCAGAATCAACCCGAACTCTTCAGAATCAACGCCAACTCTTCAGAACCATCATGTTTCGTCTGGAAGAAAGAGTATTAGAGAATGAGGCGCGACCCTGAATCACCCCATTGCGCCACCAATCCCGACGACGCAATTTCACCCACTCATTTCAGCATTTCAGACGGACACACTTTCCGGAGGGGGGACAGCGCTGGCCAACCCGCGGGCCGTGCGGTCACCGGCGGCCGCCCACGGGACGGCGAAGTAGTCGGGGGCGAGCCGCTCCAGCGTGAGCGTGACTGGCGTCCGGCCCCGGATCAGTTCGAGCCGGAGCGTCCCGCCGTCGAGTCGCGCACACGTCAGCACGCCGCGGTGCCGTCGGACCACCGCACGGGGCGGCTGGCGCTGACGGGATGGGTTTCCGGAACATCTCGCGGCTCCCTCTCGGGTCCGAGTTGCGGGCCAGTTCGTCAGACCCGACGGGCTGGCCGCCCTTTGCGTCCCGCTGTGTGACCCGCCACATGTCGCCTTGAGGACTCGGGCAGTCACATTTCGGAGCGTTGATGTTTACCTTCAAGGGTTCGCGTGCGACAGCAGATAATCATGAAGCCGCCGCAGTATACTCCTCTTGCGTTATCGTCACCGTCTCCGGAGAAGTTATAGGCCACGAGCGAGACCGCAGCAGTTCGTAAAGCTTCAATGCAGACTCAACCGCGTTTGGCTCACTATCATCATATACAATTTTGTCCCATCGGTCAGTCACGGTAAAGCGACCATTTCGTGCGGTGATAATTCCCGCCTGAATCGCTCGATTTAGGCCTCCAGCTATACTATGATAGTCCGGAGGACCAGATCGATTGATGTACCTATAGATCCCAATAATGTCCTCCAAGTCTCCTCCCGCCCTCGGGCAGGGCGTACGCATCAAAGTCCGCCAGGATTATTGGGTGGAAGTTGATTGGGTCAAGGGGGCAGGCGTAGGATTGGCATCGGAGTCGCCTGTTCACGGAGGACAAGGATGCCCGCGTCTCTTCCCC
>Ga0209181_10010107_pt1 | contig 12289 bp, 8 predicted proteins | sample MAT05_FD_187208 | JGI IMG/M metagenome (GOLD analysis project Ga0209181, IMG submission 187208) | Freshwater microbial communities from Lake Fryxell liftoff mats and glacier meltwater in Antarctica - MAT-05 (SPAdes) (version 2) | ecosystem: Environmental > Aquatic > Freshwater > Ice > Liftoff... | reverse complement strand
AAGGATTGTAGCGGGCTCTCCATGACTGAGGCGCAACAAAGTATCAGTTCAAAAGAGTCGAACAAACCGTCAAAGACTTCGTGCCCCTGCCACTAGGTGATGTATATTACTTCAACATGAAGGAAGCGGGTGCAAAATATTGGCAAACGACCACCCTCCAGCAAACCCCTGAGGGTATCCGATTCCAATACCTTAGTTCACCGCTTGGAAACAACCCCGATTTTCCATTTGCTACCCGAGAAGTTGTAGGAACTACTGCAGGTGGAATCCCAGATACCAGCAGAATTGCGAACCCTACCGATGTGGAACTGGAAAAGTATAGGCAGAATGCCATTTTGGTGCATAGTGAAGACCTTTTGCGGGTGAAAGAGCAGAAATAGCCCTTTTTTTAAAAAAGATGGTTTGCAATGGTTGCTTTCGGTGTTTACACTGAAAGCAACCATTGCCATTTAAAGACAATTGACTAATGCTTATAGCCGACGTTTTCACACAATCAGATACAGATGCACCAACAATTCCTCATACATTGTCGTCTGAAATAGCCCCCCTACTAATTTTTGGTTTCTTTCACTACACTAAGATTTACATCAACTTATTCCAAATTGCATGAGACAGATCCTTACGCTGTGCCTCTTTTGGTCATTAACGACCACACTTTTAGCCCAACAAACCATTCGACAAGATGACCCGCCTCAATCCTACGCACCCAGTGTGTCGAAGGGCGAATTATTGGGAATAATCCCTGCTTTGCGCGATCTAAAACCGCAGATCGCCCCAGATCATATTCCCCGGAAATTGGCGCAAAAGCGCAATTACTTCCCAACCAACAAAATTAACAACCCCAATTCGCTCCCTCAAGACGGCGATCCACTTGCTAAAAAAAGTACAGATAGTCGGGAAAGTGGACCGGAAATCATCCCTGGCTTCAACTTTGAAGGAAATCGTGACGTAAGTGGGATCTCTCCGCCTGACCCTTCAGGCGACATCGGCAAAAATCACTATGTACAGATGACCAATGCTTCTGGAGGTTCATCCTTTCAAGTTTGGGATAAATTGACAGGTCAATCTGTGTTCGGCCCAATCCTAAGCAGCACTTTTTGGAATACAATCGGTACTGGTAGTATCGGCGACCCGATCGTCCAATATGATCATGATGCTGAACGCTGGCTCATCATGGAATTGCAGGGCTTTTTTACCAATGAACTTTTAATTGCAATTTCTGACAATAGTGATCCAACCGGCGGCTGGAAAGCTTACCGATTCCAGACTTCAGGCTTTTGCGATTACCCTAAATTGTATGTTTGGTCAAATGCGTATTTTATTACAGCGAATGAAATCACGAACAGCAACCAATGTACGGGCTATGCATTGAACCGCGCGTCCATATTAGCAGGTGAGCCAACGTTTGATCTCTATCGTTTTATAATGCCCAACTATCAAGCTATTGGGTATCAGCCAGCAACGGGTGCAGACTGGGAGGGAGGGCCGCCACCGCCTGCTGGAAGCCCAGGCTATATTTTCCGAGTGTACGATGATGCTTGGGATGGTGGTCAAGACCATATTCAAATCTGGGAAGTAAATGTAGACTGGAACAATCCCGGGCAAAGCAATATTACAGGCCCGGACAAAATATTCCCAACACCCTTTGAAACTAGAGTGTGTTGGGGGGCTTCACTTTCGTTTGATTGCATCGAACAGCCCAATCCGAGTGCACCCCGAATTACAGCACTTCAAGATATTATCATGTATCGCGCGCCATATCGAAATTACGGCACTTATGAATCTGTGGTTTTCAACCACGTTTCCGATGTTTCGGGTCAAGTAGGGGAAGGTGGTGACGCAGCCGTGCGCTGGTACGAACTCCACAAACAAGGCGGTTCCGATTGGCAATTATACCAGGAGGGAACATACGCGCCAGACCTGATTACCAACCGCTTCATGGGAACGCTTTGTACCGACGAAGCTGGGAATATTGCGCTTGGATATACTGGAGCTAGCCAGTTTCTCAACCCAGGGCTCTACATTACCGGAAGGCGGCCAGGTGACCCGCTTGGCGAAATGCCGGTAGAAGAATACACGCTTATTCCTGGCGAAGCGAGTCACACGATTGATAGCCGCTGGGGCGATTACAGCAATATGAGTGTAGACCCGGAAGATGGTAGAACTTTTTGGTTTACAGGAGAATATCAACCTGCAGGGGTGCCTTGGGGGACGCGTATTGGCTCCTTTAAAATCCAGGTGGATACTTATGACATTAAGCCGATAACCTTGATTTCTCCCGTCCCTTCCGCTTTATTGGGCAATGGCGAGCAAGTAAAAGTTAAAATAGCGAACAAGGGCCTTGTAGATGCATCGGGCTTTACGGTGGCGTTGTATTTCGAAGGAAATCTTGTGGCCACCGAGAACGTACCCACCACCATTCAATCTGGAGCATCTGTGGATTTTACCTTCGCGGCAACGGTGAATATGCCTGTGGTAGGCGTCGATTATAATATTCGAATTGTGACCCAGTATGGGCCTGATCAGTTCACCCGAAATGATACGTTGGATGCAGTAATTCAAAAACTTACCTCTAATGATGTGGCTATAGTAGGCAAATACAACTTGCCTGGTCTGGTCTGTGGTTCGAAAACTGATTTTGGCATCATTATTAAGAATACTTCAGGTCTTCCAATGCAGAGTGCAAAAGTCCATTGGCGTATAAATACTCAGCCAGTTAATGTTTATAATTGGACGGGCAATTTGGCGCCGGGAGAAAAAGACACAATTGATTTTCAAGCAACAGGGATTCAAAACGGGCTTAACGGCCTTAAACTATTTACTAGCCTGCCCAATGGAGTACCAGACGAGCGGACTTCAAATGACAGTTTACCGGCCATAAAATTTTATGGCAACCTTGATGGTACTTATCTGGTCGCTGAAGCGCAAACTACTTTCGGAGTATTGGCTTGGGAGCTTAGGAGCCAAACCAATGTACTGCTTGCTTCAGGTGAAATGAGCGCGGGTCAAACCTATGCCCAAGTTTGCAGCGATGACAATACTTGCTACCGTGTAATACTCAAATCTTCAACCTTTAGCTGGCAGGGCCAATTCCGTTTGTACGATATTTTTGGAAAGGTGCTGGTGGAAGCATTTGCCGCAAACGAAGATTCACAAATTTTCAACATCTGTACACCTGCTCGTCAGCAAGTTGATGTGGGGGCTATGGCTCTGGCTTCGCCAGTTTCAGGTCCAAACCTCTCCACCACAGAGCCCATCAAAATACGCTTACGTAACCTTGGTCTTACCGATCAATCCGGGATACAAGTATCCTACCGTATGAATGGAGGAGCTTTAAAAACGGAGGTTTTCCCAGGAGTCGTCACTGCTGGTGCGACGATTGAGCACACCTTTGCTACTACGGAAGATATGAGTACACTGGGCGCAAATTACAATTTTGAATTGAGTGCCACGGTCGCCGGGGATCAACAGCTCAATAATGACATGGTGCTGGCTACGGTTAGAAACCGAGCACTTCGGGAGTTAGAAATTACCAGTGTGCGTTCCATTCAGACTTGTAACAACCCGGACAATTCCTTCATCGGCGTTACAGTAAGAAATAATGGTTTGGGCGATAATCATGATTTTGATTTACAGATAACAGCAAATGGCGTTGCACAGCCAGCCGTTTTCAACGCACTGGCTATCGCTCCAGATGCCTCAGTTGAAATAAACGTTTTTTTGCAAGGACTTCAATTTGGGGCGAATACCATAGCACTTGACCTGACGAACGTGGACGGCCAGGGAGAAGATCAGCAACCTGGCAACGATCTTGGAAATATTTCCTTTTCAATATCACCTACGGGCTTCCCAGTGCAATTATCCTTTAGCACAAATCAAAATCCGGAGCAAAACACCTGGGAGGTACGGGACGACCAAAACAATGTGGTAGCTTCTGGAGGCCCCTATCCAGAAACCTTTAGTTTCTATGCCGAAGAGCTTTGCCTGGAAAAGGACAAATGCTATATATTTCACTTATTTGATTCGGCAGGCGATGGTATGGAGGGTGGCTTTGTGAATATTTATTCCCCGAGCGGAGCTTCTTATTGGATCTATCCGGGTGGTAATTTTGGGACTAAAATTTCAGCTCCATTTTGCGCCACCGAACTGTGCTTGGGCTTTTCAGTTGAGGCTACGGTTGAATGTCCTTCCGCAACCAATGGCAACACAATTCTAGCTATGCCAAGCAATGGGACGCCACCTTATCAGTTTGTATTGGACGGAATCATCTTCCAATCAGACCCATTGTTCACCAATTTGAATCCGGGTTTTCACTATCTTAATTGCTTCGACAACAATGGCTGTGCAACAGAGCAGCTCATTGACTTATGCTCGGTAAGTACCTCAGAACCCGACCAATTGCGCAGCCTGAAAGTATCACCAAATCCAACCAGCGGTATGGCAATCATTGAGTTGCCAGCCCTCGAAGGCGAACAATCGCTTAATTGCGAAGTACTGGATGCGAAGGGGAAACTTATCCAAATAGCCCGCTTGGTTCGTTGGGACAATACCCTGCGTAGTATGGTTATTTTGGACAATCAACCTGCTGGAATCTATTTTCTGAGGGTTAAGGGCCTTGCGCATCCGTTGACGGCTAAATTGGTGAAGAAGTAATCATGTACTCGTCAATCTAACTACTTTATTTGGTCTCCATTCGGGGGGCAAAAGGTTGTCGATAGAAAAACAAACAAACTTTAATTTTATTCGGATGCTAAACCTCATAGGTTTTTAAAACCTATGAGGTTTTTCGCCAAATAAAACGAAACAAAATTTTACCCTATTCTTGGTCTAAACCATTATAGCACCCCCCCCCCAAATTTTTACACTTGCTAAAAATTTAACGCTATTCACGTCGATTTTTTTGAGCCTACTCGAAACTTGGCACGATTTTCGGAATAAGCATAATTAGAAAGGGCTAACATTTGATTGGTTAATTGTTTTCATGGTTATGTTGTAAGCCGCCAAGTCGTAAAGACTTGGCGGCTTTTTTTTTACCCGCCGAAGCCTTGGCGTAAGCGGGTGCCCGCAGTAAACAAAACTGACTGCTTTTTCAGGATTTAGAAACCTCCGAGGCCTCCAAACTAAAATAAAGCCCGCTGCCCCATTTAGCGGGGCAGGCCTATTATTCGCTATATTTGCCTCGCCACAAAGCGAAAACCACAGGTCAAAAGCCCTCAAAACATTTATCTGCAGCTCAAACCGGCCACATATTCACCTCAGCCTCCAACCTCAGCCCAAATCGCTCCTCCACCGATTCAATAATCGCATGAGCCAAATTTTTCACCTCCTCCCCTGTAGCGCCTCCATAATTCACCAAAACCAGGGCCTGCTGTCCATAACTGCCCGTATTACCCACCCGTTTGCCTTTCCAGCCACATTGTTCAATCAACCATCCGGCCGGGATTTTTACCCTTCCGTCAGAAATGGGGTAATGTGGGACTTCAGGATGGGTTATTAGGATGTTTTCCAGCACAGAACGCTCCGTTTCAGGGTTTTTAAAAAACGAGCCACAGTTGCCGATTTTGGCTGGATCGGGGAGTTTGGAAGTTCGAATCTGTACCACAGCACGACTAATGTCGGCGATGGTTGGTGTGCTTATCCCATTGGCTTCCAATGTTTTGGAAATATCGCCATAGGAAGTATTCAAGCGATGTGGATTTTTAGTTAAGGTAAAAACGACCGAGGTAATGCACCATTTTCCTTTTTCTTCCCGCTTAAAAATGCTGTCGCGGTAGCCGAATTGACAGGCATCATGGTTAAAGTTTTTGAGTTTCCCCGTAGTCAAATTTAGTGCTTTCAGGCGGACAAAAACATCTTTAAGTTCTACCCCGTACGCTCCGATGTTTTGGATGGGCGATGCGCCGACTGTGCCTGGTATGAGACTCATGTTTTCTAGGCCTCCGTAGTCATGCGCCACGGCCCAAAGCACAAATTCGTGCCAAACCTCGCCGCTGCCGACTTCTACCCAAACTTTGTTTTTGAATTCCCGAACGACGTGAATTCCCCGCAGGAGATTTTTCAACACCAGCCCTTGCAGGTTTTGGGTAAAAAGAAGGTTGCTGCCTCCACCTAGCAGAAAAATCGGGTGGATGCCCGAGCGCAACCCTTCCCGTAAATCTTCCAGGCTGGAGATTTCGGCGAAATGCTCGGCTTTTACGTCCAGGCCGAAAGTATTGAAGGGAAGCAGGGAGACGTTTTGAAGGATTTTCATGGTATGTAAACCGGAACGCTGTTCCGGTAATTCAATTTTTATGCAGCGGAACTGAGTTCCGTTGTACACATTATGCAGCGGAACTGAGTTCCGCTGTACACTGAGTTCCGCTGTACACGTTATGCAGCGGAACTCAGTTCCGCTGTACACTGAGTTCCGCTGTACATGTTATGCAGCGGAACTGAGTTCCGCTGTACACTGAGTTCTGCTGTACTATTTTAACAAACATTCAGCCTGCCGCATCAGCAAGTCCACTTGTTGCACCTCATAATCATCATAGCCTTTGCTCCAAAGAATACGAATCCTGTCGAGCCCGTTGCGCCGTATTTTTTTTAAAGCTTCTGCGTTGAGCGGGTAGTGCCCTTGGAAAATAGAACCGTCATTTTCAGGATTGAAAGTACCCTCATCAGCAAGGGCATTTTGCAATTCAAAAGTGCTGCCATCGAGGAATTTTAGCGTTGCAACGCTGTTTTTTTCCAAACGCCCAAAAGCCTTGCGGGCATTTGGGTCGTTGATGATAAACGTGAGTTGTAGTGCAATATTTGGCCCGGAACTAGAAAGCGCAGCCTCGCAGATGACATGGGTTTTGCCTTGCAAATAGGTTTTCAATGCAGGGTTGGTGTATCGAAAAAATTCAGCAGCGGCCAACTGACGGGAAATTTCGCCAGAAAACTCGTCTCGGCTGCTCGATGCAATCTTGCAGGGCGGGGTGGGTGGGCGAAGCATCACATCTGTTGCTGGATTGTATGCAGCGAATCGTTTGAGCGAAGTGATTGGTTTGTTAGCGATGGGTGTGTTGGTGACGGGTTGATCGGCAGAGGGTTCGCTGTCCGAATTTGGGTTTTCGGTTGGTGGGGATTCTTTTTTCTTTTTTTCTTTTTTCGGCTTGGACTCTTTTTCTGCAATGGTTTCATTTGCTGGTTTTTCTGTAGGGATTGGGGGGTAAAGTTCGTCGTAAATTTGGTTGACTTGTTTCCAGGCCTTGGGCAGATTTTTGCGCAGATTCAAGCTGTCCATATCTGCCAAAGCGAGCGTAAACTGGGTCAGTTTTTCCGCTTTTGCAGTTAAATCAAATCCCTTTTTATAAGCATTCTTGGCAAATTTAGCTACCTTGGTCAAGGAATCAATTTGATTTTTAGGGATGGTAGAGTCCGCCTTAGCTAAGGCTAATTGGTTTAATGCCAGACCTTGGGCCTTTTCTAAATCAGGCGTTTGTTCCTTTAATCGCATTTCTAAACCTTGAGCGGTACCAAATAGTTGGACACCAATACGCCCCATACTGGCCAAATTCAGGCTGTCCAGAGGCGGAAAAGGCTGCGGCCGGGTTTGAGCAAAGGTTAAAAATGGAGCAAATAATAAAAGTGTACGGACGGCTAAAAAGCCTATTTGGATACGGGAATGCATTTTTGTCTATTTTCCTGCAAAAGTAAGCTGGCTTTACGGTTTTTCGCACCCACATTTTTTCAACTAACTTTGTTTATGAAATCTCTACTCACGACATTAAGCATTGCTTCCATAACGCTTATGTTCTCTTGCGATGCAGGAACCAAAGCTCCAACCAACCAAACCATGGATTTTAAACAAATTTCAGTAACCTATCCCGCTACGCGGAAAGACACCGCAGTGTCAGATAATTATCACGGCACCAACATCGCCGACCCTTATCGTTGGCTCGAGGACGATCAAAGTGCCGAAACCAAAGAATGGGTGACTCGCCAAAACATCGTCACCAACGGCTACCTCAGCCAAATCCCTTTCCGGGACAAGGTAAAGGCCAGACTGGAACAGATTTTTGATTACGAAAAATACGCGCCACCCTTCAAAGAAGGCGACAAATTCTACTTTTTCAAAAACGACGGCCTTCAAAATCAGAGCGTCCTCTATGTACAAGATAATCTGAACAGCCAGGCTGAAACGGTGCTGGACCCCAATAAATTCAGCACAGACGGAACCACGTCACTCGGAGAGCTTGACTTCTCTCAAGATGGTCGCTACCTCGCTTATTCCACTTCTGTGGGGGGCTCTGACTGGCGTACCATCGTGGTCAAGGATCTTCAAACAGGTGCAATGCTGCCCGACGAAATCAAATGGGTTAAATTTAGTGGCATCGCCTGGCAGGCAGATGGATTCTACTACACCCACTTCCCGGAGCCTAAAAAGGGCGACGAACTAAAGGCCGCCAATAAATTTGGCGCCGTTTATTTCCACAAGCTGGGTACGGAACAATCCGCCGACAAACTGGTATACAATGATAAGGCCCATCCCGACCGCTCTTTTGGTGCCGCTACAACAGACGACGAACGTTTTCTGGTAGTCTCTGGCTGGGAAAGCACCAGTGGTAACGCGATCTATGTCAAGGATTTAAGCAAGGTCAATGCCGCTTTTGTACCCGTCGTTACGACCTATGAAAAAGACTTTGGGTTGGTGGATAATATCGCGGATAAATTACTGATTTTGACCAACCACAATGCGCCTAATCAACGCCTAATCCTGATCAATCCGGAAAAGCCAGCGGAAGCGAACTGGGAGACCCTCGTCCCGGAAGATGCCGCCGACGTCTTGCAAAGTGCCGTGATTTGTGGTGGGAAAATCGTGTGTTCTTACCTGCACAATGCTTCCAGCAGTCTGCGAGTATTTGATCTGGCTGGTAAGCTCGTTCAGGAAGTCAAACTCCCTGAAATTGGCACCGTTGGGGGCATGACTGGAAAGCCAAAAGATCCTATGGCTTTCTTCTCGTTCACCTCCTTCTTGCGTCCAAATACCATTTATAGTTTGAACATGAACTCCCTGGAAACCAAGGTGTTCAAAGCGCCTAAAATTGATTTCAATTCAGATCTTTTCACCACCGAACAGGTCTGGTACACTAGCAAGGACGGCACCAAAGTGCCCATGTTTATCACCCGCAAAAAGAACATCGCTTACGACGGCCAAAATCCAACGTTGCTCTACGGCTATGGTGGATTCAACATCAGTCTAACGCCCACATTCAGCCCTTCAAGGGCGGCTTTGCTGGAAAATAATGGCATTTATGCTGTGGCAAATATTCGTGGTGGCGGTGAGTTTGGCGAAAAATGGCACAAGTCCGGCATTAAATGTCAAAAGCAAAATGTATTCGATGATTTTATTGGAGCGGCGGAATTCCTGATTGATAAAAAATATACCGCACCGGCTCGATTGGCCATTCAAGGAGGATCAAATGGAGGATTGCTGGTAGGTGCTTGCATGACTCAACGCCCCGAATTGTTTGGAGTGTGTTTCCCGGCGGTTGGCGTGTTGGATATGTTGCGCTATCATCAATTTACCATCGGATATGCCTGGGCTTCGGATTATGGTCGCTCTGACAATGCAGAAGATTATCCCTGTCTAATCAAATATTCGCCGTTGCACAATGTAAAAAAGACTGCCTATCCTGCTACGATGATCACCACAGCAGACCACGATGATCGGGTAGTGCCAGCCCACTCTTTTAAGTTTGCTTCTGCCTTGCAGGAAAACCAACAAGGCACGAACCCGACCTTGATTAGAATCGAAACCAGCGCTGGACATGGCGCGGGCAAACCTACTTCTAAACTTATAGAAGAAGCCGCCGACATCTTGTCGTTTATGTTCTACAATATGAAAATGCAGGTAATTTACGGGGACATGAAGGGGTAGGGGAATTCCCAATGTCCAATGAGGAAGGTTCAATCGATGCCATTTCGAGGTGAATGGACAGATGATTTAGTCGCGGGCTTACACATGAGATTCTGGACGACTGCCCACCATAAACTGTGGTTTAAAGAAATTCTACATGGCTGGCCATGTCCAAGTCCTCCAGAACCTCGTGGATAAGCAAAAGACCATTGATGAATTGCCCTATGGCCAACGGCCGTGTGGCAAATGCTATTCCTGCATGGCAAGCCTCAGCGGAGTGAAGGGTGAGAAAATCATTGTCGGAAGTAACCACAACAAAGCTCTCTGAAAGGGCAAACTGGAGGTGGTCGGCATCACTTAATGTTAATCTTCCAGCTTCTGCGCAAGTCAAAACTTCCACACCGCGAAGCGGAAGGCCTTTTGCGACGGCTTTGGGAATATGCTCGTCCAAGAAAAATTTAATGCTCGCCATAGAGCTGCTCCCGGTTGACCTTAGAGGGAATTGCCTTTTTCAACGTTGCAACTTGCGCTTGCTCTTTATTCCATTGTTCCTGAAGCGGTTTTTTATGCAGGTGATAAAAGGCCAATGCCGTGTACACGTCAGCCAGGGTCAGGTTATATGTGTCGGCAATTTCGTCAGCACTCATGCCGAGCGATTCAAACCAAGAAACTATGTCTTTTACACGAATCCGCCGACCTTCGATGTGTGGCTGCTTGCCCAGAAGTTCGGGCGACTGGACTATTTTAGTGGCAATGGAAAGTGCACTCATGAGATGGTGGTGGTTTCTTATTTTGATTTACAAAGTTAGGGTTTTTGCCTCTGGATTTTCATATTTTTAGGTTTTCAGATAATCGGCAACTACCGCCAGGGAATGATAGTCAAGCAAGCAAGCCATGTTTTAAATTTTTTTTGCCACCAAGTGGGCGAGTGCGCCCAATTTCTTATTCAGAGTTCCCAATGTCCTAGATTCGGTTTTACAACGGCATCTCTTATCGCAGACTCGTCCAGCCCCTTGAAAATTGAACCTTCCCTGTTGGACATTTACACTCATTTTCCCACCACCACTGACTCTACCAAAGTTTCCTTCTCCGTCCGAATCCGCAACTGATATACCCCAACAGGCAAATGCTTCAGATCCAGCGGAATATTCTGCTCCGTTACTTCCCGTACCGTCCAAGTGTTTAGTACCCGACCAGTAGCATCTAACAACGTGAGGTGCAAGGTTTGTGCTTTCGGAAAGGCCACTGCCAACCAAGCTTTTTCCTGAGCAGGATTAGGGAAGACTTCAGTGAAAAATTCAGTCGAAACACCCTGATTTCCAACCGTTTCTGTCAGTGTAAAATCAAACGACGCCGTACATCCATTGCCGTCTGTAATTATGAGTGTGTAGTCGCCAGCCGGAGCACTGGTCAGGTCTTCCGAATTGACAAATGGAGCACCGTTTCGCAGCCAAACATAGCCATATTGACCTGTTCCGCCAGCGATGTCGAGGTAAATTGAGCCATCGCTTTGGCCTAGGTGCGGCTGCTCAATACTAGTGGGTACTGCGGTGATGACTGGAGGATTAACGATGGTCGAAAGGAGTGTGGCATCACAACCCAGCGCATCGGTCACGGTAGCAGTGTACTCGCCCGCCGTGAGCATACTAATTTCTGCGGTTGTAGCATTGGTTGACCAAAGGTAGGTGTATGGGCCTGTACCGCCACTTACCATCGCTGACAGCACACCGTTATTGGCATTGGAACAGTTGGGTTGAAGTGCAGTAAGCGTTCCGTTCACAGCACAAACAATCGCTTCACAATCGTCGGCAGTGCCAGACAAGGATTTTTCGCAACCCATAGCATCCATTACCACTACGAGATAGGTCTCACCAGAAGCCAGTATTTGTCCATCGAACGTGCCGCTGAAGATGTAGGGTGGAATGCCGCCCTCTGCTTCAATTTGAAGCTCCGAAATATTGGTGCTGATACATTTTTCGTTCACTTGCAGCGTCACTGCTTCAAACGGAGCCTGTTGTGATCCGTCCAGAATTTGCAGACAAAATTCACCAGTTACTGGCCCAGCGGCAGCAATTTGAGCAGCAATTTGTACGAAATAGGTTTCGCCTGCAGAAAGTGCCCCAAGCGTCATAAATCCATCGCAACGCAAAGGATTTTCTGCGCAAAGCACATTTTGGAAGTTGCTGCAATCGCCTTTCCAAACTGCCAAAATATGTGGAAAATCAGCTCCAGTGTTAAAACGAACCGACCCGGAACTGGGGGCTACGAAGCTATACCAAACATCGCTGGCAATGGAAACTACACAAGGCGGGGTAATCCCGGAGACTGTCGCGCCAATGTTACTTCCATCCGTACAACCGCCTCCAATATTGACAGGAATAGCTGCCGTGCAATTATCGTTGGCTG
>Ga0209181_10010101_pt1 | contig 12297 bp, 10 predicted proteins | sample MAT05_FD_187208 | JGI IMG/M metagenome (GOLD analysis project Ga0209181, IMG submission 187208) | Freshwater microbial communities from Lake Fryxell liftoff mats and glacier meltwater in Antarctica - MAT-05 (SPAdes) (version 2) | ecosystem: Environmental > Aquatic > Freshwater > Ice > Liftoff... | reverse complement strand
CGGGCGCAGTCGCGCACCGCATTGCAAGCTGCTATTGACCGACACCGCGCGTTGTCGCGCGATCGCCATTAAACGTCAACCACTCGTCGCGCACCGCCCGCTTTTTTGTGTCGCCGTGAGGAAAGATCGCAATATGCGTGCTCGCGAACGGAATGCCCCGGCACTTGCGCGTACCTTGAGCTTGTCAATCGTACCGCACACACGACTTCGATGGAATGAGATCAAACAGTGTGCGCAACCCTGCCGCACATTTCGAAGGAACAAATATGAAACATTCAATGTTGTTGGAAAAAATGATGAGACCCCTGCTGTTGCTCCCGGTTGCTGCAATCTTAGTTACCGGATGCGCGAATCAAGAGCGGGTGGAATATTTACCGCCTGCCCAAATCGTTAGCTGGGCCGGTCCGGCCGGTCCTGCCGGTCCTCCCGGCGAGACGGGTCAGCGCGGCGCGACCGGTGCGACTGGCGCGACCGGAATTGCGATTGCCGGTCCGGTTGGGCCGGACGGCGCAACTGGTGCGCAAGGCGCACCCGGCCCAGCGGGCGCAACGGGCGTCGCAGGCGCAATGGTGGTGGGACGTGCTGGCCCGGCGGGTCCTGTTGGCGCGACCGGCGCACAAGGTGCCACTGGCTACACCGGTGCGCAAGGCGACAGCGTTATCGGTCCGGCGGGCCCGATGGGTCGAACCGGCCTGACAGGCGTTAAAGGTGTGGCCGGTAGTACCGGTGCGCAAGGTCCGACGACGGAAGGTCCGACAGGCCCGGCCGGTGTCGCCGGCGTGACTGGCGCGCGAGGCGATATTGGATACACCGGCGCTAAAGGCAACGCCGAGCTGGCCGGCATCAGTGGCCCGACTGGTGCGCCCGGCCCGACCGGCGCGCAAGGCAATGTCGGCCCAACCGGGGCTCAAGGCCCGCTGGCCTCAGGTGCCGCCGCCGCAAGTGATTGGAGAGTGTTCAGAGAATTTACTTTCAATCAGGGACGCGACGACATTATGGATTCCGATAGCAACAAGGCGCGCGAAATCGCAGACTATTTGAATCGGAATCCGTCTGCGCAAGTCGCCGTCAATGGCTCTGAAAGACGTCGTGTTAACGCGATCATCCAAGCGCTGGCAAACCAAGGCATTGCGACCAATCGGATCCAGACTGGCGCATTGGGCCAAAACCAGCGATTCGACGACAGCCAGGTCGCGGTATTAATCAGAAACTAGTCAAACGGTAGTTGCATGGGCACTAGAACGGCGCGTACGAAAGTTTGCGCCGTTCGTCTGTGAGCCTCAGGATTAAATTGATTTTCCGGGAAGTGCGATCAAACAGGTTCAACGAGCGTGATTTATCTGAGAAAGCCTTAAAACAAACCAAGCCTCCGCGTGTAATCGAGTCTGCAAATGCCCACGAAAACGGCAGCGATAAGTGACGTGTTAAAGCGGTGAAGCAACGCTGACGCACAGGTGGCATGCCTTCTGCGGCTTGATGCACCGGTTCCTATCAACTCGGCGTGCGCAGCGTGGCTCAGGCACTACAACCCGAGCAGCGCCGCCTTCACTGTGGGCGCGCACAACACGTCGTAAAACCCAACGCTCAAAGCCGCTAGGATCTGGTCGGCTGCAAGCTACACCGTGGTGACGGCGTTGGCGGGAGAAATGGTGCGCGCCGCCGTCGCAATACGCAGCAACGAATAACCGAGGGTGTCGATCGGCGCGCTCGCCGAGAAACAGGTTGCTACTTTCGTGTGTCGCTGCCGAATCACCTTTGGCCCGCGACGCGCTTAAAGTGCTGTGAGGCGATTTACCAAGATACGATTTCCAAATCTAGGGCCAGCCCCGGCACCCGCCAGTTAACGAACGGATCGTCAAATGAAGGCGTGCTTCAACCAAGCCTTGGTGGTCATGGGGCCAGAAGCGGATTAGGCGGCGAGGGTAGTGCCGCGCCGTTTCATCTTTACCCGAGCACGGCCGGATTTAGCTGCCAAAGCGACAGCGACAAGGCAGCCGCGAAACCGACCCACGCGAGGTAGGGAAGCAGTAAGGCTGCGGCGAGCCGGTGCAGCCGCCAGAACATCACCACCAGGCTGGCGATGAGAAGCCACAGGACCACGATATCGACGAAGGCCAACGCGCCTTGATGCCATGCGAAGAACAGCCAAGTCCAGAGTGCGTTGGCCAATAGCTGCACGATGAACACCACCAGCGCAGGTTTCGCGCCGGCAAAACCATGGCGTCGCCAAACCAGCCATGCCGCGATGCCCATCAGAACGTACAACACCGACCACACCGGGCCGAACAACCAAGCCGGCGGTGCCCACGACGGGCGAATCAGCTCACCGAAGAAGTTGGCCGCGTTGGCCGAAGCCGCTGCGCCGACGCCGCCAGTCAGCAGGCTTGCGGCAAGCCAGGCGGCCAGACCGCCGACCTGCGCGGCAACCGAGATGCGCGACGTGCGGCGTTTGCCTACATCGCCGGGCGCTTCAGATTTGTCGGGTCGCTTCACGTCGGTATCCCTGGTGCGGCAGCCCAGACGAGGCCGCCTTCAATTACAAACACGAGTCGCGCGCTCATGACTTCCGCGGACCCGGAAAAAACGCGTTGGTGCGGGCGATATAGTCGCGATAGGCAGGGCGTCGTTCGACGATGTCCTTCTCTAACAACACCACGCCCGAGACCTTAAGCAGCAGGACCGTCACCAGCACCGGAGAGGCGATGGCCCACCAGCCTTGCGCCGACAATGCGATCAAGTAAAAGCCCCACCACACACAAAACTCACCGAAGTAATTGGGGTGGCGAGAGTTCCGCCACAAGCCACTGTCCATCACCTTCCCTCGATGCGCTGGGTCGGACTTGAAGCGGGCCAGTTGCCAGTCCGCCACGGCTTCAAACGACGCACCGAACACCACCACGCACAAACCCAGCGAGTCAAGCCAGTTCCACGGTTGCGGGTTCACTACGGCGGCAAGCACGGACGCCGAAACGATCCAAGCCAGCGTGGCCTGTAAGGCGAACACCAGCACAAGGCTTTTCCACCGGAAATGCGGCGAGTTGCGCGCGCGGATGGCCTTATAACGGCGGTCTTCGGGTTCGCCCCAGTGGCGCCAAGTGATGTGAGCCGATAATCGCGCCGCCCACAATGCGACCAGTATGAGCACAACGTGCGCACGCGGGCCAGTCTCCGGCGAGCCCCAAGCGTAAGTCGCCGCGCCAGTCAGGATGAAGAGCGGCCAAACGCTGTCGGCGATGCTCACGTCGTTGTTGCGCAGACTCGCCAGCCACGTTCCTATCGCCAAAAGGTACATGATCAGCAAGGCTTGCAGCGCAACGGTCATCATGTCGGCATGTCGTTATGTAGTGCAGCCACTGCATCGGCTAGGAATTGATTGGAAAGCTTCGGCCGCTGTCACTTGGGAACCATTACAGTGTCGATGGCATGACTGCTATCGTTGTCAGCGGCCGCGTTGCTGTCGACGATGGTTTTCACAAAAACTTCTCTTGGGGAAATGGGCCGCGCAACACGATTACATGACTTCGAGGCATACCGGGTGCTGGTGACGAGCGACAATATTGGGCATCGTGGGCGCTGCGGCGCGCCGGGTCCGTGCGCCAGCGCACGCATGTAGCGATGGGTGCGGTGCCGGTTCGGAGAATATTCAGCGATAGGCCACGATTATTTTCAGTAGATTGACGCGTTACGCTCGACCTATTCCATCAAAATAAACGGTCAAATAAAAGAGGTCAGGATCAATTGTGTTGCGGAATGTTGAAAATAAATCACGTAAACCGTTTGAGTTTGAACCCTTGAATCGCCTTGCAGAAAACGTTTGTATGAAACCGTTTTCACGGCCGGACAGCAGAACGATTATTTAAGCGAAGATGTCGGGAAAGTGGCGAATCGCGGCTGTATCAGTCGCGGCCAGCCGCGATCGCATTAGGAAAGCTCTGATTAAGTCCATTTCGGCGCTTCGGTTTTTGCAAAATGAGGTTGTTGCTCAACCAAAAATATTTACCCACAAATCAGATATATGCTGCGTCGATATTTTTGCGAGTTTGGCAACTGCGGCGCCCAGTCTGGCTTAGAACTGAACTTCATCAGAGCTCCCCGAGAACTAATTCCGGCGGCGGCGATGCATCGCTGCGGTGGCAGCCTTGGCGCTGCAGCGGCACAGACTTCAAAAACACATTGGCGTATGCTGTCAAACATGAAACTACCAAAATTGCAAAAGCCGTTCTCGATGATTCGGGAATTCCACCTTGCCGACTGGTTTACGCTGGCAAACGCCGCCTGTGGCATGGGCGCACTGTTTGCGACGATGACTTACCTGCAGACCACCGATATTCGACATATTTATTACGCGTGCGGTATGGTCGTTGCCGCTGGAATATTCGACGTGCTGGACGGTCGCATCGCGCGCTGGCGGCAAAAAACCTCCGCAATGGGCCGTGAGCTCGATTCGCTCGCTGATGTGATTTCCTTCGGCGTCGCGCCGGCTGTCATTGCATACGGGTGCGGTATGCAGGGCCTGTATGACCGCATCGTGCTGGCGGCATTCGTCGCCTGCGGTGTATCGCGGCTGGCGCGCTACAACATTACCGCCGAGACCTTGTCCGATGGCGGCGACAAAGTGAAATACTTCGAGGGAACGCCGATCCCGTCGTCACTGCTGTTGGTAGCCTTGCTGTTCGTGGCGGCCCTGCAGGGTGCAGTCGGTGACGCACTTTGGTTCGGGCAATTAACGATTGCCGGCTTCGTGCTTCATCCGCTAGTGTTGTTTTTTGCCGTGTCTGGAGCGCTCATGGTAAGCCGGATACACTTTCCAAAATTCTGAAGTCCGCGGCGACACGCGAGCACGACAGCTTCGTCGGTGCGCACGCTATCCAGACCGACACATTCGTGTTGGAAGTATAAATACGCCGGAGCCGCAAGCGGTAGCATGCGGCCAACATGTTTGTCGTGCTGGGATTAAAGCGGGACAGGGTCAAACGGCACTATCTCAAGCATTATTCAGTCGGTAGTGTGGCTAAAAATAGAGCATTCACGACCACTTTAAAACTGTCATCCCGGCGAAGGCCGGGATCCAAGTCGGTTGTGCCATCGAATTGACGATACTCGGGCCCCGGCCGGAGCCTGCCCTCTAATTATTCATTCGGGGGTCGGGGAGACACGTTGAAGCTAGGGAACCTCTGATTAAGTCCATTTCGTCGCTTCGGGCTTGCAAAATAAAATTGTTGCTCACGTAAGAAATTCTCCTTACATATGAGACATATGCGGCGTCGAATTTATTTCGAGTTTGGCAACTGCGGCGCCTAGTCTGGCTTAGAACTGAACTTAATCAGAGGTTCCCTAGTGCCATCACGCTCAGCGTAGATAAGTATTTTGTTGTTCGTCGTCTCAGTCAAGGCTGTAAGCCGTGCCTTCCAGCGGTCGTTGGAATGACAAATCACGGAAACTGACGTACTTAGTTGCCGGATCGGTAAAAACGCTTGGCCTTCATTCCTTGCGTAATGCCGCCAACTCGTGTGGTGCCACTTTCGCTACCGCTATTGTTCCTGATTTTACTGCCACTTTGGGTCCGGCTTCCTCCGTCCTCGTCGGAATCACTTCGCTTGCCGGGGTCGCCGAATTGGCGACGATACCTAAATCCCGCAGGGAGCCGAACGTGTGTGCGTAAACCCAGGTGAATTCTGCACCGATGAGGAAAATCTGCGCCGAATAGTAGACCCACACCAGGATTATCACGAGTGAGCCCGCCGCGCCGAACGCCGATGCGACGCCGCTCTTGCCGATGTAGAGCCCGATCAGGAACTTGCCGACTGTGAAGAGCATGGCGGTGACCAAGGCACCGGGCCAAACGTCTTCCCAATGCAACCGAACACGCGGCATGAACTTGTAAATCATCGCGAAGACCACGGTCGTGAGGATGAAGTCAATGATGACGGTGACGCACTGCGCCAAGGTTACCCAGCCACCAAAGAACCCGCCCCACCATTTGCCCAGCGCCGCCATCACCGCACCCAAGACCAGCGAGACCATCAGCAGGAAGGCAATACCCAGAATCATGCCAAATGAAAGCAGGCGCGAGTGGAAGAATGCCCAGGGGCCGCTCGATTTGTCCCGTAGCGGCGCACGCCAGATGCGATCCAGCGCATCCTGGAGTTCGCCGAATACTGCGGTGGCGCCGATCATCAGCACCGCGACACCTGTGACGGTCGCGGTGATACTTTCAGCGGGTTTGCTGACGCTGGCCAAAAGACCCTCTACCGCCTTGGCGGCATCATCACCCATCATGCCGCGCAGTTGGCCAAATATTTCACCGCGTACTGCGTCTGCGCCGAAAAACAGGCCGGCGATCGAGATCACGATCAACAACAAGGGCGCTAGCGAAAATATCGTGTAATACGATAGTGCGGCGCCCATGCTCGGTGCGTAATCGTCAACCCACGCCGAAGCCGCGCGCTTGACGAGTGACCACCACGTCTTGAATGAATGGACAGGCAGGCTCGCCGTCAACTGGTTACTCCGAATAAAGGGCCTGTCGGGCAGGTCAGACATCGTTGAGCGTTCAAAAAATCGACTGAGATTCCCGAGCAGTTTGTTGAAAATCGCAATGCTAAATTTAACTGGCCTAATTGCGGACGATTTCCCCCTTTGTAAAAGGGGACCAAGGGGGATGTTTGGTCCTCATCGGCACGCAAAGGCTAACAGTCCCCTTGTTTTCTCCTTTTACAAAGGAGGAAGTGGTTCACAGAAAACTTTTCTCAAACGAACAGTAAATTTCAGAAAACCGCGAGGTTCCAACGGTGGCTGCGAAGCGGAATCACAGGACAGGACTCAATGGCGGTGTCGGCGTTATACCTGTTTCGTCGCGAAAGCACTGCACCAGCCGGCAGCGCTGACTTGATTGCCGGGAAATATCGCGCATGGTCCGGTCGTGGAATTGGGCTCGCCTTGAAACAGTGCGCAAGTACCGCAGCGTTGCCCGGCAACGTAGGTTTTGAATTTGGCTTTATCCGTCTCACTTGCCTGCGCGACATACCCCAAACTCTTCGCGGCGCTAGTCGAGGCATCCAGCATTGGCAGCGTTGAGCCCGCAGTGGCGGGTGACGTCGCGGCCGCCGACGATGGAGGTTGAGGGGCAGGTGCGGCAGCAGGCGTCGTGTCCGGCATCAGTGTAGAAGGTGTCATGATCGAAGTGCTGAACAGTGCCGTGGATTTGTCGGAGCAACCAACGGCTGACGCCATGCCGCCCAGTGACAACAGACTGACGAACGTGCGACGGGTCAACATAGGAACTTTCAATGGTTACGGTACCGCTGGTAGCCATCGTGGCGTGACGCGTTCTTCACGTCTGTTCGCGCACGCACGTACGCCGCCAAGTAAGTGTTGAGTAGCGTTTGCAAACGACCCGCCATGTTTAATAAATGTGCAAAATGTTGGGTTTTAGGTTCCCCGGTGCTTCCGGCGTTTCGCTCAGCCGAAGGCGGTGTCCCAAGGCTCGCGCTGATCAACAGGTAACCACTCGGACCCGAGCCTGGGCTGGGATGACAGGTCTAAGGCGGTGCTGGAATAGGTTGTTTCTGTACGACTGTCACCAAAATATCGCTTCGGCTAGTGTCACAAGGGTCGGCCACGCACGGCACTACCTTGCGCATGTCGCTTGGCATAACACGAGTTCTACGGTCCGTTTTGATCGAAACACAACTAACTTGGATCTCGGCTCGCGCAGAAATGACGGGGCTAAGATAATCGCTGACGCTGTCGTTTTAGCCACACTATCGACTGATTAACGCTCAAGGTAGTGCCATCAACAGTAATGGCAATTATTCCGCGGAATTCAGGATAGTTCACGAGGATTTGTTCGTAAAACCGCCATTCCACGGGCATTTTCAGGCAAAAAGCCGTCAAAAAGCCGGCTAATAATAGGGTTTTTGTTTTCTATCATTACTGATCAAACGGGTGTTTAGGGCAGCCAAACGTCGGTTCCGAGTACGCCTGCGCGCGCTTGTGCCTTGTGGCCTCATAATAGTGCGTCGCTCTTGACGGGGCGTACAGTCTGCCGGGCTTTACAAAAACCAAATCGAATGAATCCTTGGCTCTTCATGAGTTGGTCCTGACGAATCGTCGGGCAAACACACCTCTCGTTAGGACGGACGCTTAATGCAATATCAAAATGTTTCAATCTTGAGTCTTGCGCACGTCGATGCACCGCATCGCGTCACGTCGGCCGAGATGATGGCGCAGCTCACCGAAACCACGCAGCGGCTGGAAATGCGCGCCGATCTGCTCGAAAGCGCGTCGGGCATTATCGCGCGCCGCTATTGGGATGAAGGTTTCCAGCCCAGCCAGGCCGCCGCACTCGCAGGTGAAAAGGCCCTTGTCCAAGCCGGCATCGATCGTTCGCGCATCGGCATCATCATTAATACGTCGGTTTGTCGTGATTACATCGAGCCGTCCACCGCCTGTATCGTGCATGATCGTCTCGGGCTGTCGCCGGACTGTTTGAATTTTGACTTGGGCAATGCCTGCCTCGCGTTTCTAAGCGGCATGCAGATGGTTGGCAATATGATCGATCGCGGGCAGATCGACTACGGCCTCATCGTCAACGGTGAAAGTGCGCGCTTCGTGCAAGACGCGACCATCGCGCGCCTCAAACGCGGCGAGACCACCGTGGAAGAATTCCGCGATCAATTCGCCACCCTCACGTTGGGCTCGGGTGCTGTTGCAATGGTGATGTCGCGCTCGGCGCTGGCGCCGGACGGCCATGTTTTCAGAGGTGTGGTCAATCAAGCCGCCACGCAGCATAGCGGCCTGTGCCGTGGTCAGGTTGACCGGATGTACACCGACGCCAAGCCGCTGCTAATGGCGGGGCTTGAGCTGGCGACCGAAACATTCAAGCGCGCCCAGCAGGAATTTGGCTGGACTACCGGTCAAAATTCGAACGTTGATGAATACATCATGCATCAGGTGAGCGGTGCGCATACCTCAGGGCTGTGCAAGACGTTGGACCTTGATCTGAAAAAGGTGATGGCGCTATTTCCCGAGTTCGGCAATATCGGACCGGCGGCAGTGCCGATCACGCTATCAAAGGCAGCTGAAAGCGGCCGTCTGCACAAAGGCAGCCGCGTCGCACTTATGGGTATCGGTTCGGGCTTGAACTGCAGCATGGGCGAGGTCATCTGGTGACACCGGTCGATCCGGCGCCGCGCCCGCTGCACCCGCCGCTCTTCCCAAACTATCCGTTTCACCCGCATTACTTTGATCGTGGTTCTGGTCTGAGGATGCATTATGTAGATGAAGGTGAGGGCCCACCGGTACTGATGGTGCACGGCAATCCCTCCTGGTCGTTTTACTACCGCAATCTGGTCAAGGCGCTGTCGGGCACACACCGCTGCATCGCGCCGGACCATATCGGCATGGGTCTGTCCGATAAACCGGACGATGCTTCTTACGCCTACACGCTGGCGCAGCGCATTGACGATCTCGACGCCTTCATCGCCTCGCTGAAGCTAACAGAGCCACTGACGTTGGTGATGCACGACTGGGGCGGCATGATCGGCATGGGCTGGGCGGTGCGTCATCCCGAGCAAGTCGCACGGCTGGTGATTTTGAATACGGGTGCGTTTCCGCTGCCACCTGAAAAGCCATTCCCTTGGCCGCTTAAATTTACGCGCACGTGGTTGGGTGCACTGCTAGTGCGCGGCTTCAATGCCTTTGCCTTTGGCACTACGGTAATCGGCTGCCGTCGCAATCGCATGCCCGCCAACATCGCCCGCGCCTATTGCGCGCCATACAATTCTTGGGCGAATCGCATCGCGACATTACGCTTTGTGCAGGACATTCCCCTAAGTCCCGCCGATGCGGGCTATGCCATCGTTAAGCACGCGGAAGCAAACCTGCACATCTTCAAGGACACGCCCGCCATGATCGGCTGGGGCGGCAAAGATTTTGTTTTCGACGCGGCATTTTTGCGGCAGTGGCAAAAGCATTTGCCTCACGCGAAGGTGCATTTGATACCCGACGCTGGCCACTACGTGCTCGAAGACGCCGCCGACGAGCTCATTCCGCTGATCACGCAATTCGTACGGTCCAGCGCCGGTTGAGTCGCATCATGCGCAACGCTGGAGACGCCAAAATTTGGAACATCGCGGCGCACCTGCCGAAGATGGCGCGGCTGCAACCCAACACACTTGCGGTGGTGCTCCCCACCGGACTCGACGCGCAAGGCAAACGCACTTATTCGCGGCAGACCTACGCTGAACTTGATCGACAGAGTGACGTCATCGCTGCGGGCCTCGGCAAAGCAGGACTCAAACGCGGGATGCGCACCGTATTGATGGTCAAACCCGGGCCGGATTTCTTTGCGCTGACCTTCGCGCTCTTTAAAGCCGGCATCGTACCGGTGTTGATCGATCCGGGCCTCGGTATCGCGCAATTGAAGACCTGCCTCAAACAAGTCGAGCCTGAGGCATTCATCGGCATCCCGGCAGCCCATGCGGCGCGTGTCGTGCTCGGTTTGGGACGCAAGACGATCCATATCTGCATCACGGTCGGGTCGCGCTGGTTTTGGGGCGGCACTACACTGGCGAAGGTGATAGCACTCGGGGAGGGGGCGGGGGCAGGCGCGGTGCTTGAAAACACCCAAGCCGACGAGACCGCCGCCATTCTGTTCACCAGCGGCAGCACCGGTACCGCCAAGGGGGTGCGCTACAGCCACGGCAATTTTGCGGCGCAGGTCGAGCTGATTCGCGACACCTACGACATTCGCCCTGGCGAAATCGACCTGCCAACGTTTCCCTTGTTCGCCCTGTTTGATCCTGCACTCGGCATGACCACCGTGGTGCCCGATATGGATTTCACGCGGCCGGCCAATGCGGATCCGACAAAGATCAAGCACGCGATTGACGATTGGAGCGTCACCAACGTGTTCGCCTCACCTGCACTGCTGGCGACCGTCAGCCGTCACGGTGTCGCCAACGGTGTGCAATGGCCGACCGTGCGACGCATCCTGACGGCGGGTGCGCCGGTGCCAGCCGCGACGCTAGAACGCATGCATCAAATGCTGTCGCCCGACGCGGAAATCTTTACGCCCTACGGCGCCACCGAAGCGCTGCCGGTCGCCAGTATTGGCAGCCGCGAGATCCTTGCCGACACGCGAGCGCTCACCGAAGCCGGTGCCGGTGTGTGCGTCGGTCGCGTGGTGGCGCCAAACGATGTACGCATCATTAACATCACCGATGAGCCGATCGTCGATTGGGCGGACGTTCACGAGCTGCCGGCCAGTGAGATCGGTGAAATCACCATTGCCGGACCGACCGCGACGTCGATGTATATCGGTCGGCCGGAGGCCACCCGCTTGGCCAAGATCAACCGCGATGGCGTAATCGTGCATCGCATGGGCGACCTCGGTTACTTCGATGCGGCTGGTCGGCTGTGGTTTTGCGGACGCAAATCGCATCGTGTCGAATTGCGTGGGATAACGTTATTCTCCGCGCCGGTTGAGGAAATTTTCAACACGCATGCGGCGGTGTTTCGCACCGCGCTGGTCGGTGCCACGGTTGGCGCGAGGGGTAGTAATAAGCGCGTAGCGGTGCTGTGCATCGAACTCGATTTGCAATCGCGGCAGGAGCACCTAATGTCGGAGCGACAGTTGTTTGATGAACTAAAATTGATCGGCGCGAAGCACGAACACACCAAAGGCATCGTGCATTTTCTGATCCACCCGGGCTTTCCGGTGGATATTCGTCACAACGCCAAGATCGGCCGCGAGAAACTGGCGGTCTGGGCGCAAGCGAGGCTGGCATGATTCTGGTGACCGGGGGTAGCGGATTTCTGGGCGGCGCAGTGGCTCGACAACTCGTCGCGCGCGGTGCGCGGGTGCGCAGCCTGCAACGCGGCGATGCGCCACAGTTGCGCGCCCTTGGGGTCGATGTCGTTCGCGCTGACCTGGCTGACCGTCAGGCGGTCATCGATGCTGCAAATGGTTGCGAGGCGGTGATGCACATCGGCGCCAAGGCGGGCGTGTGGGGACCGTACGATGATTACTACCGGGCCAACGTGGTCGGCACGCGCAATGTGATCGACGCTTGCCGCGCGAATGACATTCGAAAGCTGATCTACACCAGTACACCGTCCGTGATTCATACGGGTGGCGACGTCGAAGGCGTTGATGAAAGCGCACCGTTGGCGACGCACTTTGATACGGCGTACCCCGCCACCAAAGCCGAAGCCGAATCGATGCTGCTCGCGGCCAATGGCCCGACACTCGCGACCATCGCGCTGCGCCCGCACCTGATCTGGGGACCGAAC
>Ga0209181_10010099_pt1 | contig 12298 bp, 10 predicted proteins | sample MAT05_FD_187208 | JGI IMG/M metagenome (GOLD analysis project Ga0209181, IMG submission 187208) | Freshwater microbial communities from Lake Fryxell liftoff mats and glacier meltwater in Antarctica - MAT-05 (SPAdes) (version 2) | ecosystem: Environmental > Aquatic > Freshwater > Ice > Liftoff... | reverse complement strand
CGCATCCCCGCCATCCGTATACCCAGGGCCTGATCCGCTCGATCCCCAGGATCGACACCAGCGTCGGCCAGAAGGCCCGGCTGGAAACCATCGCCGGCACGGTGCCCAAGCTGATCGCGCCGCCCGAGGGCTGCCGCTTTGCACCACGCTGCAAATACGCGGTGCCGGCCTGCACCACGGCCACGCCGCCGTTGCGCGAGGTGGCGCCGGGGCATCGGGTGGCCTGCATCCTGGACATCACGGCATGAGCGATCACGGGCAAGCGCCGGGAATGCCCGGGGTCGGCAGCACGCCGCCGCTGCGGGTCGAGAACCTGGTCAAGCACTTCCCGATCAAGGGCGGCCTGCTGGGCCGCACGGTAGACAAGGTGCACGCGGTGGACGGCGTCAGCTTCACGTTGCAGCCCGGCGAAACCCTGGGCGTGGTGGGCGAGTCGGGCTGCGGCAAGAGCACCACCGGCCGCTGCATCCTGCGGCTGATCGAGCCGACCTCGGGCCAGGTCTGGTTCGAGGGCAAAAACGTCACCGCGATGGCGCCCAAAGCGCTGCGGGCGATGGCGCGCGACATGCAGATCATTTTTCAAGACCCGTATGCGTCGCTCAACCCGCGCATGACGGTGGGCGCGATCATTGGCGAGGCGCTGACCATCCACCAGCTGGCCAAGACGCCGCGGGAGTACACCGAGCGCATCGTCGGCCTGCTCGAAACCGTGGGCCTGAGCGGCGACCACTTGCAGCGCTATCCGCATGAGTTCTCGGGCGGCCAGCGCCAGCGCATCGGTATTGCCCGCGCGCTGGCGGTGAGCCCGAAGCTGATCGTCTGCGACGAGGCGGTGTCAGCCTTGGACGTGTCGATCCAGGCCCAGGTCATCAACCTGCTCGAGGACCTGCAGGCCCAGCACCACCTGACCTACATCTTCATTGCGCACGACCTGTCGGTGGTCGAGCACATCAGCGACCGGGTGGCGGTGATGTACCTGGGCCGCATCGTCGAGATCGCCCGGGCGCAGGATTTGTACACCCGGCCGCTGCACCCCTACACCGAGGCCCTGCTGTCGGCCGTGCCCATCCCCGACCCGCGGGTCAAGCGCAAGCGGGTGCTGTTGCAGGGCGACGTGCCCAGCCCGATCCACCCGCCGTCGGGCTGCCACTTCCACACCCGCTGCCCGATAGCGCAGCCGCAGTGCCGGGTCGAGTCGCCGAAGCTCGAACCCGTGGGCAACGAAGGGGCAGCCGCCAGCCACTGGGTGGCCTGCCACTTCAGACCGTGAGGCGACTGCCGCCGACAATGCCGGCAAATCTCCCGGAGCCGGCTGTGCGCAAACTGATCAAACCCTTGCTGGTGCTGGCCCTGTGGGCCGTCTGCGGTATCGCTGCGGCCCAAACGCCTGCCTGGCCCAGCCGCACGGTGCGCGTGATCGTGCCCTTCCCGGCCGGCGGTGCCACCGACCTGGTGGCCCGCGCGATAGCGCAGCGGGTCTCGGTCAGCACTGGCCAGCAATTCGTGGTGGACAACAAGGCCGGGGCCGGCGGCACGCTGGGATCGGCCGAGGCGGCGCGGGCGCCGGCCGACGGCTACACCCTGCTGCTGAGCACCAGCAGCACCCACGCGATCGCGCCGCACCTGTCGCCCAGGCTGCCCTACAACGCAGTGACTGACTTCACACCGCTTGCCCACCTGGCCGACGCTGCCAGCATGCTGCTGGTGGCGCCCAAGTTGGAGGCGCGCAACCTGGCCGAGTTGATCGCACTGGCGCACAAGCAGCCCGGCCAGTTGAACTACGCCAGCAGCGGCAATGGCACCATCGTGCACCTGACGACCGAGGCCTTCATGGCCCAGGCCGGTGTGACGATGACCCATGTGCCCTACAAGGGCACGTCGCTGGCGATGCCCGATTTGATTGCCGGCAACGTGCATGTTTTGTTCGACGCGATCCCGTCGGGCATGCCGCATGTCGTGGGCGGCCGGGTGCGGGCGCTGGCCGTGACTGGGCCCAAACGCTCGCCGCTGGCGCCCGAGTTACCGACCCTTGCCGAGGCCGGCTTGCCGGGTTTTTCGTCGGTCACCTGGTTCGGGCTTTACGCGCCCAAGGGCCTGGACGCCGACCTGGCCCGGCGCATCCATGCCGAGTTTGCCCGCGCGCTGCTGGCGCCCGATGTGGTCGAGCGCCTGGCCAAGCTGGGCGCCGAGCCGGCCCGCCCGGGCACGGCCGCCGACTTTGCCGCCGTGGTGGCGGCCGACAGCGCACGCTGGGGCCAGATCATCCGAGACCGCAAGATCACATTGGAGTGAGGTCAGCGCGCCGGCCTGCCGCCTGCTGGATACCCGCTCACTCGCCCAGCCCCAGCACCTGCCGTAAAAACATCACCGTCGCGTAGAACTGGTAGTCGGCGTTTTCCTTGCGCGCGAATCCGTGGCCCTCGTTGTCGGCGCGCAGGTACCAGACGGTCGTGCCGTTGCCACGCACCTGGGCGACGATCTGCTCGGCCTCGGTGACCGGCACCCGCGGTTCGTTTTTGCCTTGCACCACCAGCAGCGGCCGGGTGATGCGGGCGGCATGGGTCAGCGGCGACAAACGCTGCAGCGCCGCGCGCATGGCCGGGTCACGTTCGTCGCCGTATTCCACCCGGCGCAGGTCGCGGCGGTAGCTCTCGGTGTTCTCCAGAAAGCTGACGAAGTTGGAGATGCCGACCACGTCGATCGAGCCCGCGATGCGCTCGGGGTAGTTAGTGGCCACGGCCAGGCTCATGTAGCCGCCGTAGCTGCCGCCGGCCACCACCACACGCTGAGGGTCCAGGTCGGGCTGGGTGGCGATCCAGTCGAGCAACGCGCCGATGTCCTTCACCGAATCCTCGCGCAGCGCACCGTTGTCCAACCCGAGAAAGGTCTTGCCGTAGCCACTGGAGCCGCGCACGTTGGGTTGCAGCACGGCAATGCCCAGGTCTTGCAACAGGTGGTTGTTGCGCCCGCCAAAGCCGGTCTTGGCCTGGGCCTCCGGCCCGCCATGGATGTTGATCAGCACCGGCCGGCGCCCGGTGAAGCGCGCCGGCGGCCGGTTCAGCAGGCCCGAGATGCTGCGCCCATCGAAGCTGGCCCAGCGCACGATTTGCTGTTCGGTCAGCGCAGCGGTGGCTGGCGCTGGGTGCAAGCGTGGGCGGGTCGAGGGCTCAACCCGGCCGGTGCTGGCATCGAGGCTGTAGACCTGACCGGGCGAGCGGGTGCCGGCCAGTTGCAGCGCCAGCTCGGGCGCTTGCGCATGAAGACGCAGCCGGCCCACGCTGCCCGCCGGCAGGGCGATCGCGGGCCGCGCGATGCCGCTGCGTGCATCGACCCATTGCAGCTCGTCCCGTCCGTCCACGTTGACGCGCAGCGCCAGCAGCGAGCCATCGGCGGACAGGTCGGCGTCTTCGATATCCCAAGGCACACCGGCACTCAGGCGCCGCAGCGCGCCGCTGGCCAGATCGAGCGCCATCAACTCACGGAACTCACCGGCCCGGTCGCTCACCAGGTACAGCGTGCGACCGTCCGGGCTGAACGCCTCGGCGCCATGGCTGGCTGGCGTCTGGGTTACGGTGCCGGCGGAGGTGCCGTCAGGCGCAGGCAACAGTTGGCGGCGTACGCCAGTGGCCAGGTCGAGCAGCCAGATTTGCGACTCGGTGGCCGACACGCAGTGCAGCAGCGCGGCTTGGCTGTCGTCCGGCGACACGGCAGTGGCCTGCCAGCCGCCACCCGGCAATTCGGCCAGCACCCGGCGCTGGCCCGAGCGCGCCGGGTCCAGCAGCCAGAGCGTGGTGTTGACGGCAGTGCGGCGGCCGCCCGCTGCGGTGCGGTCCAGCGGCACCGAGCTGACGATGGCCAGGCTGCTGCGGTGCAGCCAGCTGTTGAGGCTGTGGCGCTGGTCCGGGTCGGTCAGCAGGGTCTGCTCGCGGCTGGGCAGGTCCAGCCGGTAGGGCTGGTAGGCCTCGTTGCCGCCGGTACCGCGCATCAGCACGATGCTGCGGCCCTCCCGCGGCTCGTACCAGGCGCGAGTCACCGGCTCGTTGCCATCGGTCAGCGCTTCGGGCCCGGCCAGCGGGCCGGCCAAGCGGTAGAGCTGGGCGATGTTGCCCCCCACCGGCTGGTGGCTGACCAGCATCTCGCGCCGGGTCGGGTGCCAATCGACAAAGGCATGGCCGGCAAATTCGGTGTATCGGACCACCGCATCGGCCACGCTTTGCGGCACCGGGGGCACGCCTTGCAACAGCAGGGCGGCGGGTGCGGTCACCGTGGCGGCCGGGGTGGACGAGGCCGTTGCGGCGGGCGCGGCTGTCGCTGTAGGCGCCTTGGGCGCAGGTGTCGCGCAGGCCACCAGCAATGCGGCTGCAAGCAGACCGCAGGCCAGCCGAGGGGTGAGATTCACGCCCATGCCTTTACGCCGGGGGATAGCCTGCCATTCTGGCCGAGGGCGCACCGTTGGGCAGGCGCAAAATCCTGGCTTTGCGCTTGCACGTCAACCCGTCCACCAGCCCGTTTTACTGCCCACGATGCGCCTAGAAGACCTCCGACTGCGCCTGCGTGCACTGGGCGCCAAGCCCGAGCACGAACAGCGCTTGCTGCGCGACTGGGTCAACGCCCTGCCAGCGGACGCCGGCAAGCCGCGCCTGGACGGCTGGCTACCCAAGCCCTTGCGCGAGGCGCTGCCGGCGCTGTTGGCGGAGTGGCACGGCCTGGCCCGTTTGCAGTCCGAGCACCCGGGCGAGGACGGCTCGGCCCGGCTGCTGGTGGCGCTGGCCGATGACCAGACGGTCGAGAGTGTGCTGCTGACGCCCGGCCGCATGCCGGGGTTGTGTGTGTCCACCCAGGTCGGCTGTGCGGTGGGTTGCGTGTTTTGCATGACCGGGCAGAGCGGCCTGCTGCGCCAGGTCGGCAGCGCCGAGATCGTCGCCCAAGTGGCGCTGGCGCGCTCGCTGCGGCCGGTCAAGAAGGTGGTGTTCATGGGCATGGGCGAGCCCGCGCACAACCTGGACAACGTGCTGGACGCGATTGAATTCTTGGGCACGCTGGGCAACATCGGCCACAAGAACCTGGTGTTCTCGACCGTGGGTGATCTGCGGGTGTTCGAGCGCCTGCCTGCCGGGCCGGTCAAGCCGGCGCTGGCGCTGTCGCTGCACACCACCAAAGCCGCATTGCGCGAGCGCCTGCTGCCGCGTGCGCCTCGGCTGTCGCCCGATGCGCTGATCGAACACGCCGAGGTCTATGCCCGCGCCACCCGTTACCCGGTGCAGGTGCAGTGGACGTTGCTGGACGGTATCAACGACGGTGACGACGAGCTCGACGGCATCGTGCGCCTGATGGCCGGCAAATACATGGTGCTCAACCTGATCCCGTACAACACGGTGGACGGGCTGGACTTCCAGCGGCCAAGCCGGGAGCGCGCGGCCGAGATGGCGCGCCAGCTGCACCGGCGCGGTGTGCTGACCAAGCTGCGCCAGTCGGCCGGGCAGGATGTGGAGGGCGGCTGCGGGCAGTTGCGGGCGCGCGCGATCAACAAGTCCGGTACACCGGCACTGGCGGGCCGGGCCACCATCGCCTTGCCCCGGCCCGTGCGCCGGCCGCCAGTCACGGCGGCTTGAATCGACCGCGCTTCCGCCACCAAACCTGCCACCAAACCCGCCACCAAACCCGCCGCCGACCCCGCCGCCAACGCGCTGCCCCCAACACCGCCCAAGCACTCACCCACCATGCCGCTGACCGCCGCCGAAACCGCCCTGATCGCCCAGGCCCGCCAACTGGGCCGCGAGCACATCAGCCCGCAGGCCGCACGCTGGGAGCGTGAGCGCCGCATCGGCCACGAAGCGCTGGCGGCAGCGGTGGCGCTGGGCCTGACCCGTTTGCAACTGCCGCTGGCGGCAGGCGGTCTGGATTTTTCATTCGCCTGCAAGGCCCAGTTGGCCGAGGTGCTGGCGGGTGGCGACTTCGGCTTCACGATGTCCTTGATCAACACCCACAACGTGGCGGCCAAGCTCGCGCGGGACGCCGCGCCAGCGGTGGCGGCACGTTACCTGCCCGACCTGATCGCCGGCCGCCGCCTGGGCTGCACTGCGTTGACCGAGCCCGGTGCCGGGTCGGACTTTGCAGCCATCACCACCCGGGCCACCCGCTGCGACGGCGGCTGGCGAATCCATGGCGCCAAGGCCTGGATCACCAACGCCGCCGAGGCCGACGTAGTCGTGCTCTTCGCCCAGACCGAGCCCGGCAGCGGCGGCCGCGGCATCGCCGGGTTTCTGGTGGACGGCCGGCGTGCCGGTTTTGTGCGCGAGCCGGCCTATGCACTGGGCGGCCAGCACACCATCGGCACAGGGGGTTTTCGGCTCGACGACTATCTGGCCAGCGACGACGAACTGCTGCACCCGCCGGGCCAGGCGTTCAAGGCCGCGCTGGGTTCGATCAACGGCGCCCGCACCTACATCGCCGCGATGTGCAACGGCATGGTGGCCGACGCCCTGCAGGTGGCCTGGGCCTACGGCCAGCAGAGAACCAGCTTTGGCCAGCGGCTGGCCGACCACCAGGGCTGGCGCTGGCGCCTGGCTGAAGCCGCCAGCGAGTTGGCCGCCTGCCGCCTGATGGTGAGCCAGGCGGCCGACCTGATCGATGCCGGTCAGGCCACCGGCGCGCCCGCTCAACTGGCCGCCGCCCAGGCCAAGCTGCTGGCCTGCCGCATGGCCGACCGCCAGCTGCCAGCGCTGGCCCAGGCCATGGGCGCCGAGGGTCTGCGTGAGCAGCACCCGTTTGCGCGCCACCTGCTGGGCGCCCGGGTGGCGGGTTTTGTCGACGGCTCGACCGAGATGCTGCTGGAGCGCATCTGCGCGGTGATGGACAAGCCGCTCAGCGCCTGAGCGCGGCTATGGCCGCAGTGGCGTGGCCAGCGGCAGCGCCATGCCACGCCGCGCCATCTCGGTCCGCACCCGGTCGGGCCGGTCGCTGATGATGCCGTCCACCCCCCAGTCGAGCAGGCTGCTGATCTGCGCCGGCTCGTTGACGGTCCAGGCCAGCACCTGCAGGCCCAGACCTTGCGCCTGCTTGACCTTGGCGGCGTCCAGGTCACCAAAATAGGCGGCCCAGGTGCGGCCACCGGCGGCATGCACCAGGCGCGGCACCGAGCCGTGCTGGCGCAGGCTGAAACCTGCTGTCCAGGGCGACGGGCCGGCCTCGCCGTCGGCGACGTTGTCCAACCAACGCTGTTGCGCGGTCAGGTAGACGGTGTTGATCTCGGGCGCCTCGCGCTGCACTACTTGCAGCGTGCGCCAGTCGAACGACTGGATGCTGCTGCGCTGGGCCATGCCGGCCTCGCGGATCGCCTGGATCAGCAACCGGGCAAAGGGCTCGGGCGCCAGGGTGTCGCCCGGTGCCAACGGCGAGATCTTGGTCTCGATGTCGAAGCGCACCTGGTCGTTGCCGCTGCGCCGCACCAGCGCAAACAGATCACTCAAGCGCGGCAGCCGGGTGCCGTCTGCCGGCACCTGCTCGGCAAACTGTGCGGCATAGCGGCTGCCCGGTTTGATGCGGCCCAGCTCGTAGCGCTGCAGCTCGGCCAGCGGGGTCTGGTGGATCAGTGGCCCCGGGCCGTCCAGAAAGCGACCGTCCGGCCCACGGGTGATGTCCGGGTTCAGCCGGGGGTCGTGCGAGATCACCAGCACGCCGTCCCGGGTGATGGCGACATCGAGCTCCAGCGTGTGCACGCCGACCGTCAACGCCCGCTCAAACGCCGGCAAGGTGTTTTCGGGCGCCAGCCCCCGTGCGCCGCGGTGGCCTTGCAAGTCGAACGCTGCGGCCTGCAGCGTCACGCCAGCCAGCAGCGCAATGGTCCAAAGCTTCATGACCCACTCTCCCGAGGGCTCGCCCGGGTTGGCCAGCACACGGGCCCGATTCTGCGGGCTGGGCTCGGGGTAATCCGCGGCCGCGTTCACTGGTTTCCCCGGGGCTGTTTCGTCACCTGCGCGACCTGGTGCCGGTCAAGCCGGGCCGTATCGTCAGCCCCCGGCCCAAGTTGGCCGGCCATCCACCCGCACGGAGACGCCCCATGAGCCACCCTGGCCGTTTGACCCACCGCATCGCCCAAACCGGCATCGCGCTGGCCGCTGTCAGCCTGATCGCCGCTTGCGGCGGCAGCGACGACCCGGCGCCGATCCCTGAAGAAACCCGGGCCCAGGACACCCGCAGCTTCACCGCCGACGCCACCGTCACCACCTTTGCCGCCATGCCGACCGCTGCCGGCGACGTCACCGACATGGCCACCACCAGCCGCTGGGCCGGTGTGCTGGGCGGCGCGGCCTACCGCGTCGAGGTGCCGGCCAACTGGAACGGCAAGCTGGTGATGTACGCCCATGGCTACGCCGGCACGGGCGCAGCGCTGGGCGTCGGCCCGCCGTCGATCCGCCGCTACCTGGTGCAAAACGGCTATGCCTGGGCCTCGTCGAGCTACAGCAAGAACTACTACGACGTGCGTGTCGGGGTCGAAGACACCAACGCGCTGGCCAACGAGTTCATCAAGATCGCTGCCAAGAACAGCCGCACCCTGACCGCGCCGACCAAGATCTACATCACCGGGCATTCGATGGGCGGCCACATCACTGCCGCGGCTATCGAGGACGAGGCCCAGGCCACGGCGGTCAACAAGGTCAAGTACGCCGGTGCTGTGCCGATGTGCGGCGTGTTGGGCGACACCGAGTTGTTCAACCAGTTTGCCGCGATGCAAGTGACCGCCCAGGCACTGGCCGGGCTGCCCAGCTACCCGACCGACAAGTTCGCCGAGATCAAGACGATGGTGGACACCGCGCTGTTCACCACCTTCCCGTCGGTACCCACGGCAGCCGGCGCCAAGTACCTGTCGGTGGTCAAGGGCATTACCGGCGGCGACCGCCCGATGTTCGACCTGGGCATCGCCTTTGGCGGCAGCTTCCCGTCGGCTTACGGCACCTTCGGGTCGGACGGCACGGTGACCGGTATCCTGAACAAAAACGTGCTCGACACCCGCGCCTACACCTACACCATCACCGGTGACGTCGCCGGCTCGACCGCGCTGAATGCCGCGGTGCTCAAGCTGACCGCCGCGACCGACGCCAACCGGCTGCGCACCGACGGCCTGCGCTGGATCCCCAAGGCCAATGGCGAGTTCAAGATCCCGGTGGTCTCGATCCACACCCTGGGCGACTTGTTTGTGCCCTTCAGCATGGAGCAGGTCTACCAGAAGCGGGTAGCCGCCAAGGGCAACAGCGGCTGGCTGGTGCAGCGCGCGATCCGCGGCGTCAGCCATTGCGACTTCACGGTGGCCGAGCAAGTCGCCGCGTTCGACGACATGATCAAGTGGGAGCGTGACGGCATCAAACCTGCCGGCGACGACGTGGTGACCCCCGCCACCGTGGCCGCCCCTACCTACGGCTGCACCTTCACCAAGAACACGCTGGGGCCGGACGAAAGTGGCACCACCAAGGCCTTGCGGCCGGCCACCGTGGCCAACTCGGCCGCCTGCCCGGGCTGACCCTGTGCGTGCACCGCCGGCCGGACAGCGATACCGCCGGAATGGCTGAGCCCGGCCACAGGCCCCGGGAGGGGCCTGTGGCCAAGCCGCCATCAGCGCAACCCGGACGGCAGCAGCCGCTCGCCGGCCGACACGTCCGCCGGGCTGGCTTGTGGATCCAGCTCGATGGCCACCTGGGTGCAGACCTCGCGGCACAAGGTGGCCACCCGCGCGCTCTGCAATCGGTAGTGAATCTGGGTGCCGTCACGCCGCTTGCCCAGCACACCCGCCCGGTACAGCGTGGCCAGGTGCTGCGACATGTTGGGCTGGGTGGTGTCGATCTCGGCCAGCAGTTGCGAGACGTTTTTCTCGCCGTGGCACAGCGCGCCGATGATCCTCAGCCGGATCGGGGTGGACAACAGCGAGAACAAGTCGGCCGCCGACTCGAACACCGCGTCGGCGCCGCCTGTTTGCTCGGTCAAGCTGGGTTTTGGCAGAGGGGCTGACATGCTCGGCATTTTATGCGTCAGTGCTGATGTTCGTGCTGGATGGGCGCGCACGGTCAGGCGGGCAAGCCGCACCTGAGCCGGGCACGGGTCATGTGACGACCAGCCCCGGCCACGGCACAAACGCGTTGCCCAGCCAGAGGTCCGGCGCCGTCGGTCGCCACAGAACCGGCGTTGGCGATGAAGGTCCGGGTCGCCGTCGAGCCCATCGCCGTCCCGCCCTGCTCGCACCGGGTGCCGTGGGCCACCGGCTACAACACCATGGCTACCGCGCCGGCCGGTGTGTCGGGCGCGGGCCGGGGTTGCGCCGAACCGGTAAGCCCCCGCACAGCCACCCGCCCCCGCGCACTGCCAGAATCCGTGCAGCACGCGGTCGGACCTCCCCGGCCCATCCGGCCCATCCAGCCGATCCAGCCGATCCAGCCGATCCAGCCGATCCAGCCGATCCGGCCTATCCGGCCCAGCCAGCCCGTCCAGCCTGTCCGATTGATCCGACCGCACGGTGCACCACCAGGAGCGTTACGCATGAAACCCAGCCCCCGTGGCAGACCCGACCCGCGTGTCTGCCACCGCCGTCGCAGGCTGCGGGCGGCCTGCTGCCTGCTGTCCTTGAGCCTGCTGGCGCTCGCGCCGGCCAGCGCCGGGTCGGCCGACCAGCAGCGCCTGCGCACCCGGGCACTGGCCGCTACATGCGCCCAGTGCCACGGCACCGACGGCAGGGCGGTCGAGGGCCAGGCCCTGGTGCGCCTGGCCGGCCTGCCCAAGGACTACACGCTGACCCAGTTGCTGGCTTTTCGCACCGGTCAGCGGCCGGCCACGATCATGCACCAGATCACCCGCGGCTACTCGCAAGAGCAGCTCGACGCGGTGGCCACCTACTTTGCCGCCCAGAAGTGAAGGCGCCAGCATGAAAACTACCCCTATCGACCGCCGCCAGCTGCTGCAAGGCCTGCTCTCGGGTGCCGTGCTGGGCAGTGGCGCCGTGGCTGGATTGGGTGTCCTGGGCAGCTTGTCGGGCTGTGCCAGCTCGGGCACGTCGGCGTCCAAAGCCAAGGTCGTGGTGGTGGGCGGCGGCTACGGCGGCGCCACAGCGGCCAAGTACATCCGGCTGCTGTCGGACTACAGCATCGACGTGATGCTGATCGAGCCCAAGCGCTCGTTTGTGTCCTGCCCGGTCAGCAACCTGGTGCTCAGCGGCCAGCGCAGCCTGGCTGACATCACCAGCCCCTACACCGCCCTGAGCGCCCGGCACGGCGTGCGCCTGGTGCACGACAGGGTGGCCAGCGTCGACACGGCCAAGCGCCGGGTGCGGCTGGACGGAGGCGCGGTGATCGGCTACGACAAGCTGGTGCTGTCGCCCGGCATCGATCGCGGTGGACGGCGCGAGCCGAACCGTCAAGTTCGACGTGCAGGACGATGTCAAGGCCGAAGTGCTCAACGTGTTGCCCGACATGCGCGCCGGGCAGTTGGCGGTGCAGACCGGGCTGGCCAACGCCAATGGGCGCTGGTGCCATGTCAACTTCCTGAACTTCGAGTCCATCGCCGCGCCCCACGTGCATGTGCTCGGCGATGCGATCCAGGTGGCCGCCGGCATGCCCAAGTCCGCCCACATGGCCGACGCCCATGCCAAGGTCTCGGCCGCCGCCATCGTGGCCGAGTTGCAGGGCCTGGAGATCGATCCGCACCCGATGCTGACCAATGTCTGCATGAGCCATGTCGACGACAGCCAGGTCATCCACGTGGCCAGCGTGCACGAGTACGTGCCGACCCAAAAGACCTTCCGTACCATCGGCGGCTCGGGCAGTGTGTCGGATGTGCGGTCCGACCTGGAGGCGAAGTACGCCGAAGCCTGGGCCCGCAACATCTGGGCCGACACGCTGATGTGAGCCTCCCAGCTGCATCCGCCACCGGCCGAACGAGATCGCGGTGGCAGCCTTTCAACCCAGGGCCAGATGCTGGCTGCTGGCTGCTGGTGGCCGGTTGGCCGCGCCGGTCCTCGCGCAGGGCCAGGACGACGTCAAGGTCGCAAACCCCTTGACCGACGGCCTGTGCCAGGCCGCGCGCGCCATCGGCAACATCCGCAACCCCCTGGCCGCCGATCCAGGTGGATCTGGTCGGCGTTTCGCTGCGGGCGGACGCCGCGTTTGCCCCAGGGTTTCAGCGAGCTTCGCACGGCCTTGATTGGGCGGGTTTCGGCTCTGAGCTGCCTTTCGTTTTTTGGCCCGTAACCGGCCGTTCGTGGGTGTTGCACGACCGCGCCGCGCCGGGCTGGCGTGCCCCGCTCCGTGTCATTCCG
>Ga0209181_10010096_pt1 | contig 12303 bp, 10 predicted proteins | sample MAT05_FD_187208 | JGI IMG/M metagenome (GOLD analysis project Ga0209181, IMG submission 187208) | Freshwater microbial communities from Lake Fryxell liftoff mats and glacier meltwater in Antarctica - MAT-05 (SPAdes) (version 2) | ecosystem: Environmental > Aquatic > Freshwater > Ice > Liftoff... | reverse complement strand
TATCACTGGACGCGCGATGCCCTGGGCAGCGTCGATACGTGCAGCGGACACCTCACCGAGGCGGGCTATCCGATCGACATCAAGAAGCTCGACGGGCTCGATGGCGCGCCCGGTGGCGCTGGCGCCGAAGGCCTGCAGGGACTCGGCTGCAGCAACGGCGAAGGCACGGTTGTGGCCGGCGTGTGGTCGAACGCGGCGGGCGCCGATGGGGTGCTGGGCGTGGCCGGTCCCCGCGGCGGCGCGGGCGCGCCTTCGGGCGGGGTCGACACGGCGGCCGCGGGACAGATGCCAGCCGGCGTCGGTCCAAACGGCACCTATCGCCACAAGCTCGGGGCCGGAGGCGGTGGCGCGGGCGCGGGTGGCTGCGGCGGCGCGGGTGGGCGCGGGGCCGGCTCGGGTGGGGCGTCGATGGCGGTGTTCGTCGGGTGGGTCGCCGTGACGACGACCAGCGCACCGCTGTTCCGCGCCAATGTGGTCGCGCGGCGCTTCGGCGGGGACGGCGGCACGGGCGGCTACGGCGGCGCGGGCGGGGTCGGCGGTAACGGCGGCGCGGGCGGGGTATCGGCCGACTTCTGGATAGGCTTTCGCGCCGGCAACGGCGGGCGCGGTGGCAACGGCGGCGAAGGCGGCGGCGGCGGTGGTGGCTGCGGCGGCGCGAGCTTTGGCTTTGGCGTCTTCGGCAAGCCGGCCGGCTTCAGCGTCGACTACACGACGAGCAACGCATTTACGCTGCTCGATGGGACGACAACCGGTGGGCAGGGCGGCGAAGGTGGCCCGTCGGGCACAGCGCGGGCGGGCGCGCGCGGTGGCGACGGGCTCAGCAGCAATCAGCTCATCCGTTGATGGGCGACCGCTCTGGCAGGGCACACGCGATCGCGTCGGTGTTCTCACTCGCGGGGTCTTCCCCGAGTGCCACGAGTTCGTTCGCATCGAACACGCGCGAGCGCGTTAGGAAGCGCTTGCCCGTCGGCGCCTCGAGCGAGAAGCCGGCCCCCCTGCCCGGCACCGCATCGAGCACGAGCTGCGTATGACGCCACAGCGCGAACTGCGCGCCCCCGATGTAGACGGGCGTGGCGTCGTCGCCGAGATGCCCGAGCAGCACGTCGCGTTGACCGATCTTGAAGTCGCCGAGCGGGAACAACATCGGCGCGCTGCCATCGCAACAGCCGCCGGATTGATGGAACAGAAGCGGCCCGAAGCGACCCCGGAGCTCGTTTAGGAGCGCCAGGGCCGCGTCGGTCGCGACCACCCTCAAAGGTGCCGGGGCGCTGTCGCCGACGGCGCGTGCGAGCGCGTCCACCATCAGAAGAAGCCCATCGCCTTCGGGCTGTAGCTGACGAGCAGGTTCTTCGTGTTCTGGTAGTGCGCGAGCATCATCTTGTGGTTCTCGCGCCCGATGCCGGACTGCTTGTAGCCGCCAAAGGCCGCGTGCGCGGGGTAGAGGTGGTAGCAGTTCGTCCACACGCGACCCGCCTGGATGGCGCGTCCGACGCGGTAGGCGGCGTTGGTGTCGCGCGTCCAGACGCCGGCGCCGAGCCCGTAGAGGGACTCATTCGCGATGGCGATCGCCTCGTCCTGCGTGTCGAAACGCGTGACCGACACGACCGGCCCGAAGATCTCCTCCTGGAAGATGCGCATCTTGTTGTGGCCCTCGAAGACGGTCGGCTCGACGTAGTAGCCGCCCGCGAGATCGCCGCCGAGCTCGACGCGACGGCCGCCGGTCAGCACCTTGGCGCCCTCCTTCTGGCCGAGATCGATATACGAGAGGATCTTCTCGAGCTGGTCATGCGAGGCCTGCGCGCCGACGGTCGTCTTCACGTCGAGCGGGTTGCCGTTCACATGCCGCCTCACACGATCAATCGCGCGCCCCATGAATTTGTCGTAGATGCTCGCCTGCACGAGCGAGCGCGAGGGGCAGGTGCACACCTCGCCCTGGTTCAGCGCGAACATCGAGAAGCCCTCGAGGGACTTGTCGAAGAAGTCGTCGTCTTTGGCGGCGACGTCCTCGAAGAAGATATTGGGCGACTTGCCGCCGAGCTCGAGCGTCACCGGGATGAGGTTCTCGGACGCGTACTGCATGATGAGGCGGCCGGTCGTCGTCTCGCCGGTGAAGGCGATCTTGGCGATGCGGTTTGACGACGCGAGGGGCTTGCCGGCTTCCACGCCAAAGCCGTTGACGATGTTGACGACGCCGGGCGGGAGGAGGTCGCCAATGAGCTCGAAGAGCACCAGCAGCGAGGTCGGCGTCTGCTCGGCCGGCTTGATGATGACGCAGTTGCCGGCTGCCAGCGCGGGCGCGAGCTTCCAGGTGGCCATCAGGATCGGGAAGTTCCACGGGATGATCTGGCCGACGACGCCGAGCGGCTCGTGGAAGTGGTAGGCGACGGTGTCGTCGTCGAGCTGCGAGAGGCTGCCTTCCTGGGCACGGATGCAGCCGGCGAAGTAGCGGAAGTGATCGATGGCAAGCGGCAGGTCGGCGGCGAGCGTCTCGCGCACGGGTTTGCCGTTGTCCCAGGTCTCGACGATCGCCAGGCGCTCGAGGTTCGCCTCCATGCGGTCGGCGATCTTGTTCAAGATGATGGCGCGCTCGGTCGGCGAGGTCTTGCCCCAGCGGCCTTTCGCGGCATGGGCCGCGTCGAGCGCTTTGTCGATGTCGCGATGGTCGCTGCGTGGGACCTCGCAGAACGCCTTGCCGTTCACGGGCGAGATGTTCTCGAAGTAGGTCCCGCCAACGGGGCCGACCCACTCGCCGCCGATCAGGTTGGCATAGCGGGACTTGAACTGGACGATTGAACCGGGCTGGTTCGGGGCGGTGTAGGTCATGCGTCGTGCTCCTTCGATGGCGCGGTCGTGCGCTCGGCGGTGGGCACGAGGCATGGCCCGTGCCGAACGCTAAGAACCTGGAATCAGGTGGACTCGGAGCGCGCGGCAGCGACCGTCTGGAGCGAAACGCTACATCGGGATGTAGCGAGGCGCGACGGTCACATTCTGCGAATGTACTCATGTCGGCGCCGACGAGGAGATTTTGGCCCACTGCGTAGATAAAAGGCGGGTCCCTGTCAGAGATGCATAGACAAAACATCGAAGAGTGCGAGACTGTCCGCGACGGTGAATAGATAAATCTTTGTCCTTAGGAGACTTCATGGATATCTCAGTACCGCAGTATGAACTCGTCTTTAACGCCTTCTCCTTCACGATCGCGGTCATGGGTGCCGCGACGATCTTCCTCTTTCTGTCCCGCTCGCAGGTAGCCCCGGCCTACAAGACGGCTGTGACCATCACGGGCATCGTCACGCTCATCGCCTGCTATCACTACGTGCGCATCGCCGGCAGCTGGGAATCGGCCTACACGGTCGTCAATGGGACGATCGTGTCCACCGGCGTGAGATTCAACGACGCCTATCGGTACGTCGACTGGCTTCTGACTGTCCCGCTCTTGCTGATCGAACTGATTCTCGTGATGAGGCTGTCTGCAAAGGAGACCGTCGCGAAGTGCACGAAGCTCGGGGCGCTCGCGGCGCTGATGGTGATCCTCGGTTATCCGGGCGAGGTTGCCACCGAGTCAGGCACCCGGTGGTTGTGGTGGGGACTCAGCATGATCCCGTTCCTCGTCATCGTGGTCGATCTGATGGTCGGTCTCGGGAAGTCGATCGCATCGCAGCCAGTGGAGGCGCGCGGGTTGGTGAGCAGCGCACGCTGGGTGGTGCTGTTGTCGTGGTGCTTCTACCCGGTGGTGTTCGTGCTTCCGATGCTCGGATTGACCGGTGGAAGTGCTACGGTTGCGGTCCAGGTGGGCTACACTATCGCTGACATTGTGGCCAAGGCGATGTTCGGCGTGCTGATCTACCAGATAGCGGTCCGCAAGTCGGCGGCTGAGGCTACAGGTCACTGAACGATGCATCACGGTTTGGATCCGAAGCCTGGCGACACTGTTTAGCGCTCCCATCAGGAGGATGAGTGGATCCAAGCGACCAAGGTCACGGCCCGGAAACTCCCATGAGCAGCAGAGCTCTGGAGTTCTCCTCGGCCGTGTACCCTGGGTCGTCGATCGTCCTGGCGAGCCTGGAAGCGCGCATCGTTGCGCTCACCTCCGCACTGCTGCATCACGCGTCGTTGACCAACGATGTGGCGGTGGACGGTGCGACCTCGCGGGTCGAGCTCACGAAACCCTCGGTCAGTGTGCTGGTGCAGACGGTCGCGGGCGCGCTCGAGCAGGTGCTGCGCGAGGCGGCGTACGCGCGGGCCCATCCGGGGTGGCTCGGCGCGGTGCGGGCACTGGTCGAGCGTGCCCCTGGGCAGGCGTTCCTGGTCGAGCGCGGCGGGCGCATCCTGGCACGCAGCACCGCGGCCTACCCGGTGAGCGAGCCGCTTCCGGGTGGCGCGGCGGGCTTCGACTGGCAGCGGCTCGCGAGCGCGACGGCGACGGGCGGGCGCTGCGAGGTCGGCGGACAGGTGTTCCGGCTCGAGCCGATCCTCGGGACGAGCGGCGAGCTGCTGGCCGTCGTGGCATTCGGCAGCGCTCCGGACGCCCTCAGACACAGCGCGCCGCAAGCTGTACGTCCGGTCGACAAGGCTGAGCCGCGCGCGCGCACAGAAGCGTTCGCGAAGGTCACGGGCAGCGACCCGGCGATCCTGCGGGCCAAGGCGATGGCGGAGCGGTTCGCGAAGACGACGTTACCGATCTTGTTACTGGCGGAGACCGGCACGGGCAAGGACCTCTTCGCGCATGCCGTGCACGTGGCGAGCCCCCGCAAACAGGGTCCGTTCGTGGCCGTAAACTGTGGCGCGATCGCCCCGACGCTGCTCGAGAGCGAGCTGTTCGGGTTTGCGCCCGGCGCGTTCACAGGGGCCAATCCCAAGGGACACTCGGGGCGCATCGGGTCGGCGTCGGGCGGCACGCTGTTCCTCGACGAGATCGGCGAGATGTCGGCGGCGGCGCAGGCGGCGCTGCTGCGGGTGCTCGAAGACGGGCGCTACAGCCGCCTCGGCGACGCGGCACAACGCCAGGCCGACGTGCGCATCGTGTGCGCGACCTCTCGCGACCTGACGTCGATGGTCGCGGCCGGCGCCTTTCGTAAGGACCTTTATTATCGGATCCGAGGGGCGGTAATAACGCTCCCGCGGCTCGCCGCTCGCACTGACCTGCCCGAGCTGGCGCATGGGCTCATCGCCTCGCTGGTGGCGGGCAAGGGGCTAAAGCATGCCCCGCTCACGTCCGATGTGCTGCAGCTCCTCGCGGGTCATGGGTGGCCGGGCAACGTGCGCGAGCTCAAGATGGTGCTGGAGGTCGCACTGGTCATGGCGGACGGTGAGCCGATCCAGCGTGAGCACCTGCCCGAAGATCTCGCCCGCGTCTCGGTAGAGGGATTCCGAGCGGCACCGGAGGGCGAGCTACCGATGCGCGCCGAGGCTGAACGCTCGGCCTTGAGCGCGGCGTTGACGAAGGCGGGCGGCAACTTGTCGCGCGCCGCGCAGGTGCTCGGCGTGGCGCGCACGACGCTCTACCGGATGTTGCGGCGGCACGGGCTGAGCTAGCCCGCCACGCGGAGTCGGTCGTCGTAGCCGTCGTAGCTGCGGGCTGCTTGACACCCTCGGCGGCGGCCGCGACAACCCTGGGATGACCCCGTCCGACGCCGCGTTCGATCGCCTCGTGAACATCCTGCGCGACGACTTCCAGGTGCCCGTGGGTGACATCACCCGGGCCTCGCACCTGCGCGTCGACCTCGCGCTCGACAGCTTGTCGCTGACAGACTTGGCGTTTCTGGTGCAGCGCGACTTCGGCTTCACGGCGGCCGCCGAGGACTTCCGCGGGGTGACGACGGTCGGGGCGCTGGCGGACTTTGTCGTCGCCAAGACCGTGCCCGGTGAGTGACGCGGTCCGGGCACGCCGCCTCGGACGTCTCGCCGCCGAGGAGCGTGCGGCGTATCTGTGTGACCCGGGCACCTTCGCGCGCGAAGCGGCGACCTTGCGCTCGGCCCACGCGGACTCACCGCCGGGCGACGGGATCGTGTGCGGCGTGGGGCTCGTCGACCAGCGTCCGGTCGCTGTCATTGCAACCGATGGCCGGGTGCTGCGCGGCACCCTCGGCACGGCCGCGGCAACACATGTCACGCGCCTCCTCGAAGGCGCCAAGAAGCACGGCTACCCGGTGGTCCTGCTGCTCGACTCGGACGGCGCGCGCCAGAGCGAAGGCGCCTCGGCGGTGCTGGCGAATGCGCACTTTCTGGCGACGCTTGCAGACCTCGGCGGGCATGTGCCGCGGCTTGGCGCGGTCTTTGGTGCGGCGGGCGGCTCGGCCGCGTACGCGTTGGCGCTGACCGATATCGCGGGTGCGGTCACACAGCGTTCGTTCGCGTTCGTCGCGGGCCCGGCGGTCGTGGCGCAAGCGCTCGGCGAGGAGACGTCGCTCGCGACGCTCGGAGGTACCGATCTGCACGCGACGAGCGGGCTCCTGCATGCGACGCTCGACGACGACCGGGCGCTGGTTGCGTGGCTGCGCACGGCTCTCTTCTACCTGCCGTCGTCGGCCGCGAGCCCCGCGCCGCGGGCGGATCCGCATGAACCGCGCCTGGCGGGCGGCTTCGCGGGCCTCCTGCCGGAGGACACGAAACAGGCCTGGAGCCTCGAACGGGCGCTCGCGAGCCTCGTCGATAGCGGCTCCTGGCTCGAACTCGGGGCCGCCTGGGGCCCGAGCATCCGCACCGGCTTCGCGCGCCTCGCGGGTCGTCCCCTGCTGCTCGTCACGTCGAGCCCGGCCGACAAGGCGGGCGCCATCGATGCCGCCGCGGCGCGCAAGCTCGCCCGCTTTGTGCGCTTCGCGAGCGCGTTCAACCTGCCGATCCTCACGTTGTGCGACACGCCGGGATTCCTGCCGGGCAACCAGTCCGAGGCCGCCGCCATCCTCTGTCATGGGGCTGCCGTCATCGCCGCCTACTGCGAAGCGAGGCGCTCCGTGCCGCGGGTGGCGCTCATCGTGCGGCGCGCGATCGGCGCCGGCAGCGTGCTCGCAGCCGACGCCGACGTCGTCTTGTGCCTGCCCGACGCGGTCGTTGCCCAGATGGGTGACGAGGCGCTGCGGGCCGCGGCCGAGGCGGGGCGCTTGCCGCGGGGCGGATCCCATGAAGCCGCCGAGGCCAGCGGCTTTGCGCACCGGACCATCAGCCCGGCGGCGGTGCGCAGCGAGCTCGTACAAGCCTTTGCGCGCCTGCCGTTGCCTACCCCACCACCGCCCGGCACGCGCCGCGCCCCATTGTTTCCGCTGTGAGCGCGACCGCTCATGACCCTGACCCAGCGCCCAACCCGTTCGCGCCGTCGCTCACGCTCGCTGCCTGTCCGGTGACCATTCTCGGATCCGGTGTCGCCTTCCCGCCCCATCCCACGGACAACGCGACGCTGCTCACGCGGCTTATGCCCGACCTTCCGCCAGACCGCCGCGACGCGCTGCTGGCCCACCTCGAGAACGAGCTCGGCGTGACCTCGCGCGCCCACCTCGGCCCGGACGTCGACCCCCTCACGCTCGCTATCGCTGCATCGTGCGCGGCGCTCAGCGAAGCGCAATCCCAGTCACCGCGCCGCTCACCCGTCCCCGTCGCGGCGATCCTGCTCGCGACCTCGACCGCCAGCCGCTGGACCACCGCCGAGTCGGCCCGCCTCGCCGCGGCCCTCGGCCTCGCGGTGGCGTTCTGCGATCTGCGCTCGGGCTGTACCGGTGGGCTCTGGGCGCTGATCGAAGGCGCGCGCCTCGCCCGCGACATCGCAGCACCGGTGCTGGTCGTCGGCTGTGACAGCTTCTCGCGCGCGTTCCCGCCCGGCGAGCGCATGTTGCCCTTCGCGATGGGCGACGGCGCCGGCGCCATCGTGCTCGCCCCACCGACCTCGTCCGATTCCAGCGAGGGTCTCCTCGGGGCGGTAATCGGCGGCCAGCCAGCGCACGTCGACCTCGCGACCGTCCGCGCCCATCTGCCGCCCCGAACCCCGGCCGAGCCGTTCGTGCTCGGCGGCGACCCAGAGCCGTTCGCGCGCGCCGCTGAGGCCGCTTTGACCGCGTCAATCGATTCGCTCGATTCGCTCGATTCACTCGATGCACTCGATTCGATCGATTCGATCGCTTCGATCGCGTCTGCGCCGATCCCAGGCTCGTCGGTCCTCGTGCCGCACGTGAGCCGCCTTGGGACCGCGCGTCGGCTCGCCGCCCATGCCGGCCTGCCGTTCTTCGCGGCCGGCTTCAGCGGACATGGCAACCTCGGCGCTGCCTCGCTGCTCGTGGCAATGCATCTCTTACGTAAGGAGTCCTTGCGCTCGCCCGGCTCCGTCGCCGAGCATGTGCTCCTGGCGAGCGCGGGCGGAGGTCTCTCCTTCGGCGCCGCCTGGTGGCGATTGCCCGCCTTTCGCTCAGCGCACGAGACGCGATGAACCCAAGCCTGTCACAGCTTCCCCTCCCCGCGCGCGCGACATTTCGACTGCGCACGCGTGACGGTGCGCGCACGCTCGCCGATCTCCTCGCCGAGGCGGCGCTGCTCGCCCCGTCACTGCCCGATGCCGCCGACGGCGTGCTCGAGATCCCCGCGGGCGACGTCGCGAGCACGCTCGTCCACCTCGAGGCCGCGTTCCTACGTGGCTTCGTCCCGCTCCCGTCAGTTCGGGCAAGAACCGCGCAAGTGCTCGCCATAACACGCGATCTGCCGGCTGCCGAGCTCGCCCTGCGCACCTCCGGCTCGACCGGCGTGGCGCGCGTGCCGGCCTTCACGTTCGACGCGCTCGTTCGTTCCGCCCACTGCATCGCCGACTACCTCGAGCTCATGCCCGACGACGAGCTCGCGCTCTTGCAGCCACTCGATCACGGCTTCGGTCTCATCGGCCAGCTCTTCGCAGCGATCGCTGGCGGCTGCGCGGTCACCGACTGTGCGACGCCCTACCCGGACGAACGCGCCGAGGCCGTCGCGAGCTCCCAGGCGACCGTGGTCGCGGCGGTGCCACACACGCTGCAACAGCTTGCCGAGCACCTGCACGAGCTCGACCCTGAAGCCTGCCGGCGCCTTCGTTCGGTCGGCTCCGCCGGGGGTCGGTTGCCGCCCGCGTCGGCGCGCCGCCTGGCCCTGGCCTTCCCGCACGCGGTCATCTGGAACCAGTACGGCTGCACCGAAGCTGGGCCGCGCCTCACCGCGGTACCGTCGACCCACATCGCGTTCTATACCGGCACCGTCGGTCGCGCCGTCGGCGCCGTGCACCTCTGGGTAAGCGACGGCCCCGAAGGTGAGATCTTGCCGGCCGGCCGGCCGGGCGAAATCTGCTTTTCCAGCGATACGCAGATGCTCGGCTACCTCGGCGACCCCGATGCAACGGCCCGCCAGCGGCGTGACATCGGCAGCACCAGCGGCTACTGGACCGGCGACCTCGGCCTGCTCGACCCCGACGATCGGCTGCATGTGCTCGGTCGCGGTGACGATCTCGTCAAGGTCCGCGGCGAACGCGTGTCGCTCTACGCGCTTGCTCGCGCCGCGGAAAGCGCCGGTGCACGCTCGGCGATCGCTATCCTCACCGAGCCCGACGGCGAGTCCGCCGACGGCGTCTTGACGCTCGTCTATGAAGGCGATCACGCGCTCGAGCCAGCGGACCTCATCCGCATCCTGCCGCCCGCCGCCGGTCGCATGTTGCCGCGCCGGATCTTGTGGGTGCCGGCGCTGCCGCGGCTCGCGTCGGGCAAGATCGATCGCACCGCGGTCGAGATCCTGGCCGAGGTATCGCGATGAACGACCCCGGCGAGGCGATCGCGGTCTCCCCGCTCGAGGCCTGGGTCGCGCGCCTACTGACCACCCTCGCGAGCGACCTGCCGGACGCGCAGCTCGCACCCGAGGCGTGGTACCGGAGACATCAGGCGCTGCCGCTCGAGCTCGCGTCGCTGCAGGTCATGCAGCTCGTCGATCTCATCGAGGCAAGCTTCGAGGTCGTGCTCTCGAGCCTCGACGTGACGCGTGTCCACTTCGCAACCCCGGCCGCAATCGCGACCCGGCTGCGGCAACGGGGCGTCGGTTGAACGGCTCCAGGACCCGCCTGCGGGTCACCCACTTTGCCGGCGTATACCTCGCGCGCATCGCCGTGCACCTGCCGACGACACGCGTCACGACCCACGCCCTGGCGGCGCTCATGGGTGTCGACGGCGACGCGCTGATCCGCCTCACCGGCATCCTCGAGCGCCCCGTCGCCCCACCCGAGCACGCGACCTCCGACCTCGCGATCGCTGCCTTGCGCGGCCTGCTCGACGACGCCACACCGTCGCGCACGTCCGAGATCGACCGTCTGATTCTCGCGACCGTCACCCCCGACCACCCCTCACCCGCGACCGCCCCCCTCGTGCAGCACCAGCTCGGCCTCGGCCACGCGCCGGCGTTCGACATCGCCGCCGCCTGCGCCGGCTTCGTCTACGCGCTCGATCTCGCGGCGCGCGCGCTGATGACCGGCGATCGCGCGGTGCTCATCGCCGCCGCCGAGTGCCGCGTGCGCACACTCGCTCGTGCAACCCCCGGCGTGCGTGTGCTCTTCGGCGACGGCGCGGTCGCTGCCCTCGTAACGGGCGAGACGACGAACTTGCGCCTGCTCGCGACCGGCCTCGGCGCCGACGGCAGGGGTCACGCCGCCGTGCGCGTCGAAGCCGGTGGCTCACGCCTGCCGACGTCCACCGCGACGCTCGCCGAAGGCCTCGAGGCGCTGCGCATGGAAGACGGCGCGCACGTCTTCATGAAGGCGACCGAGGCGTTCATCACGCTCGCCGACGACTTCCTCAACGCCCTCGGCCTCACGCTCGACGACATCGCGCTTGTCGTCCCGCATCAACCGAACGTGCGCATCCTCGAACGGGTCGCGCGCCTCCTGCGCCTCCCGCCCGAGCGCCTCGTCATCACCTGTGATCGCCTGGGCAACATGGGCGGCGCCTCGGTCGGCGTGGCGCTCGCCAGCGCGCTGAGCGAAGGCCGCATCCACCCCGGCGACAAGGTCCTGCTCCTCACCGCGGGCGCGGGCTATACTGCCGGCGCCGCCCTCCTCGAGTCCGTCGCACCGATGCCCCTATGTTGAAAGCGTTCGTCTCGTCCTACCTACAGTCGCGCAGGAAGCGCGGCTACCAAGCCTTTGCCGAACGATGCCGCGACGTGGGCGGCGCCCAGCAGGACCTGCTCATGCGGCTCGTCGCGCGCAACGGCGAAACGGCCCTTGGCCGCCGCCTCAGCGTGCCCGGCGTACGTTCGCTCGATGACTTGCGCAGGCTCGTTCCGATCACCGACTACGACGCGCTGCAACCCGAGCTGCTCGCCTCGCTCGCCGGCACCCCGAACCAGCTCGTGCCCGGTCGCCCGGCGTTCTACGGCATGTCGTCGGGCACCACCGGCCGCGCCAGGTACATCCCGATCGACGAGGCCTACCGCGCCGACTTCCAAGCCACCCTCCAGCACTACCTCTACGGCATCGTGCGCGACCACCCAAACGCGCTCGCCCACAAGCTGCTCTACCTCGTCGGCCCCTCGGCCCTCGAGACCACGCCGGGCGGCGCCAGCGCGGGCTCGTTCTCGGGCCACAATCAACGCAGCCTGCCGGGCTTCCTGCGGCGTCTCTACGCGGTCCCGGCCGACGCCTTCGAGATTCCCGACGCCCTGCGCCAGGCCTACGTCGTCGCCCGCTTCGCGCTCGCCTCGGAGCTGTCGCTCGCGTTCGCGCTGACGACCGCCCCGCTTGCCCTCGTCGGCGCCACAATGGAGCTGCACAGCGAGGCACTCCTACGCGACATCCGCGACGGCACCCTCGACGCGACTGGGCTGCCGCCGCAACTGCACCGAAGCTTGAGCCAGGGTCTACGGCCCAATCGCGCCCGCGCGGCCCTCCTCGCGAGCCGCATCGCCGGCGGCAAGCGCCCGATTCCGAAGAACTTCTTTCCCCACCTGGCGCTGATCGCCTGCTGGCACCACGCGAGCGCCGGCAGCCACCTCGTCGCACTCCGCGACCTCTGGGGCGACGTGCCGATCCGACCGGGGATCTATGCAGCGATCGAAGGCTGGATGAACGTTCCCTCGAGCGACGCCCATCCCGTGCACCCACCGAGCGGCGTGCTCGCGGCCGACGCGGTCGTGCTCGAGTTCATGGGCAGCGACGGCGTCACCCGCTTCGCCCACGAGCTGAACGCGCCTGGCCGCTACGAGGTGCTCATCACATCAGGCGCCGGCCTCTGGCGCTATCGCATCGGCGACGAGGTCGACGTCACCGGCTTCTTCGAGCAGCTCACCGCCCAGACGCCCCGTCCGACCGGCCACGCTCCG
>Ga0209181_10010095_pt1 | contig 12304 bp, 15 predicted proteins | sample MAT05_FD_187208 | JGI IMG/M metagenome (GOLD analysis project Ga0209181, IMG submission 187208) | Freshwater microbial communities from Lake Fryxell liftoff mats and glacier meltwater in Antarctica - MAT-05 (SPAdes) (version 2) | ecosystem: Environmental > Aquatic > Freshwater > Ice > Liftoff... | reverse complement strand
GTAAGGTTTGTCCGCGTTCAGGCTCTTGATGATGTAGTCGCGATACGCCCACGCCGCCGGGCGATACGCGTCCTGGTTGTAACCATCGCTCTCCGCGTAACGCGTGAGGTCGAGCCAGTGCTGCGCCCAGCGTTCGCCGTAGCGCGGGCTGCCGAGCAGTTCGTCGATCAGTTTTTCGTAGGCCTGCGGATCGCTGCTGTTCACGAACGCCTCCGCCTGCGCCGTGGTCGGCGGCAGGCCGTGCAGGGTGAAGTAGAGGCGGCGCACCAGCTCGCGGCGATCCGCTTCCGGCGCAGGCGTGAGGCCCAGCTCGGCGTGTTTCTGCGCCACGAATTGATCGATGTCCGTGCGCACCCAGTCGCTCTTCACCACGGGCGGCGCGGGCTTCGTCAGCGGCTGGAAGGACCAAAATTTCCGCTGCTTTTCGGTGAAGCCCAGCTCGTCCACCTGCGCGATGCTGGCGTCGGTCTTCGGCCACGGCGCGCCAAGCTTTACCCACTTTTCCAGCACCGCGATTTCCTTCTCCGGCAGCTTCTCTTTCGGCGGCATTTCAAAGTCCGGATCCTTGTAACGAATCGCCTGGATGATCAGCGATTCATCGGGATTCCCGGCGATCAGCGCCGCCCCGGAATCACCGCCTTTCGTAATGTAACTGATATGATCGAGCCGCAGACTGCCCTTCTGTTTCTTCTCGCTGTGGCACTCGTAGCAGCGATTCGCGAGCAGCGGACGCACTTCGTTTTCAAAGAATTTGAGCGCCTCGCGTTCGGCGTCGGTTTCGGCCGCCGTGAGCGAGGCGGTAAAGCAAGTGAGCAGAATGAGGGATAGTCTCTTCATGGGGGTAAAACGTTGTTGAGGATTCTCGGGTAGGGTGGGCGTCCCGCCCGCCGGTTTCGGCGTCCCGCCGAAACGATCTTCCGCACCGTGGGTAGCGAGTCGCCACCCGGCAGCGTAGAAGTTCGTTCCAGCAGGATGCCCGAACCGGCGGGCGGGACGCCCACCCTACCCGAGAGATTGATGCACCGGCTGTTCATTTCAGGCGCAGGGTCGGGGGGCGGGCGGTGGGGTGTTCTTTCGACGCGAAGCCGTGGGCAAGGCCGTTCGGATCGCTCTCGCCGGTTTCGCGGATGATGAGGAAGCTGACGAGCCCGTTCGTGTCCGCGTGGATGAAATCCGCGAACGCCTCGCCGCGCACGGTGAGCGGGCCGCCGGAGCCGCCGCGCGGCATCCAAAACTCGGCCAGCTTGCGGACGGCGTTGGGATTCACCCCCTCGTCGGTGCTGCCGGGGAGCGAAGCCCAGCGCATTTCTTTTTCGTCCCACGCATCGAGCGACTCGTCGGCGAGGCCGTAGACGGCGAAGCGCGATTCATCCGGCACCAGCGCGGAGAAGCCGAAGCCGCTCGGCTCCGGATCGAGCACGAGCTGCACTTCCGCCACCGCTGCGGTCGCGACTTGCGAGACATCGAAGGTCAACACCGCGCGGCGCTCGTTTTTTTGGCCGGCGTCGATGTCTGTATGTTTCACGATGATCAGCAGTTGCGTGCCGAGCGGCGCGCCGTTGTCGCCGCGGCGGGCGTAGCCGTCCTTGCCCCCGCCGAACGACGTCGGGATCGCCGTCCAGCCGCCGGCTTCCAGCACCTGCTGGCCGCGCGTCGGTTCTTGCCCGAGCGGCGTGTTGCCCGAGCCGACGTGCAGCCCCTTGCCCTCGGTGAGTTTTTTCATCGCGCCGCCCTTGAGGTCACCGATTTCCACTTCGCCCTCGAAGACGCGCACCTGCGAATTCCCCGTCGCCGCCGTCGTCACGCCGAACTTCGTCCCGAGATCGACCACCTTGATGTCCGGCGTATCGACGGTGAAGCCATGCGCCGGCTCCGGCACTTCGGCGGTCAGCGTTCCCTCGATCAGCCGGCAGTGCATCGCGGTGAGAATCTCCAGCGTCGTCGGCGCCTCGATAGTCACCGTCGCGCCGCTTCGAAACTTCAGCGTCGCGATGCCTTCGACCAGCGCGAGTCTGCCGATGCCGAGTTTCGAGTTCACCGCCGTGGGCAAATCCGAACCCGCCCATTTGCAATTCTCCGCCTGCACCAGAATGGCGACCGGGCGGTGGAAAAGCGTCCCCTTCGCGCTAAAAGCCAGCGTCGCCAGCAAAGTCACGGCAGCCGCCAGCGCGCCGGCCCAGACCGCTACGGGCCAGCGGCGGATGATCTTGGACTCCGCGGGCGCCGGTGCCTGCAACAGCTCGATCAACGTCTCTCGCTCCGCGCGCAACGAGGCGTGCAGCCACTGCTGATCGACGTAAGCGGCGCGCAGTTCCGCGTCGGCGATCACGTCGCGCTTGAAGGCGTCCATTTCCTCCTCGCTCAGCAGGCCATCCAGTGCGCGCTGGATGCGGTCGTCGTTCGGCAAGGTCTTCATGGCGTGGCGAGCTGTCGGTTGACGCATCCGTTGAGCACCACGCGGATGCGGCTGAGCAGGCGGTAGACGGCCTCGACCGTGCGCTCGCTCTTCGCGGCGATTTCCTCCACCGCGCAGTCTTCGTAGTAACGCCACACCACAATCTTGCGATGCGCCTCGGGCAGCTTGCGCAGGCACAGCTTCAGCGCGTCCGCCTTCTGATCTAAAATGTCCGACCGCCGATCGATCTCCGCCGCCACCGCCTCGATGAATTCTTCGTCGAGCGATGAACTCGGCCGCTTCTTCTCGGAGCGCCGGTAGTTCAGAATCTGGTTCGTCGCGATCCGCCGCGCCCACGCCCGGAAGTTCGTCCCCGCCTCGAAGCTCGCGAAGTGTTTCCACATCGTCACCTTCACCTCCTGCAGGATGTCCTCCGCATCCGCCGGCCGCGCCACCAGGCTGTAGACATACGTCGCCAGCCAGCGGTCGTGCTGGGCGAGCAACCGGAGGTAATCCTCGGTATGAGCGGTGGAATCTGGGGGATCGGAATCCATGTTTCGGAGCCACAAGGTTTGGCGTCGGAAGTTTTGGACAATTATTTCCGAGAATCTTCGCCATCCCGGCGCTCAAGCGAGGAATTCCGGCGCTCGGTGCGCGGGCTTCTCGTGGTAATCCAGCGCCCGGCCTGATTTGAGCCGCCCACCGGCGCCGCCGAGGACGATGACCGGGAGTTGGTCGTTGTCGTGCTTTGCGCCGGGGTCCTGCGCATCGGCCAGCACGGCATCGAGCACGCTCTTGTCGCCGGGCGTTGCGTCGTCCTTGAAGAGCCGGTCGAAGGCCAGCGCGGGGTAGAGTTCCAGCGGCGTCGGGGTCGTCGGCGAGCTCCACGAGATGTGCGAGCTGTAGAGCATCGAGTAGTTCTTGTGTACCGAGGGATTCGACCACCCGCAGCCGAGCACGAGGCTCGGCACTTTCGTCGAACGTCCATAAGTCTGCGCCAGCACCTGGTCGAAGCTCGTGCCCGAGCGGATCTCGCCGCCCGCCGCAATCGGCGCGCCCGAGAGCAGATTGCCCGTCTGCGAGCTGTGGATGTTCCCCTTCCGCGCCTCCTCATGATACAGCCCGCGCACGAAGAGCAGCTTCTCCCGGAAGTCCTGCAACGGCGCGAGTACTTTGCCCAGCTCCATCCCTTTCCCCTCGCCCTTCGCCCACCATTCTTTGGAATGGAAGCCATTCCCGGAAAACAACACCGCCAGTCGCACCGGCGCTTCGCTGGCTGGTTTGTTGCGGCGCGGTTCGCCGCCCCACAGGTTTGCGGGCGCGACCGATGGCGTCGAAGCCTTCGAGCGCGAAGCCAAACGGATCGATGCGCTGATGGCAGCCAGCGCACTTCGGATCGCTGCTGTGGCGCTCGATCAACTGAAGCTCGATGAGGCCTTGCGGAGCTTCCTCGGGGAGCACCGGCACGCCCTTTGGCGGACGCGGCAGCTTTTCGCCGAGGACCACTTCGCTGAGCCAGTTGCCGCGCAGGATCGGGCTGGTGCGTGTGGCTCCGGCTTGCTTCGCCAGCGTGGCGGCGAAGCCGAGCACCCCGCTGCGGCCCTGCGCGCGCAAGCCATCCACGCGCTGCCAGTCCTCGCTTTTCACCTCCAGCCCATCATGCTCGCCAGCGCGCCATTCACGAAGCTGTGATCGGCCGCGAGCAGCGAGAGCACGGAGCGATCGGCCTGGAAAAGATCCATGAAAAAACGCACCGCCTCCTCCTGCATGTCGGCGCGCAACCCGACGACGGTGGGAAAATGCCGCTCGCTCTTTTCATCGAACGTCTCCACATCGCGCACGTGCAGCCACTGGCAGCCAAACTCGGTCGCGAGCCGGTGCGCGAGGCCGCAGAAAACCAGAGAAAATCTTCGCAGCGTTTCGCTTCTTGAACCCGGACGATTCCGAACTGATTCTATCTGCGGATGAACAATTCGGAATTCCCCACGCCCTGGCAGCGGAAGACGATCTGGACCGCCGTCAGCTCCCTTTCGGTCGTGGCCATCGGCGCCATTTTCGTCGGCCTGATCTGGATGGCCTCGACGGTCATCGGCTTCCTCCAGCCGATCCTCATTCCCTTCGCGGTGGCCGGGGTGATGGCCTACCTGCTCGATCCCGTGGTGACGCGGATCGTGCAGTGGGGCACCTCGCGGCAGCGCGCGGTGCTCTCGGTTTTCGCCATCGTCACCATCGCGCTGGCCGGCATCCTCGTTTGGATTATTCCCGCCATTTGGACGCAGACCGGGAATCTCGTGCAGAAGATTCCCACCTACCGCGAGCGCGTCATCTCGAAGGTCGACGGCTTCAATACCTGGACCCATTCGCTCGAGACAAAATACGGCCTCAAGCTGCTCCCGCAGATTCCCGAGAAGATCGGGAATCCGCTCGCGACCGCTGCCACCCCCATCGCTCCGCCCGGCACCCCCGCCGATCCGCTCGCCGCGCCGCTCGCGCCGATGCCCGACGCGCTGAAGACCGTCCCCGCCGAACCCGCGCCCACTTTCGATCTCCAGGCTTTTCTGAAAGGCGATTGGATTCGCAACTCGCTCCCGGTCGTGGCGCGCAACACCTGGAGATTCTTCACGAACAGCGTCGGCGGCTTCCTCGGCGTCTTCGGCTTTCTCCTCTCGATGGTGATCGTGCCGATCTACCTCTACTACTTTCTCATCGAGTCGAAGAACATCGCCGAATCCTGGGGCGACTACCTGCCGTTGCGTGCGTCCGCTTTCAAAGACGAAGTCGTTTCCGCGATCAGCGAGATCAATGGCTACCTCATCGCGTTCTTCCGCGGGCAACTCCTCGTCAGCCTGATCAATGGCACCGCGACCGGGCTCGGGCTCGTCTTTGTGGGGCTCGACTTCGGCCTGCTCATCGGCCTCGTGCTCTGCATGCTCGGGATCATCCCGTATCTCGGCATTGTGCTCTGCTGGATTCCCGCCGTGATCATCGCCTCCGTACAGGGCGGGAGCTGGCTGATCCCGGCGACGGCCACCTGGTGGGTCTTTCCGCTCGTGGTCACGCTGATCTTCGCCGCCGTGCAGCAGGTCGATGGCCTCTACATCACGCCCAAGGTCGTGGGTGAATCCGTGGGCCTGCACCCGATGACGGTCATCATGTCCGTCTTCGTGTGGACCCTCCTGCTCGGCGGCCTGCTCGGCGCCATCCTCGCCGTGCCGATGACGGCGACGATCAAGGTGCTGCTAAAACGTTACGTCTGGCAGCGGAAGCTGCTCGCCGATGCGGAATACAGCGTCACCGAAGACTCGCTCCCCGTCCTGGAAGCGCAGACCGCGCAGAGCCGCGCGCCGCTGGCCACCGAAGCCGCCACCGCCGCGAAATGAACCCGGTGCCCCCACCGCGCGTCGTCATCCCGAGCACGACCGCCCGCGACCGCTGGATCGCGCTCGGCATCGGCGTCGTCGTGCTGGCCTTCGTGATCGCGGGCGTGCTGACCATGGGCGGAAAGCACACGAGCAAAAACATCGTGGTGGGTGTGGTGGAGGGGAAACAGTTCACCCCGCAGCGCGAGGAACAGGTGAGCTTCAGCGGCCGCAAGATCGAAGGCACGAAGGTGATCGAAGGCGAATACGTGCTGAAAGTGCGCGTGGAAAAAGAAGGCCGCACCTACGACGTGCCCGTGGAAAAGTGGACCTACGACGGCAAACAAAAGGGCGACCGCTTGGAGTTCGTCCGCCCGCCGAGCGAGCAGCGGTAGCGAAGCCGCGCCGCGGGTTCCGATTCTTGCGTAAGGCCCCAGCCGCTTCCGACTACGGCAGTTTTTTCGGAACCCGCGGAGCGGCTTCCCTACCTACGACGGCAAACAAAAGGGCGACCGCCTGGAGTTCGTCCGCCCCCCAGCGAACACCGGTAGGGAAGCCGCGCCGCGGGTTCCGATTTTTGCGTAAGCCCCAGCCGCTTCCCACTACGTCAGTTTTTCTGGGAACCCGCGGAGCGGCTTCCCTACCGAGGGGAGGCCCGCCATTAAGCCGAAAAACTCTCGCCGCACGAGCAGTGCGCGACGGCGTTCGGGTTCGTGACCTTGAAGCCGCCTTTTTGCAGATCGTCGCTAAAGTCGAGCTCCGAGCCGCTGACGAAAAGCGCGCTCTTCGGATCGATGACCACGCGCACGCCGGCGCTATTCACCATGATGTCGCGGTTCGCCGGACCATCCACGAGGTCCATCTTGTACTGCAACCCCGAGCAACCGCCGCCGATCACCGCCACGCGGAGCGCTCCGCCCGGCCGGCCCTGACGGGTGAGCAGCGAGGTGAGTTTGGCGCTGGCGCGTTCGCTCACCTTCACCAGCTTTTCATTGCCGATCTTGATTTTGATCTCGGGCGTGGTGGTGGTGGTCATTCGTGCTGTGACTTACGCGGCCAGCGCCGTTTGCGCAACGTGCGCGATGTTGTCCGTCGCGATCTCGTCGAGTTCGGCGAGCGAGGCGACGTGGGAAAAACGTTCGCGCAACCGCTTCGCCTCGGGCATGCCGCGGGAATAGGCCATGAGCCGCGAGCGCATGGATTGCATCGCATGAAGTTCGTGGCCCATCTTTTCGACGTGCAGCCGACTATGCCGCGCGATGTGCGCCCACTGCTGCTCCAGCGGCGGCGGCGCGAGGATTTCGCCGGTCGCGGCGAAGTGTTTCAGCTCGCGGAAAATCCACGGTGCCGACATCGCCGCGCGGCCGATCATCGCGCCGCGGACCCCAGCAGCGTGGCAGCGCGCGAGATCGCGCGCGGAGGTGATGTCGCCATTGCCGATCACCGGCACGCGGACGGCAGCAGCGACTTGCGCGATCACGTCCCAATTCGCGGCCCCGCTGTAACCCTGCGCTTTCGTCCGCCCGTGGACGGCGATCGCGGCGACCCCGGCGTCTTCGAGCAGGCGGGCCGTGGTCGTGGCGTTGATCGTCCCCTCGTCCCAGCCGATGCGCATCTTGGCCGTGACCGGGAAAGGCCCGGCCGCCTGCACCACGCTGCGGGCGACGCGCTCGAGCAGCGGGCAGTCGCGGAGCAGCGAAGACCCGCCGTTTTTCGAGACGACCTTGTTCACCGGGCAGCCGAAATTCAGGTCGATGAAATCCGGGCGCTTCCAGTCCAGGACCAGCCGCGCCGCTTCGCCGAGATGCTCCGGATCACCACCGAAAAGCTGCACGCCCAGCGGGCGCTCGGCGGTGACGAATTCGAGATACTCCATCGTCCGCTCATTGCGCCGGAAGATGCCTTCCGCGGAGACGAACTCGGTGACCACCACATCCACACCGTACTCCTTGGTGAGCTGGCGAAAGATCGTGTCCGTCACGCCCGCCATCGGGGCGAGGTAAAGCGGGAAACGATCTTGGAACCAGGGAAGCATGCGGCGGCGGCGAGACTACCACGGCTGGCGCGGAATGCCATCGCCGGAGCACGCCGTCAGACCGCCGATGCGTCCGGAGGGACGCCCTCGTCCTACTTCGCCTCGCTCCGCTCGATGAGCAGCGCCACGGCGTCATCGCATGCCTTCGCCGCCGCTTCGCCGCCCGCATTCGTTGCCGCCACGAACGCCGTCCCCTTCCCTGGCGCCACCCACATCACCGCAAAGAACATCGTGTTCGAGCCATTGTGCGTCAGCGTCAGCCCGCCCGCCCACGGCCGTTCCGTCACCGTCCAGCCCATCGCATAGTCGCCGCCCGCCGGCGCCGTGTGCAGCTTGAGGAAAGCCTCGCGCGGCAGCGTCGCCGTCCCCGCCGTATGCCCGCGACCATGCCACGCCGCGTAGCGCGCCAGCTCCTCGATCGTGCAATGCACCGTCCCCGCCGGCCCGATCGCCGCCGGATTATCCGCCTGCGGCCCTGGCGGCACCGGCACCCAGGCATTGCCATCCAGCGTGTGCCCCCACGGCTGGTCCACCTTCTTGGGTGAAGCCGGCGCCCCAAACCCCGCATTCGTCATCCCGCACGCCGCGAACACCTCCTCCCGCAGCAGCTTCTCCCACGGCACCCCCATCACCCGCTCCAGCATCGCCCCCGCGATCGCGTAGCCCTGATTCGAGTAAATGAACTTCGCCCCCGGCGCCGCCTCCGGCCGACGCAACAACAGCCCCCGCACAAAATCCAGCCGCTGCTCCACCGGCGAACCGCGCCGCTGGCCCGCATTGCGCCAGAGATTCGCCGGCGCCACCCCCGGCGCCCCGCCGCGGTGCGTGAGCAGTTGCGCCAGCGTCACCGGCCCCCATTGCGGGTCCGTGGCATCGTGCAGTTCGGGGAAAGTCGACCCCACCGTCGTCGTCCACGCCACCTTCTTCTGCTCCACCAGCATCGCCGCCAGCGTCGCCGTCATCGACTTCGTGATCGACCCCACATGCCACCGATCCTCCCCCGTCACCCGCTCCGGCCCGCCCAGCTTCCGCACCCCCACCGCCGCGCTCTCCGTCACCTTCACGCCTTTCACCGCCGCCGCCGCCAGCGCCGGCACCCCGTGCTTCGCCCGCAGCGCCTCCAGATCTGAAGCCAGATCTCCCGCCGCCGCCCGCGGCAGAGAGGCGTAGCTTGCCAAAATACCGAGAACGAAGAACGAAACGCGCGCCAACATCCCCGACACCCAGCCCCGCTGCCTGCCCGCGTGCAATCCCAAACGCCGCACACCGTATCTTGCTCGCATCCCCCGCCCCCCGGCGGCGGCGTTCGCAGTTCCGCGTTCAGGCGGTGTGGACTCGCGCGTTACACGAGGGCCGCGTAAACGCGGAACTTCGAACGAGCACTTCGCGGATGCGGCGGCGGACGAAATCGGGGACGGTGATTTGCGAGGAGGGATGGATGTGGCGGCTGAAAGGATCACGCCACCACCAGCGCAGCGCGCGGCAATCTTCGACTGGAGCAACGGTTGACGCAGTGACAGCATATATGCTATCAAACGCCCATGACGCCTCGCATCGTCTTTGACACCAATGTTTTCACCGCTGCCGTGCTCAGCCCGGCGGGGGAGAACCGCAACGTGCTGCGCGCCTGCTTTACAGCCCGGGCGCATCCGCTGATGGGAGCCGCGTTGTTCCATGAATATGAGGATCTGCTGGCACGCCCGGAGTTGATGAAGAAAAGCCCGCTCCCGGCTGCCGACCGAAAGCACCTCTTCGAGGCCTTTCTCTCCGTCTGTGAGTGGGTTCGCATTTATTTCCTCTGGCGGCCCAATCTACCTGACGAAGCGGACAATCACCTCATCGAACTCGCGCTCGCCGGCGGCGCGGACATCATCGTCACGAACAACGTCCGCGATTTCCGGCGCGGTGAGCTGCCGTTTCCCCACCTGCAAATCCTCACACCCCGCCAATTCCTGAAAACCATCTGACATTATGAGCACACTCACCATCCGTCTCCCGGACGACAAGCATCTCCGCCTCCGCAAACTGGCCGAACACCGCTCCATCAGCGTGAACAAGCTGATGGAGGAGCTGGCTACGATCAGCATCGCCGAGTTCGACGCCGAGACCCGCTTCCGCACGATCGCCGCGCGCGGCTCCGTGAAAAAAGGCCTCGCCATCCTCGACAAACTCGACAAAGCCTCCGCCCGGGACTAACCCGGCGCCTGATAGCGATCAGGCGCCGGATCGAGACGTTTGGCGCGAGTGAGAAGTTGTTCCGCCAGATCACGACGACCCTGCCGCTGGCAAAGACACGCGCCGAAAAAACAAGCCTCCGCCAGCCCAGCCCCCGGTTCATGAGCGCGGGCGGCGCGCTCGGCGTCGTTGCGGTGCGGGGGAAGCGGGACGCGGTGGTGCGGCTCGGTGGGCAGGCGGGTGACGGCGTGTTGCGTGATCCAGGCGGGATCGCCGTGCTGGCCTTGCTCGGCTAGGCAGAGGGACGGTGATTGGCGAGGAGGGATGGATGTGGCGGGTGAAAGGAGAGCTTCACCACCAGCGCAGCAGGCGATCCATCTTCTGTCGCCAACGAACGGAAGGATCGGACAGCCGCTTCTTCTTTCTCAAGTGTAAACATCCCGCCGGTGCCCCACTCTCAACACCAGCACCAGCATCTGTCCTTCCCTCAAGGAACAGATCATCCGGTAATCTCCCACACGGTAGCGCCACAGCCCGGCCAGGTCTCCGCGCAGAGCCTTCCCGAATCGTGAGGGGTCTTCTTCGGTCGCGATTCGCTCGTCCAGATACTTCAGAATCTCGCGCTGCGCCGTCTTGCCGAGCTTCTTCAGCTCCTTCAGGGCACGCTCATCGAAACTATAGGCCCACTGCACGCTTTACCTCCGCCGCGGTAAAGATACGGCCCGGAGTTTTCAGGCGATCCAGCGCCAGATAGCCGTCCTCGAGATCCTCAAGGTGCTCCAGGATCGCCTCGCGGGCATAAAAAGTCTTTGTGCGCCCTGTCCGCTTGGCCAGCCGGGCCAGGCGCTCTTCAATTTCGGATTCCAATCGAATGGCTAGCATGGGTGGAAAGTGCCGCCGCTAGACGTGTATAGCAAGGGCGATTTTGCCTCCTGCGAACCCACACCACTCGGCCAGTCGGCCAGTGCTTTTCCCCGGCAAGAATGGGCTACCCGAGTTCGCTGGAAAGGTTGCGGTCGTCCGCGTTGTCCGGCGCGAGGGTGAGGGCGCGGGCGAGGACTTTCCTTGCGAGGTCGGGCCGCTGCTGGCGTTGCAGGAGGCGGGCGGCGAGGTGGCAGTCTTCGGCGAGGCCGGCGGTGAGTTCGTGGGCGCGGGCGGCGCGCTCGGCGTCGTGGCGCGGCGGGGGAAGCGGGACGTGGTAGTGCGGTTCGGCGAGCAGGCGGGTGAGGGTGTGTTGCACGAGCCAGGCGGGATCGCCGTGCTGGCCCTGTTCGGCGAGGCAGAGGAGGACGAGAGGGTCGTGCGGGGAGGCGTCGCGCGCTTTGCGCAGGGCGCTGGCTTTCACCGGGGTATCCGGCCCGTCGAGCACTTCGCGGAGGCGGCGGCGGATGAAATCGGGGACAGTGATCTGCGAGGAGGGATGGATGTGGCGGGTGAATGGATCGCTCCACCACCAGCGCAGCAGGCGATCCATTTCGATCGCAGTGTCGAAGTCGCGGCAGCGCTCTGCTCAATAGTAGATGAGCCTGGTGGTTGACGCTCTCGCGGTCAGGTGCATTCTTGCCATCCATGAGCACTTTGGTTCAAATCGAGTCAGCCGTTGCCGACCTGCCGCCGCAGGATCAACGGTCGCTGTTGTCGTGGTTGCAGGCGCGTCTCCGCTTCGCCCCAAACCCTCAAGCACCTGTTTTGAGTGACAGACAAGTCTGGCTTGGAGAACTCGCCGAGTTGCAGGCGCGAACCCACACGGGCAAGTCGGGCGTGCCGCTGCAGGAACTCATGGACGACCTGCGCGAGGAACGGTGCTGAGTGAGTTACTGGGATCCATCCGCCCTGCTAAAGCTCTACGTCGCCGAGTCGGACTCGGGTGTATTCCTGGCATTGGCATCGGCCACACCAAGGCTCGTCACCGCTTTCATCGGAAAACATGAAGCCCGCGCCGCGTTTCACCGGCGTGAGACTGAGCAGGTACTGTCTCCCGGAGGTGGCGATGCGTGTTACAAAAAGCTCGTCCACGACATCAACCTCGGCCGGCTCGAGGTAGTCCCGGAATCAACGCAACTGGAGGATGAATTCGGACGCATCCTCGCGCAGTGCTTTTCGCAAACCCCACCGATCTTTGTCCGCACCAACGATGCGCTTCACCTCGCTGCTGCCAAAGTCGCTGGCGAGACGGAGTTCCTCAGCGCGGATGGCAGACAGCGCGCGGCGGTGGCTCTCCTTGGATTCACCGTCCTGCCTGCTGCTCCGTGACGGCTTGCGCGAAGCCGGATGACTATTCTCCAAGTTCGGCCGCCAGCACCCGTTACGCCTGATTGTCCGGCGCGAGCCTGAGGGCGC
>Ga0209181_10010091_pt1 | contig 12308 bp, 9 predicted proteins | sample MAT05_FD_187208 | JGI IMG/M metagenome (GOLD analysis project Ga0209181, IMG submission 187208) | Freshwater microbial communities from Lake Fryxell liftoff mats and glacier meltwater in Antarctica - MAT-05 (SPAdes) (version 2) | ecosystem: Environmental > Aquatic > Freshwater > Ice > Liftoff... | reverse complement strand
CTGTACCTGTGGCTGCCCGACGCGATGGAAGGCCCCACCCCGGTGTCGGCGCTCATCCACGCCGCCACGATGGTGACAGCTGGTGTCTACCTGATGGTGCGCATCAACCCGGTGCTGTCGGTCAGTTCCGGTTACGCCGGCTGGATCATCGCCGGCGTCGGTGCGGCCACTGCGTTGTTCGCGGCCACCGTCGCTGTCGCGCAGAACGACATCAAGAAGGTGCTCGCCTACTCCACGGTCAGCCAGCTCGGCTACATGTTCCTTGCCGTCGGCTCCGGCGCCTATGTGGCCGCCATTTTCCACATGGTCACCCATGCGTTCTTCAAGGCGTTGCTGTTCCTGGGCTCGGGCTCGGTCATCCATGGCATGCACCACGAGCAGGACATGCGCAAGATGGGAGCTCTGCGCGTGCTGATGCCGATCACCGCAGGCACGTTCATCATCGGCTGGTTGGCGATTGCCGGTGTGCCGCCGTTCGCAGGCTTCTGGAGCAAGGACGAGATCCTGCTGTTCGCCTACGACAAGAGTCCGATCCTCTACGTCGTCGGGCTTGCGACGGCGCTGCTCACCGCGTACTACATGACTCGCCAGGTGATCATGGTCTTCTTCGGCAAGGCTCGTTGGCGCGATGCCCACGAGGAACACGGTGCGCACGGCGACCTCCATGCCAGCGACACGACCCCTCACGAGAGCCCGGTCACCATGGTCGCTCCGCTGGTCGTGCTGGCCGGCCTGTCCATCGTCGGTGGCCTCCTACAGCTGCCCAGCTGGGGCTGGATCCCCCACGGCCTGCAGCACAGGCTGGAAGCGTGGCTCGAGCCGGTCGTCGAGTTCGGCGAGCACCCGCTCTCGCGCAGCGCCTACGATCTCAGCGGCATCCTCGCCCTGGTGGCCATTGCATGCGCTGTCGCGGGCATCGCCGCCGCCGTCATGGTGTATGCCAAACATCGCGTCAAGGCAGTCGAGCCCGAGATCCTGGCCGATGCCTGGGGTTACGATCGGGCTGTCAGCAACTTCATGGGTGGCCCGGGTCGGCAGGCATTCGACGGTGTCGCATGGGTCGATGCTCATGTCGTTGACGGCGCAGTCAATGGCACCGGGGAGCTGGTCCGTGGGACTGCAGGCAAGGTCCGCAAGTTGCAGACCGGCAATGTTCGTACATATGCGGCCGCCATTGGCGCTGGTGTGGTGCTGTTGCTGGTGTGGTTCGTCGTTGTGCGAGGAATCCTGTGATCGAGTTCCCAATTCTCACGCTGCTGGTCCTGGTGCCGGCCGTTGGCGCTGGCGTGGTGGCGCTGATCTCCAAGCGGCAACCAGACCTGGTCAAGGTCGCGGCGATGGTGACCAGTGTGCTCACCGGTGGCATGGCGCTGTGGCTGCTGTTCGCGTTCAAGACGAACGACGCTGATTTCCAGTTCGTCTCGCAGCACGAATGGATCAAGCCGTGGGGCATCTCGTGGCATCTCGGCGTGGACGGCATTTCGCTGTTCCTGGTGGTGCTCACCGGTGTGCTGTTCCCGCTGGTGATCATCGGCATCGACCCGCACCACGACCACAAGCGATACCTGTCGTGGATGCTGCTGCTCGAAGCCGGGGTCATGGGTTCGTTCATCAGCCTCGACCTGTTCTTGTTCTTCGTCTTCTTCGAGATCGTGCTCGTGCCGATGTACTTCCTCATCGGCGGCTGGGGTTACGACGACCGCATCTACGCGGCAACGAAGTTCTTCCTGTTCACGATGGTCGGTTCGGCGTTCATGCTGGTCGGCATCATTGCCACGGCCGTGCTGGCCAAGGCTGGGCCAGGGGGTTCGGTCACCTTCGACCTGATCAAGATCGCTGAGAACGCAACGTTCGCCGCCTCCACGGGTCGATGGTTGTTCTTCGCGTTCGCCATCGCGTTCGCGGTCAAAGTGCCGCTGTTCCCGCTGCACACCTGGCTACCCGACGCGCACACGCAGGCCCCCACCGGCGGGTCGGTCATCTTGGCCGGTGTGCTGTTGAAGATGGGTACCTACGGGCTGTTGCGATTCGGCGTGTACCTGTTCCCGGAAGCGGCCGTGTGGGCTCGCCCGTTGTTCCTCACGCTGGCGGTCATCGGCGTTCTGTGGGGCGCGGTCGCCGCCACCATGCAGACCGACCTCAAACGGTTGGTCGCGTACTCATCGGTGGCGCACCTCGGGTTCATCGTGCTCGGCACGTTCGCTTTCACGACCGTAGCGCTCACCGGCTCCGTGATGCAGAACGTCAACCACGGCTTGTCCACTGGCGCTCTGTTCTTGATGGTCGGCATGATCTACGAGCGTCGACACACCCGTGAGATCTCCAAGCTGAAAGGCCTGCAGAAAGCAGCGCCGGTGTTCGCGGCGGCCTTCATGGTCATCATGCTCAGCAGCATCGGTGTGCCAGGCCTCAACGGTTTCGTCGGCGAGTTCATGATCCTGATCGGCTCGTTCGGCACTGCTCGTTGGTGGGTGGCAGTTGCCGCCTCGGGCGTGATCTTCGCCGCCCTGTACCTGCTGTGGGCATACCAGCGTGTCTTCCACGGTGAACCCGACGAGGAGAACAAGTCGTTCCCCGAATTGAAGTGGAAGGAAGCAACCCTGCTGCTGCCCTTCATTGCGATCATCGTATTCACCGGCGTGTTCCCCAAGCCCATGCTCAGCCGCATCGAGCCGTCGGTCACCAAGCTGATCGCGCACATCGAAGAACACAGCGACTGGCGTGCGCCGGAGCCGACCGTTGGAGTAACGCCCCCGGAAGTCGAGTCCGTCGCCACCGATTCAGCTGAGGATGGAGAAGGGTGATGGGCGCGCTTCTCGCTGCCGACACACTGCAAGGCCCGAAGATCGACTGGTTCGCGCTCAGCCCGCTGTTGGTCCTGCTCGGTGGCGCAATGCTGCTCTTGGTCGGCGGCGCGCTGTCACCGCGATGGCCCAAGCGTGGCTATTCGCTGTTCGCCGCCGCTATCGCGATTGTCGGCGGCGTCTTGGGCGTGCTGCTGTGGCGCCGGATCGATGACAAAGGCCCCGTGTCGTTGGTGGGCAATGTGCTCAGCCTTGACAAAGTCGCCGTGTGGCTGACGATCACCATCTGCGTGGGAGTGTTCCTAGCCGCGCTGGTGACAGACGACTACCTGCGTCGCGAAGGTCTCGACGGCCCTGAACTGTATGCGCTCTATCTGCTGGCGGCCCTGGGTGGCATCGTGATGAGCTCGGCCAACGATCTGATCGTGCTGTTCCTCGGTCTCGAGATCCTGTCGATTGCGCTGTACGTGATGGCGGCCAGCCACCGCAAGCGCATCGAGAGCCAAGAGGCAGGTCTCAAGTACTTCGTCCTCGGCGGCTTCTCCTCCGCATTCTTCCTCTATGGCGTGGCGCTGGTCTACGGCGGCGCAGGCAGCACCAACTTCGACAAGATCGTGGCCGCGTTCGATGCCACCATCCAGCTCGATCGCCAGAATGACGCGCTCGTCCTGGCCGGTGTCGCACTACTGCTCGTCGGGCTCGCGTTCAAGGTTGCGGCGGTGCCGTTCCACTTCTGGTCGCCCGATGTGTACGAGGGCTCACCCACGCCGGTGACAGCCTTCATGGCGTCGGTCGGCAAGACCGCTGCCTTCGGCGCAATGTTGCGAGTGCTGCTGCTGGCGTTGCCACACTGGCGCGACGACTACCGCCCCGCCCTGTGGGTGATTGCGGTGCTGACCCTGGTCGGTGGCTCGGTGATGGCGGTGGTGCAGACCAACGTCAAGCGGATGCTTGCGTTCTCGTCCATCAGCCACGCCGGTTTCATTCTCGTCGGCGTGGAGGCCGCTGCTCACGGCAGCGGCGCCACTCTGTCGAGCACGGGTGTCTCGTCGGTGTTGTTCTACCTGCTCGTGTATTCGGTGCTGGTGATGGGTACGTTCGGCGTCATCAGCGCCGTTGGGCGCACGGGTGACGCCGACACGGGCCTGGCCGGGTTCCGTGGCCTCGGCAAGAGCCAGCCGTTGCTGGCGCTCGGTATGACGGTGCTGTTGCTGGCGCAGGCGGGTGTGCCGCTGACCAGTGGCTTCATCGCCAAGTTCGGTGTCATCACCGCGGCTGTCGACGTTCACAGCTACGCGATCGCGATCATCGCCATGGTGTCGGCGGTGATCGCGGCCTACCTCTACCTGCGCATCATGATCAGCATCTGGGTCATCGCACCCGAGTCCGGTGACGACGCCCGCGAGCGCGTCTCCGTCCCCGTGTTGCTCGGTGTTGCCATCAGCCTGTCGGTCGCCTTCACCCTCGTGATCGGCTTCCTCCCCGGCCGCCTCATCGACATCACGCCGTAGCCCACTCCCGGCGACGGGTGCTGCGTGGCACCCTCCGCCACCCAAGGGCGGCAGGAGGCGCCAATCGACGTTGGCCCCGCCCTGCCGTGGCACCCTCCGCCACCCAAGGGCGGCAGGAGGCGCCAATCGACGTTGGCCCCGCCCTGCCGTGGCACCCTCCGCCACCCAAGGGCGGGTAAACACGACAGAATCGGCACCCTTACCCGCCCATGGGCGGCGGACTATGCCGCCTGACGGAGACTGATAATGGCGGCGACGTCGGCGAGCGCGTCGTTCAACGCTCCGTCGACGTCGATCTTGGTGACCCGTGCGACGAACCAGCCCACGGTTCCTGCCTTGCGATCTCGGTTGGTGTCCCGATGGCGCTCCATCTCGCCGGCGTGCCATGACGGGTCATCGACTTCGAGCCCAACCTGCCATTGCGGCCACCCGAAGTCGAGATGAATGGTCTTTCCGGTCGGCAGCCTCACCGGACATTGTGGAACCGGGGTAGAGAGTCCCTGTTGCCTGATTGCCTCGTCGACTCGGTGCTCCAAGTCGGACTGCAGCGCGGAGCGCCACTTCGGACGCGAGCTCAATACTTCTCCGAGCACCGTCGAGCCTGGACGACGTGGGTGACTCAGCCGTAGGTAGGTGTCGATCACCGTCTCGAGAGTGCACGTGCGCTCATGCAGTAGCTGCTCCAGAACGGACCGAGTCGCGCTGCGACCCAACAGATCAGCGCTGTCGAAGAGGGTACGAGGAGGACTCGTCACGCGGATTCCGTCTGGTCGATGGACGATGTCGACCGGTTCGATCTGCCGGCAGCGATGAACGACTACTCCAGTAGGCGAGGAGGCGGACCCGTGAGGAACGAGAATGTGAGTTCGATCGTCGTTCACCCGTCGCCAACTCCATAGCCTCGACCCGGTAGTGAACGCGATCGTTGCGTCGGGGACTCGGTCGCAGACAGCGACGAGTCTGGGCATGAGGCCGTCTTGCCATTGACGTCCTCTGAAGACGCCCGGATGGACCGTGATCAGCGCTCCGGCCGCGACCATTCGTCGAATCGTTCGCTCCGAGCAGCCCAGCTCGATCAGCTTCGCCGCCGTGATGATTCCGTGGTGTCCGCCGAGCCAATGGTCGACGGGTGATTGCCATGCAAGCATGGATCTCCTCCTGATGTTCGGGTTCATCGGGGGAAGCCAAAGGCTGACCATATCGGCGTGCGGTCGGGAGCGGGCGACGAGCCGTTTCCCGCCGAGAAGCAGCACGCTCCGCCGCCCATGGGCGGGTAAACCTGCCTCTTCCGACGCCTTTACCCGCCCTTGGGCGGTGAAGGGTGCCACTTTCGCCGGCCCGGTGTTGGACCAGACGCCTTTACCCGCCCTTGGGCGGTGAAGGGTGCCACTTTCGGACCAGTCGTGACTGTGTCCTCGGCTAGCAGGCGTCTATCAACGCCGTGAACAGAGCTTGCTGTTGGGCGTCGGTGGCGGACGTATCTTCAGGGTGCCATTGGGTGGCAACGACCCATGCGCCGCTCATCGACTCGCACGCATGGATGATGCCGTCTTGCGTCTGACCGACCACGACCAAACCGTCGGCGACTCGGTCGATGGCCTGGTGGTGGACGCAGTGGGCGGCAGTCACCGCCTCGCTCCCGATTGCCTTCGCCAGCCGTGACTCGGCCTCCAGCGAGACCTCGTGGTGCGCAAACCAGTGCGACTCGCTGCCGATGTCTTGCTGCAGGGTGCCGCCCATCGCCACGTTGAGCACCTGCATGCCGCGACAGATCGCGAGTAACGGCACCTCCAGCGAGAGTGCGGCTGCCACTACTGCCAGCTCGACCTCGTCATGCTCGGGCACGATGCCATACAGCTGCTCGGCAGACGGCTCCTGGCCGTAGCGACGCGGATCGACATCGCCGCCGCCGTGCAGCACAACGGCGTCGACCTGGCGCAGCAGGTCTGGGATGTCGCCGATCAACGAGGTGATCGGCGGCAACATCAGTGGCATGCCACCGGCGCGTGCCACCGACTCGAAATAGCGGCGGCCAGCGGCGAAGGGTTCACCACGAACACCCTTCGTCTCGGTTGCAAGCCGACCAACGATCAACACCAGCGGATTCACTCCGCCAGCATAAGTGCGCGGGTCAGCAGTCGGCGTTGGTGTCGAACGGGTAGTCGCCCGTTGCCAGGCCGGTGACGCTGACATCGGCCGGGTTCTGATCCCCGCCCGACACGAAGTTTCCAGATTCGTCGTAGTTGCCGAACGGGGCACCGGCGGACACGATCGTGAACAGCACGCCATCGAAGCTGCCGGAACTCTCCTGATAGCAACCGCCCTGCTCGGGGCCGATCAAGGTTGGAAACTCGCTCCACGACGAGCCGCCGGTCAGGCCGGAGACGGTCCGCAGAATGCTGCCGCCATAGGTCCAGCCAACGAAGGTCAGCGTCGCTGCGTCGGGACCACCGAAGGCCACACACAGCTCGCCATCGCCACCGTCAGCCCAGCAGGCGATGCGGCCGAATGGTGCAGAGAAACCCCGGTTCTCATCGGCGCTGACGTATCCGCCGGACTCCGTGGTGATCGGGAACTCGAGTGCTCCGTCCGTCGTGGGCTCCAGTTGCGCCGACAGCCCGGCCGAGACGTCGGCGTACGACATGCCCAAGTCGAAGCCGCCGACGCCGTCGCCGCGCAGTGTCAACGGTAGCGGCGCGGGTGCGACCGTCGTGGTCGGAGCATCGGTCGTGGTCGCGGCAATCGTCGTCTCGGCTGCGGCGCTGGTAGTCGTGTCGGCGGCAACGGTGTCGGAGGTAGGCGGCGCACTGCTCTCAGCGGCACCGGCGCCCTCTGACGCCGAACTCGAGCAGCCAGCGATGAGCATGAGGCCAATGGTCAATGCGGCGCCCGCAACTCGCGGGCGGTGGCACCGAGCGAGTGAAGTACTGCCTGTCATGAGGTCCCCCTTGATCGCGCCCGCGCACGGGCTGGCGAAACGATAGTCCGAACGATTCAGCTCTGAGCGGCCGCCCGCGCGGCGGCCCGACGAACCAGTTCATCGTAGATGGCCTGCTGTTGCGGCTTTCGTGACGCAGTGTCCTCGGGATGCCACTGCGCACCAACGATCCATGTCGCGGTCGGTAGCTCGACTGCCTCCAGCTGGCCATCGGTGGCCCAGCCGCACGCAACCAGCGGCGCAGCGAGTTGGTCGATGCCCTGATGGTGGACGGAGTGGCAATGTTCCAGATGAACGGTGCCGCATGCTTCGGCGATCAGCGAGCCCTCGGTGAGATCGACGGTGTGTTCGCGCATCCAATGGTCGCTGTTCCCGATGTCTTGCTGCAGCGTTCCCCCGAGCGCCACGTTGAGCACTTGCATGCCGCGACATAATGCGAGCATCGGCAGGTCGAGCTCGATCGCTGCAAGACAGACGGCAATGTCGAGTTCGTCGTGAATTTCCGTGATCCCGTACAGGTTCTCGTCGAGGGGCTCCTGGCCGTAACGACGCGGGTCGACGTCACCGCCGCCGGGCAACAGAACACCATCGAAGTGCTGCAGTACGGTCAACGCGTTCTCCGCCAGTTCGTGGATGGGCGGCACCATCACGGGTACGCCGCCCGCGCGAGCCACGGCTCGCGAGTACGGCTGGCTGCTGCTGTATGCGTCGCGCTTGCCTTCGTCGGAGAAGGTCAGCACGCGGGCACACAGAGCGATCAGGGGCGGCGGTTGACTCATGCGTCACCAGTCTGGCCGACCAGCCAGGGTCGTCAGCAACTGTCGTTCGAAGGGTTGTCCGCTACTCTCGGTCGGCGTGCCATCGATGCTCACCCTCCGCAACCCAGCCACCGAACAAGTCATCCACGAGATGCCCCACGCCACCGTGGAGGATGTCGACGCCGCCGTCGCCCGTGCGAAGGCCGCATCGCCAGGGTGGAAGGCACTCTCCCCGGTTGATCGCACTCGTTTGATGCGTCGTTTCGCCGACACGATCGGCGCACACGTCGACGAGTTGGCGGAGCTGGAAACGCGCAACATGGGTATGCCGCTGGGTAGCGCCAGGTGGTGTGCCAACGCAGTCGCCGACACCATTCACTACTTCGCCGGCGGCATCGAGAAGCACACCGGCTCCAGCATTCCGGTAGCGGGGGGCGTCGACGTCACGTTCCACGAGCCGCTCGGTGTGGTGGGGCTGATCACACCGTGGAACTTCCCGATGCTGATGGCGTCGTGGAAGATCGGCCCGGCCTTGGCCGCCGGCAACACCGCGGTGCTGAAGCCGGCCGAGATCACGCCCCTGACCTCGATGCGCTTGGCCGAGCTGGCGCTCGAGGCCGGCATCCCCGAGGGTGTCCTCAACGTGGTCGTCGGGCCGGGTTCGTCCGTTGGTTGGCGAATGGTCGAGCACCCCGACGTGCGCAAGATCGGCTTCACCGGTTCCACCGACGTCGGCAAGCGGTTGATGGTGGGCTGTGCCGATCAGATGAAGCGGGTCACGCTGGAGCTGGGTGGCAAGAGCGCCAACATCATCTTCGCCGACGCCGATCTGGAGAAGGCTGCGCAGTCAGCGCCCGGTGCGGTGTTCGACAACTCCGGCCAGGACTGCTGCGCCCGTAGCCGCGTGCTGGTGCAGCGCAGCGTGTTCGACCGCTTCTTGGAACTGTTCATCGAGGCGGCGAAGGGTTGGAAGGTCGGCGACCCGATGGCTGCCGACACCGCCATGGGTCCAATGGTGACCGCCAGCCACCTCGCGGCCGTGCGCAAGTACAGCGAGGGACTCGAGACGGTCTTCACGGGTGACGCACCCACCGGCGCCGGCTACTGGCACCCCGTGATGATTGCCACGCCGGAGTACGACGCGGTGGTGTGCCACGAGGAGATCTTTGGCCCCGTGGCTGTTGTCATTCCGTTCGACGACGAGGCTGACGCCATCCGAATCTGCAATGACAGCATCTATGGCCTGTCCGGTTCGGTGTGGACTCGTGACGGGGCTCGCGCACTGCGAGTCGCGCGTGCGATGGAGGCCGGCGCGTTGAGTGTGAACTCGAACTCGTCGGTTCGCTACGCCACCCCGTTCGGCGGCTTCAAGCAGAGCGGGATCGGTCGCGAACACAGCATGCACGCGCTCGATCACTACACCGAACTGAAGAACGTCTTCATCTCGACGGACTGAACCCATCAGTCGACGGTGCGCAGCCACGATTGGAACATCAGCACGTTCCACAAGACGTTCGTGTGGTCGCGACGCCCTCCACGGTGCGCTGCCCACAATCGAGCGACGGCGTCCTCGTCGAGGTAGCCATCGGTGTGGAGCGTGGCGGGCGACAGCGTGTCGTCGGCCCAGTCGCGCAGTGGCCCACGCAGCCACGCAGCGAGTGGAATGCCGAAGCCGGCCTTCGGTCGCTCCGTGAGCGAGGGCGGAACGTAGCGTGCCAAAACCTGTCGCACGGCCCACTTCGACACACCGTTGCGGATCAACAACTGCTGTGGCAGCGACCACGCGAACTCGACCACGCGGTGGTCGAGAAAGGGCATGCGTGTTTCAAGGCTGACGGCCATCGCCGCGCGATCGACCTTCGCGCAGATGTCGTCGGGCAAGTACGTCAGCGCATCGAAGTACATCATCCGGTCGACGGGGTCCATCGGCACTCCAGGGAGACCCCAGAACAGGGATCGCGGTTCCATGCGGTGACCCCGCACGAGACCCAGCCCGCTGGATGCGCCGAAGACCCGCTGGTACACGTCGTCGACGTCGCGGCTCGGCGCCAGATCCGCGAGACGGTGGGCCCGGGCGCCGAGCCCTGGGCGGATGCCGTCCCATGCCCGCACCGGTACTCCGATGATCGATGCCCGGCCGAGCCGAGCAGCGGGGCGAGGTACGAACCGCGCGCGTCGTGCGACCGACGGTGCCAGCTGGTAGCGCCGGTAACCGCCGAACACCTCGTCACCGCCGTCGCCGGACAGGCTGACGGTGACGTGCTGCCTGGCAAGCGCGGACACCAGGTGAGTGGGGATCTGGGATGCGTCGGCAAACGGCTCGTCGTACATCGTTCCCAGCATCGGGATCACGGCGCGTGCGTCGGCCGCACTGACCTGCAGAGTGTGGTGATGAGTGCCGAGGTGAGCCGCGACCTTCGCCGCGAAAGCCGCCTCGTCCAGCCCGGCGTCGTCCGGGATGCCGACCGTGAAGGTCGTCACTGGTCGAGCGGACTGAGCCTGCATCAGGGCGACGATGGTCGAAGAGTCGATGCCACCCGAGAGAAAGGCGCCCAGCGGAACGTCCGCCTCCATCTGCCGAGCAACGCTGTCGCGCAGCAGCGCGTCGAGCTGTTCGACGGCCTCGGCATCGCCGATCTCGCCGACGGCACGACGCTGCACGTGGTCGCGCAGTGACCAGTAGGGGACCGGCTCGCGCAGCGTGCCGTTGGCGATGTCCGCGGCGGTGATCGAGAGCGAATGCCCCGCCGGCAGCTTCCAGGTCGATTGCCAGATGGACGTCGGTGCAGGCACGAATGACGCGTACAGAAATGCTGCCAGCGCATCGCGATCGACGTCGCTGCGGAACAGAGGGTGTGCCCGCAGCGCCTTCAGTTCCGAACCGAAGAGGAGCGCGCCCCCGTGAAGGCCGTAGTAGAGCGGTTTCTCACCGAGACGATCACGTGCCAGAGTCAGCCGGTTTTCGTGCCGATCCCAGAGTGCGATTGCGAACATGCCATGGAGTCGTGGCAATGCTGCAGCGACACCCCAGCGGTCGATCGCGGCAGTCACCACTTCGGTGTCCGACGTGCCTCGCCATGCAACGCCAGTCAGTTCGGAGCGCAACGCGACATGGTTGTAGATCTCGCCGTTGAGCGCGATCACGTAGCGGCCGGAGGGCGACGTCATCGGCTGCGCGCCGGTCGGTGTCAGATCGACAACGGCCAGACGGCGAAAGCCCAGCGCGAGCCCGACCGCGTGGTCGACGAACTCGCCGTCGGAATTCGGCCCCCGATGGACTACGGCAGCCGCCATCGTGCGGACCAGCGCGCCCAGCGCGTCTCCACCCTGACCGGGGTGGAAGCAGCCGACGATCCCGCACATGGCGCGGTACCGTATCGCTCGTGCGTGCCTTGCTCATTGCCAATGCCAACGACGCAGATGCCGGTTTCGTCGGAGAGCGGTTTCGCTCGCGCGGCTACGCCTTCGACGAGTGTCATCGCGAACACCCCGGTGACTGGCCGTCGCTCGACGGTCACGAGCTGGTCGTCATGCTCGGAAGTGAATGGAGCGTGTACTGGCCGGAGGTGGCGGACAACGTGTCTGCCGAGGTCGCGCTCGTTCACGACGCCGCCCGTCGCGGCGTGCCTGTGTTCGGCATCTGCTTCGGCAATCAGGTATTGGCGCACGCGCTCGGTGGCACCGTCGAGCGTGCCCGCGAGCCGGAGATCGGTTGGATGGATGTCGTCAGCGACATCCCGCTCACCATCGCCGAAGGCCCCTGGATGCAGTGGCACTACGACGTCGTGACCGTGCCCGGCCAGGCCACCGAACTTGCGCGCAGCACCGCCGGGCCGCAGGCGTGGCGGCTGGGCCGAATGTTCAGCACCCAGTTCCACCCGGAGGCCAACGAAGCCATGCTGCGCCGTTGGACCACCGGCTTCGGCGCCGACGAATTGGTACGCATCGGCTCGAGTGCGGAGGCGCTGATGGCAACCACGCAGGCCTCAGTGGTCGAGAGTCGCGAGAATGCCGATCGCATAGTGGACTGGTTCTGCGAGACCATCGTTCCGAGCGAATTCCACAACGTGCTAAACACGCACTAACTCGTGGGCCGCGAGTGGGGGCATTGGCGGCTCGACGAGCCCCATAAGTCCTACACAAGGAGGGTTCCATGGCAGACACCGTGGATGAAGACCGCGACCATTTGCACTCGATGGGCTATGCCCAGGAACTGCATCGCGGCATGTCGACGTTCAGCAACTTCGCAATCAGCTTCTCGATCATCTCGATCCTGGCTGGTGGCTTCACCGGATTC
>Ga0209181_10010090_pt1 | contig 12308 bp, 11 predicted proteins | sample MAT05_FD_187208 | JGI IMG/M metagenome (GOLD analysis project Ga0209181, IMG submission 187208) | Freshwater microbial communities from Lake Fryxell liftoff mats and glacier meltwater in Antarctica - MAT-05 (SPAdes) (version 2) | ecosystem: Environmental > Aquatic > Freshwater > Ice > Liftoff... | reverse complement strand
AACCCCAGGCCGTCGTACACCACGAACGCCTCGGCCGTTGGTTCGTATGTGACGATGCGGCCGTCGTCGGTGTTGGCCAGTTGGGTGCAGACGTACTGGCTCGCACAAACGTACGGGATGATCGGCTGCACGAGCGCGAACGTGGCAGGTGTGGGTGTGGGCGTGGTGGTGGCCTCGCTCGTCGGTGGCGCGGTCGCGGTCGCGGGTTGCGTTGTTGGCACATCGGTGGAGCTGGTGACGAGGGATGCCGTCGGGTCGGTCGCGGGGACGATCGACGTACCGTCGTCACTCCGCTGACCGAGCGCGATCGCGCCACCAGCCACGATGGCGATCAGTGCTGCCGCTGCTGCCCAGGGCCGCCAGCGCAGTACTGCGTCTGCAGGGTCGGCAACTGGTATCTGCGGTCGGTCGTTCATGGGTGCGCCTCCTGTTGTACGGCGTCATTGACGCCGATGCGGCCCACGCGTAGCCGGTTCATCACTGAGTGCTCGACCTCGGTCGAGCGGTAGTGGTCGATGACCAGGTTCGACATCGCCCGCCGACACCATGCGAGCGGTGAACTGAACGAGTCCAGCCGATCGCGGTGGTGGTACGCCCGCAGCATGGTCGCTCGTGTGCCGCGGAACGCGGCGACGACATCGCCATGCCGATTGCCACCAGCCGGGGGTAGGTGGCTCGGAAGAGTTCGTCGTACTCAGCGTCGTGCAGGGTTCGTCCTCGTGTCGTGTGTGCTCACCATTGAGACTGACTCGGCAGCTGGCGCGATGCATCCTCGATCAGACGTTGCAGATGCAGGCCGCGATGCACGTCCAGTTCATGGCTGACTCCGCTGCGCACGGCTGCAGCGAACTCGCTGAGGATGGTTCGTTGCGCGGTGGCGAACTCCGCTGCGGACTTCTCTGGCGAGAAGGCGCTGACATCGAGCGACAGTTGGCCCTCCGGTCCGTGCACTTCCACGATCAAGCCGCCGTCCTGTTTGCTGGTGGCCGAGAGTGCTGCCTGGCTGATACAACCGTTGTCGTGCTCGCACTCCAGGAGCACCAGGCGCTGTGGGTCACCAGTCGCCTTGATCCGAACGATGGTTCCCAGTGCCGCATCGAGACTGTCGAGCACATGCGGGCCAAGGTCGAGCAGACCGCCTTCTGTGACGCGCCATGGAGTTGCGAAGTAGGTGCCGGGCACGCATCCGTCACCGAAGAATGCGGCACGGCCGCCGTAGGAGTCGAATTCTCTGGCTTGCGCGATGAATGCCCGCATCGAGTCGAAGTAGCGATTGGTCAAGATGACCTGCGACGTCACCCGAGCCTCGTCGATCGCTGCAGCCAGTGCCTCTGCCTCGGCGAGGTTGCCGCCGACGGGCTTGTCCAGCAGCACCGCCAGGCCCGCAGCCGCGGCACGCGCGGCCAACGCTGCCTGCACCGATGGCGGCACGCTGAACGTGACTGCGTCGCAAGCCGCGAACAGGTCGTCGAGCTCCGCGAATGCTTGCACGCCGTGATGCGTCGCCAGTTCGGTGGCCGGTTCGAGGCGGCGCGACCAGATCCCGACGAACTCGACATCATCGGATGCCGCCAACATCGGCCCCGTGAAGAGGTGCGCCCACGGCCCAGCCCCTACCAACCCCATACGCAGTCGCTCAGTCATTCCGCCACTCTGCCACGCCGCGGAGCCGCAACCCGGAAGTGACGCGTTGTCGCGGGAGTCACCTGCCTCACAGCCGAGCAACCGCGTCACTTCCGGGCAATCAGTCGGTGGTGCGGGGGACGAAGACGTTGGCGGCGGGGCTGGCGCCGGTGATGGCGTCGGCAGCCAGGATGACTGCGGCGCCGGTGTAGGCGCTGGTCTCGTCCGGTGGGAAGCGCACGAGCGACGGGTACACGATGCCCGTGTCGTAGGCGCCGTCGTCACGACGATGCGGGCGTGTCCACGCCAGCAGATCAGTCGCGGTCGAGAAGTCGCCAATGGCTGCATGCGCGATGGATGCCTCGGCGGTCTCGCTGGCGGTGACCCAGGGCTCGTCGCTGACGCAACGGACGCCCATGCCTTCCATCGCAAACGTGGACCACCCGTCGGCGAGACGGGTCTTGGCCTGCTCGCCGGTCATGCAACCCGCGAGCACCGGGTAGTACCAGTCCATTGCCCAGCGTTCTTTGGGTTCGAAGGCCTCGGGCTGGGTGGCAACGACGTCAGCAAGCAGAATGCCGGCCGCCGACCAGTCGGGGCGAGGCTCGTTGATCAATTCGGCCAACTGTGCGCCGCAACGAAGCGCATGCGAGATGCTGGAGGAACCCGTCAGCAAGGCGTAGTCCCACGGCCGCTCTTCCTCGCTGCACGCCCACAGTGGGGTGCCGTTGGGCCTGCGCATGCCCAGCACCCAGTCGAGCGAGCGTTGCACGGTCGGCCATAAGTGGTCGACGAAGCCACGGTCCCAGGTGCACAGCCAGTGATGCCAGACGCCGGTGGCGATGTACGCGCACACGTTGGTGTCCAGCTTGGCTTCCTCCACCGACCCGTCGGGCAGGTAGTAGTTCCACCAACTGCCGTTGGGTAGCTGGATGTCGACCAGCCATTCGTACGCCCGCTCCGCCGGAGTGTGGAGGCCGGCAACGTCGAGTGCCATTGCGGTCTCCACGTGGTTCCACGGGTCGCAGTGGCCGCCGGGGAACCACGGGATCATGCCGGTGTCCAGCTGCAATGCAGCAATCGACTCAGCGGTCTGGACCACTTCGTCGGCGCTGAGCACGCCATCCAGATCCGGGACGCGGCTCACTGATCCGCCATCCCTGCGGACAGCTTCTGTCCGTACACGATGAAGCTCTTACCCATCACTGGGGCCAGCCCCCGCTCGAGAAGCGCCAGTGACCTCGGCCGCTCGGTGATCTCCCACTCCAGCAGCCTGCGATATCGGCTGACCAGCGGGTTGTCGTTGTCGCGTGGGCCAACCGCGCACTTGAGCCACCAGTACGGCGAGTGCAATGCATGCGCGTGGTGGCTGCCCAACACCCCGAGGCCGGCGGTGCGCAGCTTGGCCTTCAACTCGGTGGCGCTGTAGATGCGCACGTGCCCGCCCACCGACTTGGGGGCGTGATACTCGTCGCTGAGCAGCCAGTTGATCTTCTCCGGATACCACGTGGGCACGGTGGCAGCGAACGTGCCGCCCGGTTTCAGCACCCGCACCAGTTCGGTGATTGCGGCGACGTCGTCCTGGATGTGCTCCAGCACTTCGCTGGTGATCACTCGGTCGAACGAGCCGGTGGCGAAGGGTAAGCGAGTGGCGTCACCCTGCAGCGCGCCGACGTAGCGGGCCTCGGGAATCTCGCCGGCCTCGACCATCGCGCCGAACGTGCCACGCGTCTGGATGACCTCGTCGGCCATGTAGTCGAGGGCGACGATGTTGGCGCCGCGCCGGGCGATCTCGAACGCGTGGCGGCCGAAGCCGGCACCTGCGTCGAGGACGAGGTCGCCCGCCTGAAGACCGAGCCGATCGAATCGAATCGTGAGCAAGAGCTACATGGTCCTTGTCTGATGCGGCTGACCGTTCTTGGGGAGACGGCCGTTGTCGTGCAGCTTGGCGACGTTGGCCGGCATGGCCAACACCTCGCGGTACTGGTCGACGGTCATCTGCGCGCAGTGCTTCCACGTCCAACGATCCACGACGCGGGCGCGGCCGGCGAGGCCGACGCGTGAGCGCAGTTCGGCATCATCGAGACCACGACGGATGGTGGCGGCGAGCGCCTCGACATCGCCTGCCTTGCACTGCAACACGGTGTCGCCATCGCGGCCCGTCACCTCGGGCAGCGCGCCGCCATCGGTGGCGACCAGGCAGATGCCGGTGGCCATTGCCTCGATGGCCGGAAGGCTGAAGCCCTCGTAGAGGCTGGGCACGACGGCCAGTTCGGCCTCGGCGTACAACTCGACGATTCGCTCGTCGGGTACACCCGACACGAAGTCGATGTGCGGCCGCAGACCGAGCTTGTCGATGAGATCGTTGCTGGCGCCCTCACGTGGCTTGCCGATGATGGTGAGACGAATGTCGTCACGCTCGGTGCGCAGCTTGGCCATTGCCTCGAGCAGGTACGACAGGCCCTTCAACGCAACATCGGCCGAGGCGGTGGTGATGAGCCGGCCGGGCTGACGCGCCACATCGGGCAGCGGAGTGAACAGCTCTGGGTCGACGCCCACTGGCACCAGTTTCATGCGGTCGAGGCTGACCTTCATGTCGCTATGAATGTCCTTGATGCTGTTCTCGCTGACCACGACGACCCGCGGCATGCGGCTGGCGACTCGGCCCTGCATCTTCACGAAGTTGTACCAGCGGCCGATGCTCCAGCGCTTGCGCCGGCCCTTGGTGTGCGCCATCTCCAACGCCCGGTCGCGCGTGATGGGGTGATGGAGCGTGACGATGGTGGGCATCATCTTCTCGATGCCGAGAATGCCGTAGCCGAGACACTGATTGTCGTGCACCAGGTCGAAGTCGCCGGTGCGCTTCTTCAACGCCTCGTACACACGCACGCTGAACCCGAGCGGCTCGCCGAACGTGCCCTTCAGATGCGTGAACACCTCGGCTGCATCGCCCTTGCTCTTGATCTCCCAGTAGCCGGGGAAGCGGCCGGGGAAGTGGTCGTTCCACAGATCGAGACTGGGCAGCTTGTGCAGCGTGACCCGTTCGTCGAGCACCGGATACGGCTGCCCACTGTAGACCTCGACGGTGTGGCCGAGGTCGACCAGTGCCTTGGTGAGGTGACGTGTGTAGACGCCCTGGCCACCCACGTGCGGCTTGCCGCGGTAGGTGAGATAGGCGATCTTCAGCGGAGCGTCGGGGTCGAGCCCCTGAGCCTCGGCCGGTGTCGTTGGCCGGTGGGGTACTGCAGACATGGGTTGCAAGGCTACCGGGGGAGAGTTACCCGTCGGTAGCTGTCACGCAAGTGCAACGCGGTGTGACGTGAGTCGTCACATCACTGGCGCTAGCAGGACTTGACGGTGAAGAAGCCTTCGACGGTGGCGACGTTGCCGCGCACATCGCTGACGCGGACCGTGTACGAGTAGGCGCCAGGCACCGGCGAGACGACGGACATCTCGCCATGGACCGCGATGCCTGCCCGATCGGCCAGGTCGCTCGACCCGTCGAGCGGCCCCGACCATTGCACCGAGGCTGGGATCACGATTGCCGACTCGTCGGTGTACTCGACGTAGATGTTGGGCGGGCTCCACTGGCATGCCAGCAGTTCTCCGCTGGGCCCGTCCTTGAGTATCAGCGTCGGTGCGCGCTCGGTGCGTGCCTTCAGCGTGACCATCTTGACGGCGCCGTCGGGGCCGGCGAGCAATGATGCGGCTTGCACATCGCCCTCGGCCAGCGAATTGCGGTCCAGGGTGACGGTGACCACCTGCGAGGCGCCCGGCTGCAGGCTGCCGCCGGCGTTGAGCAACGTGAACGGGAATGTGCTGCCGTCGGAGGACCACGTGATCGGCCGGCCGCCGATGTTGGTCACGGTGAAGGAGCCCGACCCGGTGGTCGCGCCGAGGTCGAGGGTCGCGCTCGAGAGGCTGAGTTCCCCCGGAGCTGATGGCACGGTCGCTGGGATCGTGGCGGGAGTGGCGGGCGCCGTCGATGTCGTCGATGTCGTTGACGTGCTCGATGTGGAGGTCGTCGTCGTCGAACTGCTCGATGTCGAGGTCGTCGCGGGTGCCGTGCTCGAGGTCGTCGCTGCGGGGGTCGTGGGGGTTTCGGAACTCGACACGGAGGACGTGATCGGCGACGCCGAGGGACCGTCGTCGCGATTGTTGGCGGCCACGATCGCGCCCCCGCCGATGCCGATCAACACGGCGGCGGCTACGGCTGCGACCGCCACCGGAAGGCGGATGTTGCGCAGCACGCGAGGGAAGCCGCCATCGGCATCGAACCTGTACGCGTGCGCCGGAGCAGCGCCGGGTGTGCCTGCCTCGGCCAGAATCTGGTCCCGTAGCGCAGTCGGCGCGGCGAACGCCGGGGCGGCACCGAGCAACGCGATCGGGGCGGCCTTCTTCCGGGTGCGCTCGCACGTCTCGCAGTTCTCGACATGGCGGGCAACGCGCTTGCGGATCAGCACGGTGAACTGTCCGTCCCACGCCTGCAGGACGTCGGCCAGGTCATTGCAATCCTTCCGGCCCGCACGCGCGACCACGAGCGCGCCGAGACTGCGCTCCACGCGGTCCCGCATGCGGTGTACCAACGTGTAGCTCTGCTCGGCGCTGATGCCCAAGGCGGCAGCGAGGTCGCTGCCCTGCAGGCCTTGACGCACGCTGAGTTCCAACACCAATTGGTCGCGTTCATCCAGGCCGCACGCGGCGCTGCGCACGAGCTCGCCCAGCTCGGCCGCGGAGAGCGCTTCGCCCTCGGCATCGGGTGCTGTCGGGGCTGTCATCTCAGGTGCCCCCATCGCGGAGAAGTCGGTGGGCAGCACCCGGCCACGCCGCTTGCTGCGGCGGTAGACCTCGTTGCGCAGGATTGCGTAGAGCCACGGCTTCAGCCGCTCCGGCTCGCGCAGTTGCCCCATGCGTTCGGCTGCGATCAGGAACACATCCTGCATCGCGTCGGCGGCCTCGTGTCGGTCGCGCAACATTGCAGCTGCCGTGTCGTACAGCCCGGCGGAGAAGCGGTCGTAGATGCCCGCGAGCGCGCCACGATCCCCGGCCGTGTAGGCGATGACCAGTTGGGCGTCGGTGCGCGTGTCGGGCATGTCTCATGTGTCCTTCTCCTGCTGGTCAGAGCGGCGAGAACGACGTTCCTTTCACTTTGTTCGGGATTTCCAACGAATGCTCATATGGCGCTGCAGCAGATCGCCGGGCTCCAGACGTGTGGCGCCGCCGATGTTGAACGCGTCGGGTGGGCCGCTCTGTGGTTCGACGCACGTGATGTGGTCGGGCATGTCGTAGGCCACCCAGTGGTCGCAGTCGCTGTCGACGGTCACCGTCAGCCGCGGGTAGTGCAGCCGCAGCGGGCCGAGTGGCTCGGTGAAACAGTCGTCCCATGGCTTTGCTGGGGGAGTGACCAAGTCGGCCAGCGGCATGTAGTCGTCGTCGCGTGGGTACATGTTGGCGAACTCGAGCTCCACCGACTGTGGCTTGGTGAAGCATGGGTGCCAGCCGATGACTGCGGGCATGGCGTGGGCGGTGGCGTAGACCGAGAGCATGGCGGCGAGACCGTGCTCGTCGAGTTGCAGATGTTGAGTGGCGCGACCACCGAACGCCCACGGTAGGTCGGTGGCCATGTCGCAGTAGTCAAGGCCGGTGTCGAGCACCTCCCAGCGGCTGACGAACCCTGTGCCGTGGATGGCATGCGGCGCCATGTTGATGGGCAGCTGGTAGTTGCGGCCATCGAACCCGAATTGTCCGCGCCGCACTCTGCCCGCCCATGGCACCATCGGGTAGCAACCCCAGGTGAACGGCATCTCAGCGGGGTTGTCGTTGAGCAACGCTTGACCGTTGACCTGCAGTCGGCCAATCCGGCCGCCTTCGTCCGGATGCACCGTCATCCATGCGTCACCCGCAACCAGTTCGATCATCTCGCCATTCTTCCTCATGCACGCGTACCGTGAAGCTCCATGCGTGGAGTCGTGCAGCGAGTGCAGTCGGCGAGCGTGACCGTCGTCCTCACCGACGGCGACCGCGAACTCGTCGGCGAGATCGGGCAGGGCCTCTGCGTGCTGGTCGGCGTGACTCACGACGATGGGCCCGATCAAGCTCGCAAGCTTGCCGAGAAGATCTGGCACCTGCGGGTCATGGACGACGCCGAAGGCGTGATGAACCTGAGCGTCGCCGACACCACTCGTGAGCTCCTGATCGTCAGTCAGTTCACCCTGTATGGAGACCCGTCGGCCGGTCGACGGCCCAGTTGGATCGCCGCTGCGCGACCTGAGCACGCAGAACCGTTGGTACAGGCGGTGGTCGACCATCTCCGCAACCTCGGGGCGTCGGTTGCGACGGGCCGCTTCCGCACCGAGATGTTGGTGTCGATCGTCAATGACGGGCCAGTCACGGTCATCGTCGAGATCTAGCGTCTGTTCCACGATGCGGAACAGTTCCGACAGGTGGAACACCTCCGTGTGGATTCGGCTAACGTCGGCGAATGGCGCTTGCAGAACGGCTCAGTAACCTCGGCACCGAAACTGCTTTCGCGGTCTCACTGGCGGCAGCCGATTGGGCGTCGAAAGGTAACCGGGTGTACCCGTTCCACCTCGGCGACATCAATCTGGCGACACCCGCCAACATCGCGGTGGCGCTGAACAAGGCAATTGCCGACGGTAAGACCGGCTACTGCGCGGCTGCAGGCATCGCACCGCTCCGCGAGGCCCTTGCGCACGATGTCGGCAGTCGCCGCGGCCTGAGCTACACGGCAGCCAACGTGGTCGTGCAGCCTGGTGGCAAGCCGGTCATCGGCAAGTTCATCCAGACGATCATGAACCCGGGCGATGGGGTGCTGTACCCCAATCCTGGCTACCCGATCTACGAAAGCATGATCGAGTACTACGGCGGCCAGAGCTTGGCCTACCGCTACGTACAGACCGCCACCGGTTTTGCCATCGACCTCGATCATCTGCGCAGTCAGATCGCTGCCGCCAGTGGTCGCGTCACGGCGATCATCTACAACAACCTGCAGAATCCGCTCGGTTGCGAGAGTTCGCCGGAGGAGATGCAGGCCATCGCCGACATCGCCATCGAACACGACCTGACGGTGCTGGCCGACGAGGCCTACTTCGAGATGCGGTACTCGGGGGAGAGCACGTCGATCGCGTCGCTGCCCGGCATGTTCGAGCGCACCGTCATCCTGTACACGTTCTCCAAGAAGTTCGCGATGACCGGTTGGCGTCTCGGCGCTGCCGTCGGCCCGGTGGCGATGGCGGAGAGCATTGCCAAGCTCAACACCAACGACGAGAGCTGCACCACGCACTTCGTACAGGCGGCCGGAGTCGAAGGCATCACCGGTTCACAGGAAGGTCCACTGGCGATCCTTGCCGAGCTGCAACGCCGACGCGACGCCGCATGGAGTGAACTCGCCCAGATCGACGGGCTGGTCTGTCCCAAGCCGGAGTCGACCTTCTACCTCTTCCCGCAGGTGTCCGACCTGATGACCCGGCTGGGCTACGACGAAGTTGGTGCATTTGCAACAGCTGCACTGCACAACACGGGCGTGTCGTTCTGCACTCGCAAGCACTTCGGCCGGCCGCAACCAGGCGAACAAGATCACTACGTCCGGTTCGCCTACTCGGGGTTGTCCGTCGACGATATTCACGAAGGCCTTGCCGGCCTGCGCTCGTGGGTCAACTCATGAGCCGGCGCATTGCCGTCACCGGCCGTATTCCGTCTGCCGGTCTGGAGATGTTGGAAGAAGCAGGAACGGTGTCGACGTGGGATTCGCTCGACGTTCCCACCATCGAGCAAGTGCATCAGCTGGTGCGCGGCGCTGACGCGGCGCTGACTCTTCTGACGACCAAGGTCGACGATGCTTTCCTCGATGCGGCCGGCCCGCAGTTGAAGGTCGTCGCCAACGTTGCGGTCGGGTACAACAACATCGATGTAGCCGCATGTGCTCGCCGTGGTGTCGTGTGCACCAACACGCCAGGTGTGCTGACCGAAGCGACCGCCGACATTGCGATGGCGCTGATCTTGATGGCCACTCGTCGTCTGGGCGAGGGCGAGCGGGTCATCCGCAGCCAACAGCCGTGGCAATGGGGCATGTTCTACATGCTGGGCAGTGGCATCCAAGGCAACCAGTTGGGCATCATCGGTATGGGTGACATCGGCCAGGCGCTGGCGCGACGAGCGAAGGCATTCGGCATGAAGATTGCCTACAGCAATCGCCGTCCGGTCGCCCCCCAGGTCGAGGCCGAACTGGGTGCTCAGTTCATGAGCATGGAGGAACTGCTGAGCACCAGTGACGTGGTGAGCCTCAACTGCCCGTACAGCCCGGCGACCCATCACCTGGTGAGCACACCGCAGTTCGAGATCATGCGCCACAGCGCGTTCCTGGTGAACACCGCTCGCGGCCCGATCGTCGACGAAGCTGCACTGGTGGCGGCATTGCAGTCGGGTCAGATCTCGGGCGCGGGTCTCGACGTGTTCGAGAACGAGCCGGCGGTGCACCCTGGCCTCCTGGAGTGCGAGAACGCAATTGTCATCCCGCATCTCGGCTCGGCCACACACGAGACGCGAGCGGCGATGGCCCGGTTGGCCGCACACAACGCCGTCAACGTTCTGGCAGGCGTGGAGCCGCCTACTCCGATTCCGGTTCCGCAGGGCTGACGTCGGCTGCGGATGCAGCCCATGGCTCACGGGCTCGCCACAGCGAGACCGCCAGCAGCAGGCCCATCAGCGCGACCCAGGGCAGGTTGCCGGTGTGCGAGTACCAGGTGCGAACGCCGCGGAGTTCGATCGAGCGGGTGATCACCTTCTGCTCGCTGACGGATGTCCGGTCGAACACTTCACCGCTCGGCGAGATGAACGCGCTGAACCCGGTCGGCGATACCTGCACCACCCAGCGGTTCTGCTCGATCGCTCGCAGTCTCGACGACGCGATCTGCTGGCTCTGCAGCACCGTCCAGGTGTAGCTGCTGCCGTTGGTCGGGTTGATGATGAACGAACCACCAGCCTCGACGCCTTCGTTGGCGCGACCACCGAAGAACACCTCCCACGAGATGACGGTGGCCATCTCCGTGCCGTCGGGCAGCTCCAACACCGCCGGGCCGGTACCCGAGACGGCATCGCGCGGCACCAGGTCGGTGGGGGCTCCGAGTGCGTTCAGCAGCCCGCGCAACGGCATGTATTCACCGAAGGGCACGCGGCGTACCTTCTCGTACCGGCTGTAGATCTCGCCCTCGGGCGTGACGACGACCTGTGCGTTGAGGAACCGTTCGCCGTCGGCGGTGTCCTCGGTGATGCCGACGGCGAACGGAGCACCAACTCGCTTCGCTTCGGCAGCGACCAGTTCCAGTTCGCGGCTGCCTTCGAAGGTGGCGACGTCGATCACGTTCTCCGGCCAGACCACCAGGTCCACCGACCCCGGCTGGATGCTGGCAGTGGCCGCGAGGTGGCGTTGCAGTACGTCCTCCGCCGACGTATCGGTGGCGTGGGTTCCCTGTGGTCCGCCGCCCTGCACTGCGGCGACCCGGACGGGTACCCACGAGTACTTCGCCCCATGCGTACCGTCGGCCAGCATCGGCAACACCAGCCAGACGATCAGCGCGGCGAGGAAGGCCAGCACGCCGTGCCATTCGCCCTTCGCTGTCACGCCACGCTTGCGCGCCAGGGCCGGAACCACTGGCGACGGGCCGGCGAGAGCGAACCCCACTTGGAAGACGAACCACGTCAGCAGCAGTGCCCCGCCGACACGTACGACATCCGCGAACGGGCCAGCCGCCTGACCGACCGCCAGGCTGGCCAGGGGAACTCCCCCGAAGGGAAAGCAGAACCTCAAGGCTTCGGCAAGTGTGTGCGCCGCCGGCCGACCGATGACTCGCCACGGACCGCGCGGGGCGACCCATGCTGCGAGGGCGTGGAAGCCGGCAAACATCGATGCGGCCAGGAGGTAGCCGGGGGCAGTGAGGAACCACATCCAGACCATTCCGGGGAACAACCAGGCAGCGCCGAACAACCAACCGCGTACCAGTCGCTGACGTCCTGTGACCGCATGCTGAGCTGCACCTTCGTAGACCGCCACGCCCAGGATCGCGAGCGGCCAGAACCCCCATGGGGGAAGCGCCGCGGCAACCAGGAATCCGCCCACGATCGCTTGCAGAGCGTGGCGTGAAGGGCGGGTCGGACGGCGAGGCATCGCCGATCGACGCTACTTGCTGGCGCCGCTGGGCAACCCGGAACTGCGCGGACGAACATCTTTTTGTGCTCAAGATTGTGTTCTCGCAACCACTCGCAGTGCCATGAGTTGCCACACACTTGACCACTCAGTGTCTTGCGAATCCGAGTTCGGTCACCTACGGTAAGCGAATGCCATCATGGTGGCGTGTGGGAAGCATTGATCCGCTGGCCGTAACTGGTCGCTTCGTCAGCGGGGAGCGAGAGCGAACCCGGCCCACTCCACTCAGACGTACGGGATGTCTGAGGGTCGAGTGACGGAAGGGTCAATCACATGGGTCAGATCAAGCGTGCAATCGGGTCGCGAACGCGACGAATCATGGCGGCAGTGCTGCTCCTGACCGGTGTGGTGACCACCGTTCCAATGCTCGCCGGCATCGCCAGCGCGCACCATCCCGACATCACCGCCTCGGCGGCATGCACCGGTGTTGTCAGCTGGACCTCCACCGCATGGGCGGGCGACG
>Ga0209181_10010087_pt1 | contig 12309 bp, 8 predicted proteins | sample MAT05_FD_187208 | JGI IMG/M metagenome (GOLD analysis project Ga0209181, IMG submission 187208) | Freshwater microbial communities from Lake Fryxell liftoff mats and glacier meltwater in Antarctica - MAT-05 (SPAdes) (version 2) | ecosystem: Environmental > Aquatic > Freshwater > Ice > Liftoff... | reverse complement strand
GTGGCGGCGCCTCCAGGCCATCCCGACGCTCGGGCTGGCGATCCCCGAGTACCCGCTCGACGTGACCCCGGAGGACGACCCGTGACGAAGTTCGCTGCGGCCGCGCTCGCGGCCCTCGTGGTGGTGGTGACCGGCTCGGCCCAGGACGTAGAGTCCGGGCCGAAGGCCGGCGACAAGGTGACGGCGCTGAAGGCCTACGGCCTGGTCGGCGCCGTCGAGGGGAAGGAGGCCGACTTCGCGGCCGAGCGGAAGGACGCCCCGACGGTGTACCTGTTCGTGCAGTCCGAGCACTTCGGCCGGCCGATGGCCCAGTTCATCAAGGTGCTCGACGGCAAGGTGAAGGACGCGAACGAGAAGGCCGGTGTGGTGGCGGTGTGGATCGGCGACAAGGAGGCGTTCGCCAAGAACAAGGACTACCTCACGAAGGTGCAGATGTCGCTGAAGCTGGAGAACACGGCCGTGGCCGCGGTCGGGGGGGAGAAGTCCGGCCCGGACGGGTGGGGCATCAACGCCGACGCCCACCTCACCGTGGTGGTTGCCGACAAGGGGAAGGTGGCGAAGACGTTCGCGTACGTGTCGGTGAACTCCACCGACGTGCGGCAGGTGCTCGCGGCGGTGAAGGGGGAGAAGAAGTAGCGCCCCTCGCTCAGCCCCGGCGGCGCGGGATACGATAGCCCCGCCCCCGGAGACCGCCACATGCCCCGGCCCGCCGCGCTCCTCGTCGTCGTCGCCCTCCTCGCCCTCCCGTCCGCCGCGCAGGAGCCGCCGCCGGCGGCGACGCTGCGCTGGTACGGGCAGTCGTTCTTCCAGCTCGAGACCGCCGGCAAGCATCTCGTCGTGATCGACCCGCACGCCATCCCCGCGTTCGGCACCCCGCGGGTGAACGCCGACATCTGCCTCGTCAGCCACCCGCACAACGACCACGCCCAGCCGGAAGTCCTCGGCGAGAAGGGGCGCATCTTCCTCGGCGTGACGACGAGCCCGGACGGGAAGAAGACCGACTGGGCGCGCGTGGACGAGAAGGTGAAGGGGACGCGCGTCCGCACCGTGGCGACGTACCACGACACCGCCATGGGTCTGACGCGCGGCAAGAACGCGATCTGGGTGGTGGAGGCCGACGGGCTGGTGTTCTGCCACCTCGGCGACCTGGGGCACGAACTGTCGCCGGACCTGGTGAAGGCGGTCGGCCCGGTGGACGTGCTGATGATCCCGGTCGGCGGCATCTTCACCATCAACGGCGAGCAGGCCAAGCGCGTCGTGGACCAGCTGCGGCCGAAGCGGTTCGTCGTGCCGATGCACTACGGCGTGCCGGGGTTCGACGACCTGGCCGGGCCGGACGAGTTCCTCGGCGAGTTCAAGACGGTCCGCCGCATGACGGACACGAACGAGCTGGTCATCCCCGTGGACGCGAAGGCGCCCGAGGCGCCCGACGTGGTGCTGCTGGGGTGGAAGAAGGGCGAGGCGGCGCCGAAGAAGAAGTGACACCGCTTGCGGCTTCGCGCCGGGCAGCGCGAAGCCGCAAGCGGCGAAACCCCGAGCCCCGGTCAGAACTGCACCTTGTACTTCTCGCCGAGCTGCCGGCGGGTGTCGGACATCATCGTGTCGAGCTGCGCCCACGTCGTCAGCCGCGTCTTCTCGTCGCGGGCCACCACCTGCGCGATCTCGCCGCGCACCTGCGGGATGTTCGTGCTGTACGACGTGGACCGCCCGCCCCACCAGCCCCACCCGCCGCCGCTCGTCGAGTACGTGTAGTACGACGACGCGTCCAGCGCCTTGGTGTCGATCGGCACCCCGCGGAGGCTCAGGCCCAGCGCCTTCAGCCGCCGACCCGAGTCGTCCGCCGCCTTCAGCGCCAGCGGGTCCACGCCCGTCCGGTTCAGGTGGTACAGCTGGTCGGCCGCCTTGTCGTGCCACGTCGCCATCTTGTTGTAGTCCTTGCTCTCCCTCTGCTTCCGCAGGTCCGACAGGATCGTGTTCGTCGCCGCGAAGTAGCGCTGCGTCGCCCCCGGCGAGAGCTCGCCCGGCTTGATCCCGCCGTCGTCCTCCGACGCCGTGCCGGGGAACGCGAACAGCGACAGGATGCGGCGCAGGTCGGCCGGCGCCAGCGGCCCGGACAGCGACATCGACTTCTGCTCGTACTTCGCCTCCCAGCTGCTCACCCCGGGGACGGCCACGCCGAACTGGTCGAGCAGCTCCAGGAACAGCGGCTTCAGCACCGGCTGGTGGACGAGGAACGGCGCGGCGAAGTCGATCCGCACGGTGCCGGTGATCGCCTCGCCGACGGCGGCGGTGAACGTGAGCCCCTTCGCGGAGCCGATGAGCCCGGCGAGGCTGCCGACGCCCTCGGGGGTCAGCTTCGCGTTCACGACGGTCGGGCTGGCGGCGAGGCCGACGCGGAGGAGCGCCGGGTCCTGCGACTCGGCCAGGTCCACGGCGACGGTGACGGCCTTCCCCCCGGCGCCGGCCGCGGCGGCGGTGAGGTACGGCGACAGCTTCGCCTCCTTCTGCACCCCGGCGGCGTGGCGCGACCAGCGCGCGGCGGCCTGCCGGTCGGCGGGGTAGAGCGCGACCGTCGCGGGGATGGAGAGCGTGGTGAAGTAAACGTCGCGCGGCGACAGGGCGAACGGCCGGCCGGCGATCTCGGTGGGAGTGCCGCCGTTGCGCTCGGCGAGCTCCCTCACCGGCAGCTGGACCGGCACGCCGACCACGCCGACCTGGTGGTCGCGGGTCATGGAGTTCAGGTTCACGTTCGCCCCGATCACTACCGCGGACGAGTACGGGGCGACGAACCCGACGCCGGACTGGTAGCGGTCCTTGTACCCCTCGGCCCACTTCTCCTTCTTCCCGACCGGGCTGTCGTAGGCGGCCTTCACGTCCACGAGGACGAGTACGTTGGCGTCGGGCGGGACGTACGGGAGGTAGCGGTCGAACGTGTTCGCGGCGGCCGGCGGCTGGGCGGCGGCGGCCGCGGCGACGGCCAGCGCGAGCGCGAGCGCGGCCGGGGCGAATCGGGTCATGGGGCGGGGCTCCGGGCGGGGTGGATAGGGGCGATTCTATCCACCGCCCGGCCGGTCAGCCCGCGCGGTTGAACTGGGCGAACGCCGCGAGGCCGATGCCGACGACCGTGAGGAACAGCGAGACCATGACGACGCCGCGGAGGAGGCCGTACATGTTGCGGAGGCTCTCCAGGGCGTTCATCAGGTGCCACACGTCCTCGTTCTTCGTCTCGGTGATGCGGCGGAACGAGTGGGCCGCGGAGCCGGTCCAGAAGCCGACCACGAGCACGAACAGCGTCGCGGCCGCGAGCCCGGCGGCCGGCCCCCAGTTCGTCCCTTCGACCTTGATGGCCTGGTACGCGGCGAGGCCGGCGAACACCAGCAGCGCCACGCCGAGCAGCTGCACCAGCGTGGCGGTGGCGCGCATGCCGTCCGACAGGGCGCCGATGGTGCGGTTCTGCTCGTCGTCGAACTCGTACTGGTTCGAGCGGAACTCGGGGAGCGGGTTGGGGCTCACGGGTCGGTCCTCGGGGGGTGTACGGTGGTGTTCGCCGGCCGGTCGCGGAGATTGGGCCGGCAGCGCCACCCGGTGCGCGGTCGCCGCCCGGGGCGCCGACGCCACCCGAGGCGCCGACGCCACCCGGGGCAACGCCCTCCCTATTACGCATAAGTCTTGCGCGGTCTCCTGGCGAGGGGTACAACCGTCGGCCAGGAGGGCGAGCAGATGTGCGATGACATCGGGGCCGAGGCCGATGGGTGCGACCTCGGGGATCAGCGGCTCGACGCCCGCTATCGGTTGCTCCTCGAGCGGTCGGGCGCCCACCCCCAGTTGTCCATCCCGGCCGCCGGCCGGGGCAAGGCCGAGGTCGAGGCCGCGTACCGGTTCTTCGACCACCCCCGGGTCACCCCGGCCCGGCTCCTCGCCCCCCACCACGCCGCCACCCGCCGGCGGATGGCCGCCCACCCGTGCGTGGTCGTCGCCCAGGACACGACCGAGATCGACCTGACCCGCCCGGCCCGGGTGGTCGGCGGGCCGCTCGACGGCGGACGCCGGCCCGGGCGGTCCCGGGGGTCGAGGTCATCAGCGTCTCGGACCGCGAGGGGGATCTGTACGAGGCGTTCGTCGAGGCCCGAACCCAGGGGCACGCGGCCCGGTTCATCGTCCGGGCGTGCCAGAACCGGCGGCTGGTCGGGGACGGGCCGGCGTTCCTGTGGGCCGCGGCCGCCGCGGCCGAGGTGCTGGGGACGCGGACGGCGGCCGTGCCCGGGCGGGCCGGGTCGGCGTCGGAGACGCGGGCCCGGCGGCAGCCCCGGGGGGATCGGGAGGCGGTGCTGACGATCCGGGCGGTGACGGTCACCCCGCGGGCCCCGTGGCGGGCAGACGGGGTTCTGCCCGCGGTCCCGGTGACGGCCGTCCTGGCCCGGGAGGAGAACCCGCCAGTGGGCGTGGTGCCGGTCGAGTGGCTGCTCCTGACCGACCTGCCGGCGGGCACCCGGGCCGAGGCCGAGCGGGTGTTGGACGCGTACACCCGCCGGCGGCTGATCGAGGTGTACTTCCGGGTACTGAAGAGCGGGTGCGGGGTCGAGAAGGTGCAGCCGGAGACGGCCGCGCGGGTGGTCAACGCGCTGGCGGTGTACCAGGTGGTGGCGTGGCGGGTGCTGTTCCTGACGATGGCCGGGCGGGCCAGCCCGGACGTGCCGTGCGACGCGGTCCTGGGGGACGCGGAGTGGAAGGCGGTGTACGTCGCGGTGACCCGGAAGAAGCCGCCCGCGACCCCGCCGGGGTTGGGTGAAATGGTGCGGCTGATCGCCCGGCTGGGCGGCTACCTGGGCCGCAAGGGCGACCCCCCACCCGGGCCGAAGGCGGTGTGGGTCGGGTTGCAACGGGCGCGCACCCTCGCCCTCGGGTGGGAGACCTTCGGACCCGGGGCCAAGACTTATGCGTAATAATGAGGGTTCCACCCCGGGCTACACGCTTCCCGCCCCTCCGGGGCTCAAGACCCGAGCCTCGCCCCACGCACCCCATCCTTCGCTCGATCTTCGCGCCGCGCCGTCCGCCCGGTTCGTACCACATCCCTCGGCGTCCGTCTCCTCCCCGCCGAGAGTTTTCCGTGCTCCGCCCCGCCGACCTGCGCGCCGCCGTCCGCTCCGAGGGCGGCGTGTCGCGCCGCCTGTTCCTCGCCTACGGCGCCGCCCTGTCCGCGCTCCCCGTCGTCGGCGCCCGCGCGCTCGGCCGGGTCGTGCGCCGACCCGGGTTCGTTGCCGAGCCGTTCGCCCTCGGCGTCGCGTCCGGCGACCCGATGCCGACCGGCGTGGTGCTGTGGACGCGCCTCGCCCCCGACCCGCTCGCCCCGGCCGGCGGGATGCGGCCCGAGAACGTCGTCGTGCGGTGGGAGCTGGCCGACGACGAGGCGATGCAGACGGTGGTGGCGAGCGGCGACGCGGTCGCCACGCCGCAGCTCGGGCACTCGGTCCACGTCGAGGTCGAAGGGCTACGGCCGGACCGCTGGTACTTCTACCGCTTCCGCGCCGGCGACGCGACCAGCCCCGTCGGCCGCACCCGCACCGCACCCCTGCCGACCGCGAGCCCCGAGCGGCTGCGGTTCGCGTTCGCGTCCTGCCAGCACTTCGAGCAGGGGCTGTTCACCGCCTACGAGCACATGGCGAAGGACGACCTCGACCTGGTGGTCCACCTCGGCGACTACATCTACGAGTACCCCGGCGCCGCCAAGCGCGTCCGCATGCACGCCGGCCCGGCGCGGGAGAAGATTCACACGCTCGACGACTACCGCAACCGCCACGCCCAGTACCGCACCGACGCGCACCTGAAGGAGGCGCACCGCCGCTTCCCGTGGGTGGTGACGTGGGACGACCACGAGTTCGACAACAACTACGCGAACGACATCTCGGAGAAGAACGAGGAGCCGGAGCTGGCGGTGGACCCGGCGGCGTTCCTGGAGCAGCGCGCCGCGGCGTACCAGGCGTACTACGAGGCGATGCCGCTGCGGCGGACGTGCGTGCCGCGCGGCCCGCACCTCACGCTGTACCGCACCGTCGGGTTCGGCCGGCTGGCGTCGTTCCAGGTGCTCGACACCCGCCAGTACCGCACCGACCAGCCGAACGGCGACCGCGCCGCCGACCTGAACGACGAGGCGCTGGACCCGCACGGCTCGCTCCTGGGGGCGCGGCAGGCCGACTGGCTGAAGGCGGCGCTGCTGCGCTCCGACGCGACGTGGAACGTGCTGGCACAGCAGGTGATGATGGGCCTCGTGGACATCGCCACCGGGGCCAACCGGCGCTACTCGATGGACCAGTGGCCGGGGGCGGCGCACGAGCGGATCGGGCTGATGAAGTGGGTCGCCGACCGGCGCGTGCCGAACCCGGTGGTGCTGACCGGCGACATCCACTCGAACTGGGTGAACGACCTCCGCGTGGACGACCGGCGGGCCGACACGCCGGTGGTGGCGACGGAGTTCGTGGGGACGAGCATTTCGAGCGGCGGTAACGGCGCCGCGGAGCCGAAGGGCGTGGACGTGCTGCTGCGCGAGAACCCGTTCGTGAAGTACCACAACCGCCAGCGCGGGTACGTCCGCTGCGCCGTGACGCCGCGGGCGTGGACGGCCGACTACCGAATCGTGCCGGAGGTGCTGAAGCCGGGCGGCCCCGTGCAGACGGGGGCGACGTTCGCGGTGGAGGCGGGCCGCCCCGGGGCGCAGCGGGCGTGAAGGTTCCGCCGCTTGCGGCGATGCAGCGTCTACGCTGCATCGCCGCAAGCGGCGGGGCTTCGCGCCGTACCCTGTACCCCATGCCCCGCGCCCTCCTCCTGCTCGCGCTGCTCGCCGCGCCGGCCCGCGCCGACGACGCCGACTCGGTCATGTACCGCGACCCGGAGTTGCCGCCGCCGCGCGTCGTTCACGCCCTTCCCCCGCGCCTCCCCGGGTTGTGGATCGACGCACTCGGCCGCCCCGAGGCCGACCTGAAGGCGCAGGCGGCGCAGGCCGTCGCCCGCGCCCACGAGCGCGGCATCGCCGGCATGGCCGTCGCCGTGCCGGCGCTGGCCCGCGAGCTCGACCGGCCCGACGCCCACCCCACCGTCCGCCTCGCCGCCGCGCGGGCGCTGGTCGTGCTCGACGCGAAGGATTCCGCCGCCGTCCTGGCGCGCGCCGCCGCGGCCGACGCCGACCTGCGCGAGTTCGCCGACCCCGCCCTCGCCCGCTGGGACTTCGCCCCCGCCCGCGCCGCCTGGCTCGACCGCATCTCCCAGCCGCCGACGCGCCGCGGGTTCGTCCTCGCCGTCCGCGCCCTCGGCGTCGTGCGCGAACCCGCCGCTGCCACACGGCTGCGCGACCTCGCGCTCGACCGCACCGCGCCCGCCGCCGTCCGGCTCGAAGCCGCCCGCGCGCTCGGCGAGATTCGCACCGCCGGCTCCGAGGCCGACGCCCGCGCCGCGTCCGGTACCGTCACCGATCGGCTCGTCGCCGCGGCGCTGCTGCGGCGGCACGGTGACGCAGCCGTGAAGGAGCTTCAGGCGCTCGGCCGCGACGCGGAACCGGCCGTCGCCGCGGCCGCGCTGGCCCGGCTCGTCGAGCTCGACCCCGGCCACGTCCTGCCGCTGCTCGACGCGGTGCTCGCCAGCCCCGACGCCGCCGTCCGCGGGTTCGGCGTCGAGGCGCTGGCGCGCCGGCCGACCGCGGCGCACGTCCGCTTCCTCGCCGACCGCCTCAGCGACGCGCACCCGGCCGTCCGCGGCCGCGCCCGGCAGGCGCTCCGCGACCTCACCGTAGAATGGAAGGTCGCGGTGATCCGCGAGGGCGAACGGGTGCTCGCCGGCACCGACTGGCGCGGGCTCGAACAGGCGACGCTCCTCCTCGCCGGCCAGGACCACCGCCCTGCCGCGGCCCGGTTCGTGGAACTGCTGCGGCACGAGCGGTCCGAAGTGTTCACGACCGCGGCGTGGGGGCTCCGTCGGCTCGCGGTGCCCGACACGCTCGCGCCGGCGCTCGGCTTCTTCGAGGAGCGCTACCGCCGGCTCGTCACGCCGAGCACGACCGACGCCGCGGCCGACGTGCAGCTGTCGCACCTGGCGCAGTTCTTCGGCCGGGCGAAGTATGCGCCGGCGGACGCTGCGCTCGGCAAGCTGGTTCCGAAGGCGTCGCCGAAGGGGAACCCGGCCGGCCCGGAGGCGCGGGCGGCGGCGGCGTGGGCGCTCGGGCTGCTGCACGAGGGGGCGGCGCCGCCGCAGCTGGTCGGCGTGCTGGAGGGCCGGCTGAACGCCGTGAATCCGGGCGACCTGGAGGACGAGCGGGTGCGGCGGATGGCGGCGGTGTCGCTCGGCCGGCTGCGCGCGGGGGTGCCGGCGCTGCGGCGGTTCTACACCGAGAACGGGCCGAGCCTCAGCCCGGTGAACAACGCCTGCGGCTGGGCGCTGGAGCGGATCGCCGGCGAGCGCTACCCCGCCCCCGGCACGCTGACGCTCACCGCCCGCGACTGGTTCCTGGTTCCGCTCGACTGACCGGGGAGGGGCGAACGTGCGGCGCGGCCCGACGATCACCGCGGCGGTTCTCGCCGGCGCCGCGCTCGCCGCCGCGGCGTGGTGGTTCTGGCCGCCCCCCGTCGAACCCGTCGCACCGCCGCCGCCCGCGCCCGTCGCCGCCGCCACCTCGGCCGACTGCGCGGACTGCCACCGCCGCGAGTACGACACCTGGTTCCGCACGTACCACCGCACCATGACCCGCGACGCCGCCCCCGACACGGTGAAGGGCGACTTCGCGGACGCCGCCTACGAGTACGCCGGCGTCCGCACCCGCGCCACCCGCCGCGGCGACGAGTTCTTCCTCGAAACGGCCGACCCCGGCGGGGCGCCGCGGACCACGACGTACCGCGTCGACCGCGTCGTGGGGTCGCACTGGATTCAGGAGTACCTGCACCGGGCGCCGACCGGGCAGTACGTGCGGCTGCCGGTGCTGTTCCACCTCGGCGAGCGGCGCTGGGTCCACAGCCACGGCGGCTTCCTCGCGCCGGAGTCGCCCGACTTCTGGGCGCACAGCCGCGGCGCCGTGTGGAACAGCAGCTGCCTGTACTGCCACAACACCGGCCCGCGCAAGAACCCCCTCCACGACGCGCTCGGCCGCCCCGCCGGGTTCCGCACCGAGGTCGCCGAGCTCGGCATCTCCTGCGAGGCGTGCCACGGCCCCGGCGACGCTCACTTGCGGAAGCAGCGCGGCGAATCGATCCACCCCGTCGATGATGTCGTGCATCCCGGGCGGCTGCCGGTGGTGCGGCGCGACGAGGTGTGCGGGCGGTGTCACGGGGCGCTGGTGCCGCGGGCCGAGGTGTGGGACCGCGTGACGCACCGCGACCCGTTCGTGCCGGGCCGGCCGCTGGAGATGTTCAACCACCTGTTCCGCTCCGAGGGCGAGCAGGCGGCGCTCGCCGCGGGGAAGCCGAAGGCGAAGGAGCGGCCGACGCCCGGCCCGACCGACGGCCGCTTCTGGGGCGACGGCACGCCGCTCACCACGGCGCTGGAGTTCAACGGGCTGCAACTCTCGACGTGCTACGAGAACGGCGCCGGGAAGCTGAGCTGCCTGACGTGCCACGCCATGCACGGCGACGACCCGAACATGATGCTCCGCCCCGCGGCCCGCGGCAACGACACCTGCCTGTCGTGCCACCCGAGCTACCGCGAGAACCTGTCGGCGCACACCCGCCACCCGGCCGACGGGGCGGGGAGCCTGTGCTACTCGTGCCACATGCCGCACCAGGTCTATTCGCTGATGACGACGCACCGGTCGCACCGGATTCAGACGCCGGAGCTGGCCGACAGCGTCGGCACCGGCAAGCCGCACGCGTGCAACCTGTGCCACCTGGATAAATCCCTCGGGTGGACGAAATCGGAGCTGGCGAGGTGGCCCGGCGCGGCCGGCAAGCGCGCCGCCGGCGTGAAGCTCGACGCGGACGACGAACGATATTCGGCCGCGGTGCTGGCGCTGCTGCGCGGCGACGCGCGGACGCGGGCGGTGGTGGCGGGCGCGTTCGCCGACCCGGCGGCCCGCCGCGCCGGCGGCGACGACTGGCACGGCGCCGTGCTGACGCAGTTGCTGGAGGAGGAACGCTACCCGGTGGTGCGCTACCTGCTGGGACGCGCGCTGAAGGAGCCGTTCGACGCTCTGGCGCAACCCGCGGCGCGGCGGGCGCGGCTGGCGGCGCTGCGGGAGCGCTACGGTGCTGTGATGCGCCCGGGGATTCCAGGTGCTGCAGAATGGCTGCGGTTGCGCGCCGGGCGGGTCGACCCCGACGTGACGGTGAACGAGTAGTTCGGTTGCCGCTTGCGGCGATGCAGCGTCTACGCTGCATCGCCGCAAGCGGCAACTCAGCTACTCCTTCCACCGCACGAACGCTTCCATCGCGTAGTACTCGGGGAGCCCCAGCGCGTCGTAGGTCTTGGCGGTGGCGATGTTGCGGTCCTCGGCGCGCTGCCAGAACTCGCGGCGGTCGGCGCCGCCGGGGAACATCGCCCGGTCCTTCTGGCTCTGGTGGCGGAAGATCGCCTGCTTCTTCCGCTCCAGCACGTCCGGGCTCAGCGGCACCGCCATCTCGATCTCGTGCGGCTCCCACTCCTCCCACGCCCCGCGGTACAGCCACACGTCGCTCGTCAGCCCCTTCGGCCGCGCCAGCCGCACCGCCGCGAAGATCGCCTCGGCGCACAGCCGGTGCGTCCCGTGCGGGTCCGACATCTCGCCCGCCACGTACACCTGCGCCGGCTTCAGCCGCAGCATCAGCGTCGCCAGGTCGCCCACGTCGTCGGCGTGCACCGGGTCCTTCGTCACCCGGCCGGTCTGGTAGAAGCGGAGGTTCATGAACTCCAACTGCTCCGGCGGGATGCCGCACGCCAGCGCCGCGGCGCGCGCCTCCGTGGCGCGGATGAGCCCCTTCACCTTCAGCAGCTCCGGGGCGTCCGGCTGGCCCGGCTTCTTCGTCGAGAGGAACGCCTCGACGCGCTGCTTCACGGTGCCGGCGCAGGACTGCTCCCCGACCGTGCCGAACTCCGCCAGGAATTCTTCGACGAAGTCGATGAACCGCCGGGCGTCGTGGTCGAACACGGCGATGTTGCCGCTGGTCATGTACGCGACGTGGACGGTGTGCCCCTGCTCCACCAGCCGGATGATCGTGCCGCCCATCGAGATCACGTCGTCGTCCGGGTGCGGCGAGAACACGAGTATCGTCTTCGGGTTCCCCTTCGCGGGGCCGGCCGGGTACGGCGTGATCGTCGCCATGCGGTCCTGGAACACCGCCTCGCCGATCCGCGTCGCCGGGCCCTGCTCGCGCAGCAGCTCGAACAGGTGGTGGTCGCGGAAGTCGTCGTCGCCGAGCATCTGCAAGCCCTTGCCGACCGACAGCGACAGGTGAACGACGGCCCGCCGCACCAGCTCCGGCGTCCACTCGGCCGGCCCCACCTCCCACGACCGCTTGATCGCGGTGAGCTCGGCCGCGGCCGCCTCGTCGAGCACCACCGTGGCGTCCGGGTGCTCCTGGAGGAAGCTCGCCGAGATGGCTTCCGTCGGCGGCTGCTCCAGCGCCTTGAACACGACCGGCGCCTTGTGCTCGCCGTACGCCATCAGGAAGATGCGGCGGGCGTCGAGGATGCTGGCGACGCCCATCGTGATGGCCTGCGCGGGCACGTTCTCCTCGCCGAAGAACCCCGGCGCCGCGTCGCGGCGGGTGATGCCGTCGAGGGTGACCGTGCGCGTGCGGCTGTTCCGCGGGCTGCCGGGCTCGTTGAAGCCGATGTGCCCGGTGCGGCCGATGCCGAGAATCTGGATGTCGATGCCGCCGGCGGCGCGGATCTTCTTCTCGTAGTCGGCGCAGAAGCGGTCCACGTCGTCCGGGGCGACGGTGCCGTCGGGGACGTGGATGTTCTCCCACGGGATGTTGACGTGGTTGAAGAACGTCTCGTGCATCCAGCGGAAGTACGAGTGCGCGTCCTCCCGCGGCATCGGCAGGTATTCGTCGAGGTTGAACGTGACGACGCGGGCCAGGTCGAGCCCCTCGTCCGTGTGGAGGCGGATGAGCTCGCGGTACAGGCCGACGGGGGTGGAGCCGGTGGCGAGGCCGAGCACCGCGGGCTTGCCGGCGGCGTTGCGGGCGCGGACGAGCTTGTCGATCTCGCGGGCGACGTACTTCGACGCCGCGGCGGCGTTGGGGAACCGCAGGGCGGGGACGCGGGTGTGCGGGAGCGGGTGCGGGGTGGCCATGCGGGTGTTGTAGCGGCGCGCGGGGGGGCGGCGAGCGGCCCGCGTGAGCGGGCTGTTGTCTT
>Ga0209181_10010086_pt1 | contig 12310 bp, 11 predicted proteins | sample MAT05_FD_187208 | JGI IMG/M metagenome (GOLD analysis project Ga0209181, IMG submission 187208) | Freshwater microbial communities from Lake Fryxell liftoff mats and glacier meltwater in Antarctica - MAT-05 (SPAdes) (version 2) | ecosystem: Environmental > Aquatic > Freshwater > Ice > Liftoff... | reverse complement strand
GCGCTGCTATGTCTCCAGCCCTGATTGCGATCGCGGATGGCAGGTAACAATAGTTAACCAAAGACAGAAGCTTACGAGACTTCTAAGGCAGTCACCAAGCCTAAAGTGTCACTTTTCAGAATCGTTTGATGAGGCTTTTGATAATGCTTTGAAAATTGTGCGAATTGAATATGATGTTGAATTTCCTGATACATGGCAATTTAGCTGTGACATTGACTCGATGCTCAATGTTGACTTCTGGGAATAGTCGATCGCACTCAAACAAACTGATTTCCTGTTGCTTAATGAGAATGAAAACATTTTATTTAAAATACTCGTATTTTAGATCGTCTCTGGGTAAAGCTTCTAAGTATCTGAATTCTTACCAAAGATTAGTATGTTTAGCTTTAACGATCGCCTTTTTGCTGACTAGTATTATTCCTATGCGAATAGCGATCGCCTTTCATCAAGCTCCCGTACCCCAAGCAATTTTTGTGTTAGGGGGGGATGATGCTCGTATGAGGTTTGCGGCAGAGTTTTGGCGATCGCACAAAGATTTAGATATTTGGGTTTCTGATTATCAATCAATGTTGGAGCATGATCGCCAGATTTTCCAAAAATTTGATGTTCCCGATCGGCAATTGCGCCTTGATGGTAGGGCAACTGATACGGTTACTAATTTCACTACTTTGGCAGAAGATTTTACCGATCAGAAGCTACAGCATATTTATTTGATTACTTCCGATTTTCATCTGACACGGGCTAGGGCGATCGCCACGATTGTGCTTGGCAGTCAGGGGATTGTGGTGACACCTCTTGCAGTGCCTTCATCGGGAAATAAGTCGGAATCTCTGTTACGAGTGTTGAGAGATTGTGGGCGATCGATTTTATGGATTCTTTCTGGCAAAACAGGAGCTAGTTTGAACCCTAATCTAAAATCAATTGATAGGGAATAGATATTGGGTCATTATTATGTGTCGGTTTGAATCCCAAAAATTAAGTTTTTATACTCATCAAGCGCTCGCTTAAATGTATATCTAGTTTTATATAATTGACGAGCTTTTTCGCCCATTAATTTAACTTTTTGGCTGTCACTTGCTAATTGGCAAATTACATTGGCAAGATGTTGACAGTCACCAGGAGCAACATTAATGCCACAGCCAGAGTTAATTAATAGCTGATCTATGTATGAATTTGGTACAGATATAGATATAATTCCACGTCCTGCTGCTAACATTCCGTATAGTTTGCAGGGTGCAACTATACTTTCTGCACCAGTGATAAGGCTGACCAAAGAAATGTCACAGGCTGTTAATGAAAGAGGAAGTAATTCTCTAGGTTGGTAGGGTAAGAGCAGGATGTTTTGTAGCTGATAATTATTAATAGCTTGTTTGACTATTTTAGTTTTTGCGCCGTCACCAATAAATACGAATTTAATTGGCTCATCTTTAAGTATTTTGGCTGCTTCAGTAATGGTTTCAATATCATGTAATCTCCCCAAATTGCCTGAATATAATATCGCAAATACATCATTGAGTTGATATTGTTGGGAAAAAAGATTTTCACTTTTGCTTATAGAAGGAATATCTTCAATTGCCCAATTTTCAATTACTTTAATCTTAGGTTTTAAATCAGGATATTTTTTTTCTAAGAATTCTTGCATTGATGTGCTAAGAACAATTATATATTCAGAATATTTATAAGTTATATAAATTAGCTTACTGAAAAATTTATATAAGATACTATTTTTCTTGATGATTCCAGACATTGCTGCCGATTCTGGAAAAATATCTTGTAAGAGAAAATAATATTTACCCCGATGTATAATTTTAAAGCAGATACCTAAAATCCCCGCATAAGGTGGGTTAGAAGCTATTAGAATCGGTGCATTTGATGCTGCCTGAAATATCACATACCACAAGGCTCCTAACAAGAAAAACATAGAGCTACTAACTTTGCTCAAAATACTGGTGCTAGATTTGACGGGAGAAAAGGCACGATTTAGATTTACTTTACTTAGTGCCTCAGGTGTAGTGCTAGATTGAGTACCAGTGAAGATGTTAACGATATAGCCATCTTGGGAAAGTCCCTTGGCTAAGTCTGTCATTAGTTGGGATGTGGAAAAGAGATTAGGGTAGAAGTATTGGGTGAGGATTGTGATTTGCTGCATTATTTAAGGCATTGTTATGAATCTAGGTATCAGAGAGATTGCAAAATCAAGGGTTTGTTGATTAGCCCTCAAATTTATATGACTATTTTTGGTGAAAATGCTAGGGTTTTAGACATCTATGGTCAACAATGTTGCATTTGTTTGGTTAGGAAGCCCTATAAAAGTTATAAGATATTATTATAGATTTCTAATGTTTTTGTAGCGGCAATATCCCAAGAAAACATCAGATTCTGCCTATTTTTGGCATTGATAGAAATTTCTTCTCTCAATCTTGGATCGTCTAGTAATTTCTCTGTAAAGGTATGAAAACCTTTAATATCTCCAGCTTGAATTACAATACCAGAATTATTCTCCAATTGATATGAAATTCCACCCGTATCATAAGCAATAACAGGTAATCCATTTGCCATTGCTTCTAGGATAGTCAATGGTAGAGTATCCGCTAAACTAGGGAAGAGAAGTATTGTAGATAGATTATAAAGAGCCTTTTGTTCGGTTAATGTTAAGAAGTCTGTAAAAATAACATCTACATTATTGGCTGGAGGAATTTTTTGTCGCCATTGGAATGGTTCTTCTGGATGTAATAACTTACCACCTATAACCACAGTAGCAGGTTGTGATAAACAAGAAGCGACTCTGATAACAGTTTCTAATCCTTTGTTTCCTGTATGATTACCGATAAAAAGTAAAATAGGTTTTTCTTGAGAGATATTAAAATTTTTTAACACAGAAGCACATTCTTCCTCAGCAGGAGGAGTGAGGAAAAAAGGATTAATTCCATTGGGAACTAAATGAATTTTATGTTCAGGAACTCCTAGTTCAATCAGCATCTTTTTTTCATTGGGATAGCCAGATAAAACCGCATCTAGATAATTTAAAGCTCTAGTAATAGGTTGGGTTATTCCCTTTTGCCAAGCCCATTTTTGGTAACTTGGTAAGCCATAATTAGGGTTCATAACCTCAAAAAAGCCATGAGTTGAAGCGACAACTTTAATACCAGCTTTAGATGCTTGACGAGCTATTTTTTCAAAAGCTAAAGCAGGTAAAGGATTTTGCAAATGAACTATATCGGGTTGAGTGGCAAGAATATCTTCCAAAATTGCACTATCTAAAAAAAGTGATCTTAATTTTCTTGGAAGTAATTTATCTAAAATTTCAAACTTAATTTTTGTATTGTAATTCTTAACTTTTAAGTCATCAATATAAAATTCTTCATCTTTATCCCACATTCGCCACAGTTCGACTGGAAATTTGGCAGACATAAACCGACTGTGCCACTCAGCAGCAATAGCAGCACCACCTAAGCGACTACCTGATGTTGATATGTTGACAACTATAGCTTTCGGTTGACTCATATTATTAACTTATAAATTTTTAGACTATTACAATTGTTTAAACCAGCGAACATATTTCTCAATTCCTTCAGCCAATTTGTATTTGGCAACAAACCCAAGATTGTGCAGGCGTTGAGTATCAGCTATTAGGGAAAAAGGATCTCCGCTTCGCTGTTTACCAGAGAATTTTATTTGTGGAGATTCACCCCAAGCTTCGCATAAAGTAGTTGCAACATCATACACAGAAGTACTAATTCCAGTACCTCCATTAACTATAAAAGGAGTACAAGAAGCTTTTTGTGCGGCTGCAATTAAAATCTGTATAGCATCTTCAATAAATAACCAGTCACGAATTTCATTGCCAGTACCCTGAAGCTCTAATGTCTGGGGTGATTTTTGTAATCGGTGGCATAAATCCCATAAAAGCTGTTTTGTTAAACCGGGACCATAAATAGAAAATAGCCGCACAATTGCTATCTTTAAACCAAAATTATGAGCATAGGATTGACACAGTAATTCCGATGCCCGCTTATGGAAACCGTAAGGAGAATAGGGGGTAAAACAGCCATCCTCTAAGATGCTACCTTTATGACTATTACCATAGATAGCGGCACTTGAACTAATGACTAATTTAGTCTCAGGTACATTACCTCTAATCCATTCTAAAAGTGCTGCGGTTGTGGATACAGAACGACGGAAATCTTCGGCAGGTGCTTGTATAGACAAACCAACTGAACTACCTCCAGCTAAATGATAAATAACATCTGGCTGACCAGATTTTTCTAATAACTGGCGTAAGTTAGATTCTTCTATTTCGCCATTAACCCAGTAGGATATACCAAAATTAAAATCTTTAGATAATTCTGGATGCAATGCTCCGTGACCTAATCCTAAAACTTGGTTTCCTTGTTTTGCAAGGTAACTAGATAGATTTTTGCCAATAAAACCACGACCGCCTGTAACCCATACTACTTCCATTAACTTCTCTCCTGCGGCTTATAGCAAACAAAGCTAAACAGCCTTCCTGGTCTACTATCAATTGCTGATAGTAACCTAAGAAGTATATTAAAAGTCATTTTACGAGAAAATAACTGATAGAAAATATTACCGCCAGGTATTTGGTTAAACCTTTTATTTAACTCTTTTTTGAGAGATTCTTCTGTTAATGGCGCATAGTTAATAACGCTATCAAAAGGAGCTATTACTCTATTAATTCTTAATTCCGCCAATTTAATTGCTTGTAAATACTGTTTTAGTAGATAAGCATTCTCTCCTCCATAAAGTTTATGTAGTGGATGGATAGCAAGAAATTTAGGCAAGTCACTTGGAGAGGAAATAACGTGTTCTCGCACTGCGATAAATATTCCCTCAGGCTTTAGAACTCTATATATCTCATTACATAACTGCTGTAAATCTTTTGCGTGGTGCAGAACCTGTCTAGCAAACACTAAATCAAAGGTTTGGTTATCAAAAGGTAATTTTTCGCCAAATTCTTGTACGAATTCAATAGGTAATTGGCTTTCCACTGCCAATTTGCGAATCGCACCAATACCTACTAAATCACTAGAATCTGGCTCTAAAGCTTTAACTTGCCAACCATCTTTCGCCAAAGCATAACTAGCTATCCCATTACCAGCTCCAATGTCTAGGGCTTTTCCTCGATATTGGGGAAAGAATTTCTGGATAGCTTGCCATTCTTCACTTTTCCAGTAGCGTTCTGCTGCTGATTTTAAGGGTTTATCGTAATAGCAAGCCTGAACTAATTCTTGCTTCTCTGGTTGGGAAATTAGCCAAGAGACGGCTTCTTCCCAAGTTTTAAATTTACTATCTTTCATTTATTAGAAATCTTATGTATGACTCTTGCTAAGTTTTCTTGACAAAACTAATAGATATCATTACTTAAAAGTAATATCCCCAACTTTAATCTTTGTTTCAGTATCCACCTCATATAATGGCATATTTTCAATTACCCTCAGTCCAGCATCAAAGTCTAAAAATGTTAAATTTCCATTCGCATCACGAGAAATCCTAAACTGTGATTTAACGTAGGCTTGCTCTGGTGTATATGTAGGGAGACTTCCCAAAACGTCATTCCTTACAAAAAAAACATTGTTACCTGCAGTGTTAGAGCCAACAAGTGAATAACCTTTTTTCTTTGCTAGATAATCAAATGCAGCGATTGATGCACCCCAATACAACCCAGAAAAGTGAGCTTTGGTAATAACGAAACTTTTGTCGTATATAGTAGTTACCTTTTTATTTGAGCCAAATAGACTATTGTATTCGCATATTACAATTCTTGGATTAATGCATTCAATAGCATTCCATATCCAATAATCATTGCCATCTATATCTATAGATAAAATTCCAATATCACCAGAAACACTATTTCTGGAGATTAATTCATTAATATTATCTTTATCTATGAAAGCATGTTCAACATTCAGATCATGTTTCCAGTAGATCTCGTCATGTTTGATTCTCTCGACATTTTTTGATGACCCATCTATAATTAGACCCGACCATCCATTATTTACAAGTAAAAAACGAGTATTGGATTCAGCATAATCATGTACGCCAAATTCAACGAATATTTTGTTTTTCATATCTGTTTTTCGTAAAAGGAATTGAATTATTCCATCTTCTCCATTTTGAGATGAGACTTTGAATTCATTGATATGAATATCGTTACTATTCTCTAATGATAATTGTCTCATTTCAATGCGTCCTATAGCTTGCTGTAAATCATAGATTCGCTTGGGTAAAGAAAATATTTCTGAAATCGACAAATATATCTTAATTAGTTTTTTTATGATATTCATTTATTCAACCTCTCTAATATAACGTGCTGGATTTCCAGCAACTAAAGTATTTGGTGCAATATCTTTTGTAACTACACTTCCAGCGGCAACGATGCTTCTATCACCAATAGTAACTCCTTTTGTGATAATACTGTTGAAACCTAGCCAAACATGAGAACCAATCTTTATAGGAGCACTATTCACTTTGGGTCTTGCACCTGACGTTTGGCCAGAAATAATCATATAGTCTCTATCTCTTTCTTGAGAGTTGAGAGGATGTGAGTCATTATCAAATATTTGAACGCCATGTGCAATCAATGTCATACTACCAATTTCAATCGATTCAACACAGCTAATTAAAGAGTCATCTCCAATATAAACATCAGGGTATACTACTAATTTTCCTTCTCCATAGCTCTCAACTCTAATTAATCCCCGACAGACTACTCTTTCATCTATTAAAATGTTGCCTTTGCCAGGTTTGCAATTTATGCACCATGCATTAGGGCCAAGCAATGCAGATGAAGATATTACTGAATATTTGTTAAATTGCCGCCAAGATTTAATAGCATCGAACGAGGGGCTATAACCTGATCTTAAACTACGATAAATATAAATCAATCTGTTTTTTAGAGTATTTGGTAGCGGGTACACTGGACCACTAGCAAAAGCATGTAGTTTATTCATAATTAAAGATATTTAGTGTGTTTATTAAGCTATATTTTGGTACTCAATTAGTTGGGAATAAATTCTTTAAACTACTCTTGATATAAGATGTAAATGAGTTATTGGAATGCAATAAAAAGCTTTGTACTTGCATGAGATCTTTTTCAGCAATCCTAATTTTTGTGGGTAGATTAATCTGATGCTTAATCTGATGCGAATACACTGAACTATTTGGTTTCTTGAAGATTTTAGGTATGTAAAGTCTTCCATGAGTCCCACTACCATCAAAACCAATATTGTTTACATAACTTGCTGTAGGAAATACTACGCATCCATTATTTTTAAAAACACTCCAATACCAACGTATAGCCCAAGAGTCAATCTCTCCAGACATTTGTTGCTTCAACATTTGAAAATAATCAAAACAACCATCTAAATTGAAACGTTCTTGCATTTTTTTGTCTGTTTGCAATACCTCCCATCCATCAGCTTCAGCATCAAAATAATCCCAAGCTCTCTTCCATGTACCCCAACCCCATGAAGTCGTAAAAGGTAGGAATAGTGCTTCAGTTCGATTGGCAAATTCTGGCACAGGAAACATATGTCCAGAAACCTGCATTACAGAAGGTTCATTATCATATTTCTCCAACGCAGCATTTAAAAACTCTAAAAACTGAGGTGCGACAACTAAATCATCTTCTACTACAATTACACGTTGATATTTATCACACAAAGTTGTCACGCCAGAAATAATCGAGTTTGCTAAACCTCTATTCGTTGGAGATTCTATAATCTCAGCCCTTGTCCCTACTAGAGATCGGACTACATCACGAGCTTGCATTACTTGAAATTTATCCTCTTCTTTCTTTACGCCATCGCAAAAAACATAGAGAGGACTATCAGCAAACTCTGGACATCGCATTAAGCTTTCTAATGTGCGGCGAGTATGCTCTGGACGTTTATAGACAAAGAGTGCGATCGGTGAGTAGTTCATTGAGATAAGTCAGTTAAATTAAGGTTTAGATCTGCTTTATTTTTTACACTGATGCTAGATTACATCTTTTTTTGATTTTTCAGGCCCAAAACAGCAAAAAGCAAATACCAAAATGTATATGACCCATACAAGTTACCAGAAAACATTGCACCTATAGCATATTGAATATAAAGAAGTCCTAGCCAACCCCAAACGTTGTTTTTCGCCATAATCATACTTATTGCTTTGATTCCTGCATAAATATAAATCAACAAAAATAAAAATCCACCTAAAATCCCAGTAGCCAGAAATGCTTCTAGTATCAAATTATGTGGATATCCTATATTTGGGACTTCTAAGCCATAGCCGAATATTGGGTATTCCGCAATAAGTTCAATTGCTTTACTAAATAGCTCTGGACGTTGTACAAAGTTTGAATTAAATTCATCTCCACTAAGTAAAGATGAAAAACGATCTAAAAATTTACTGCCTGAATCAATCGCAAATGACGAAGAAAAAGTTACAATAGCAGTAATAAAAATACTTAGACTTGTCACTTTAAAAAAGTAAATATAACTTAGATTCCAGCGTATTGACTTAATTAATTGCAAAATAATTACTACTATTAAAGCAATAATCGGTCCTCTTGAAGCAGAAAATATGATTAGTGTTATTCCTAGAATAATTAATAAAGCATTTACAATCTTATTATTTATGAAATTTCTAGCTTTATGATTAACGGCATCATTTGTTTTATTTTGTAATAAATTATATATAGCAATTAAGATAAGTGAAGCAGATTGGTGTCCTAATGAAATAGGATTAAGAGCGGCTCCGCTAAGTCTACCCTGAATTAAACTATTTTGTGAAAGTAAAGGTAATACTAAAACTGAGCTAATAGCTAGAAATAGCCAAGACAAATACAAATATTTTTTAGCATTTTCTGACTTTAAAAACAAAAAACTTATTCCTGGTACTAAACAAATACCAAACCAGAAAAATAAGTATTCATTAGTATCCCTGACTAAATAACTATTATAACCTAGGTCATATATTAGTCTGATTGAATAAAGGATAATAAATAAAAACAATAATGATATTGGTGATAATTTTAGGTTGTTAGATGGTAAATTTCTTCGCTCATTCTTATCGTTAATATTAAGAATCAAAAGGAATATACTATATAAAAGTACAACTAGTCTATATGGAACAGTAATAAGACGAGACGGTGATGATTCATCTTCACTGACAAAAGTAGAAATTATTCCATAGCCCAATAGAGTTACAGGAAAAAATAATAATCTGGCTTTATAAGTCAATGATTTCAAGGAAAAAGAGTAAGGATTGTTCATAATTATTAATTAACTCCTGTTACGCAGAACTATAGTTTTAACTAGGATCGTAGCCAATAATTGCCTTGAAAACTATGTAATTCGTTACTTGTGATGGCAACATCTAGTAAGGGTTTCAAGACTTTCACATAACATCAGTTAATAGTAGTTATTTGCTTGAATATAGTTTATGATTTGTTGTCTAAATTAAGATTAGTATATATGGCACTGGTTTCTAAGACGGTGATAGATGGCTAAAAGTTTTATTCCGAAAGGATTTTGGCGATCTTATAATCAGTCCTCTAGACCCTCTGCCTGATAAGGCTCTACACATCCTGTCACGTCTTAGTTGACTAGTACCTAGATTGTCAAATTGTCATACATAACATCAAACAGGTTTTTGAGCTTCCATATACAAGGTTTCCCATGCTCTGTCTTCTTTATCCTTTAACAATGAAATATCAACTCCTTCCATAAAATTAACTTCTCGAATATTGACAAACCCTGATTTTTTTAAATAATTCTCCAATAGCAGATTGTCATAAAGAGAAAGATGGAAGTTGTTCTGAGTCAAACTTCTAATAGCTTCACATCCTGTCTCCCAACGATTAAAATTTTCGTGTACTTTGTCAGCAGAGTAGTAAGCCACATATTTCCTCAAGTCTGGGACTGTTACTCTAAGCCAAGCACCGGGCTTCATCGTTCTATACAATTCTTGGAGTAATCTTTGACCTTGATCTGGGTAGAGATGTTCAAGGGTATGTTCAGTAAATACACCATCCCAAACATTGTCATCACAATTAAGAGGGAATCTTAAATCTAATACCCAATCAGGTTTACTCTTAACTCTATAATCAAATAAGTCGGCATTAACCCAGCTATCAAATTTTAGATTGCTACTGCCCAAATTAAGAAAGTGTTTATTATTATGATTTTGAAGGTTAGGTTTAGAATTAAAGAATAATCTTCCGAGTAAACTTCTAATTTCAAATTTTAAAAGACCACTTATAGTTACTTGATATTTAGACATGATTAGTATTTTTTGTGATTTGATTAAAAAATCAAATATTTAATTTAGCAGCAGTTCCAAATTCAAAATGTGATTAATGATACAACGAGTGCAGAACACATACTGAGAGAGGATTTGGATTCTAAAAGCTAGATATACTGTAACTTTTTGTTAAGTCGCAGATCAAATTTATTTCTAACATCTTGACGCTTCTTGCTACTGCGAGAAGATGAAATTCGATCAATCAATGCTAAAAATACCAGAGATAGATTTAACGATTCTAAACTGCATAATAAAGCTCTTATATTTGTAATGTATATTACCGTTTGAATTTGGAACTGCTGTTAATTTAGTGATTGACCAGTGAAATCTAGCCATTCAACTTAGGTTTTAAATAGTTTAATTGCAGAATTAAAATAAATCAAATTTTGATTAATACGAAAAGGAATGAAGAATGCCTTCACCAAAGAACTAAACTGTTGGTGCATCTCTTTAAATAAAATACAACTAAAATGTGACTGAACGGCATAAGAGATTACTGTAGCGATCGCTGCACCTACTCCACCATACACGGGAATAAGAAAATAGTTCAAAACTATGTTGACTATAGCACCCAAAATCGAAGTTTTAAAACTTAAAGATGTCAAATTCTCTGCCATTAGCCATTGACTTCTAGCGACACCCAAAAAGACAAAGGGCGTAGCCCAAATATGTAGTAACAGTATGGGAATTGCTCGATCAAACTCTGCCCCAAGAAGCACTTTAACCGCAGAAGTCCCAATCAAACTCATAAAGATGACAATGATCCAAGATAGCCATCCCATCAAATCATATAGTTGTTTAATTCTTGTCTGATATTCGTAAACGCTTCTCTCCTTACTACGAACAATACTAGGAAAAATTGAAGCGCAGACAAACATAGGAACAAAGTACCATATTTCGGAAAATCTAACGGCTGCGGCATAGTTTCCTACTTCTGAACTGGTGGACATATTTGCTAACATGATTTGATCTATTTTCACGTATATCATCACAGAAATAGCCGCAAAAATAAGAGGAAAAGAATCTTTTAGCATGTCTTTTGCATATATATTACTGAATTTCCATTTTCTTATTGATTGATTGCTAAATTTATATACGAATAACATAGCGATCGCGGTCAGAACACTTTCAATAAGCAACAACCAAGCAAAAAGTTCCAGAGATGATTTCCACTGAATTAAGAATAATTTAGCGATAGAAGAAAATATGAGAATACCCGTTCTGATCATAACTATTGGTCTGGCGATGACCTGAGATCGAAACCAAAATTCTATTACTTCAAGACTATTAAATAATGTTGTTAAGGCAACGATCAGAATTAAATAGTTAATCTGTATATCTTGATTGAGGAGTAGAGCAAGAATAAAAGTTATGGCGATCGTGATAATAGAAGCTATAAATTTTAGTGTAAAAGCTGTCCCTAAAATTTCTGGCGCAGAATCTTGTTTCTGGACAATATTTCTGACAACAATGCCATCCAAGCCTAATTTAGCAGCCACTCCAACTAGAGCCACAAAACTAACGGCATAACTTAATTGACCTAAGTTCTTTGGACCTAAATATCGAATTACGAGAACGTTAATAAACAAGCTAATGAACATACTAAAAATACGTTCAGCAAATAGCCAGCTTATATTACCAAGGATTTTTTTAAATCCTTTACCAACTTTGTTCGGTATATGGCGATCGCCTTGCTGCATTTTTAGCTAATCTTCCTGAATTCATTTGAGAATATTTTCATGATTGTTTAAGGATAATTATTACGTTGACTATACTGAGCACCCAATTATTATTTAGAAGATGTAATTCTCAATCTGTGGCGATCAGCAGATCCCTTTGAACAACCATAAAGAGATTAAAAAATCTAAGGGGAACAACTAAGCCAATTGTCTAGATCTGAGATGTCCTGAAAATCTAATAAGGATTCAGCGAGAGATTCTAATTGAGGAATAGAGAGCGATCGCACCTTAGCCTGTAACTCATCAGATAAATTCCCACAACGACG
>Ga0209181_10010084_pt1 | contig 12313 bp, 8 predicted proteins | sample MAT05_FD_187208 | JGI IMG/M metagenome (GOLD analysis project Ga0209181, IMG submission 187208) | Freshwater microbial communities from Lake Fryxell liftoff mats and glacier meltwater in Antarctica - MAT-05 (SPAdes) (version 2) | ecosystem: Environmental > Aquatic > Freshwater > Ice > Liftoff... | reverse complement strand
CGGAGAAGTTGTAGGTGCGATGCGTAGGCAAGCACGTGATGGCGAGTTCAGATCGAATCTTCACCGTGGTGGCCACGCAACTTTAGTGAAATTAAACCGCCACGAAAAACATGCAGCAGTGACCGCAGCAAAAAAAATGGGGCTTGGTGTAGCCGGTGTTGATATGCTTCCTTCCAAGCGCGGACCGCTTATAATCGAAGTAAACTCCTCACCCGGTCTGGAAGGAATTGAAGGAGCCACCAAAGTAGATATTGGGGGAAAGATCATTCAGTATCTCGAAAGAAACGCAGGCAAGAAAAAAATACAGAAGGATAAGATTAATGCTTGAAATTGCGGACTTGGGTGTTGGGATCTAGGAATTTAGGACTTTGGATTAACAACTATAACCTAAAATTTTATGATTAAAACATTGGAGGAGTTTAAGGTTTACAATCGCGCCATGGAACTAGCGGAAGATATTTGGAAAGTAGTAGCGACATGGAATTATTTTGAAAAAGATACTATTGGAAAGCATCTTGCCCGTTCCGCTGATTCCATTGCTGCAAACTTATCCGAAGGACTTGGGCGTTTTCACATAAAGGAAAATAAAAATTTCAGCTATTATTCCAAAGGTTCACTTTTTGAAACACTTGGTTTACGAAAGTAAAAAACCGGGACCTAATGGATACAGCATTATGTGATAAATTATTGGGCGATCTTGAAATTATTGGCAAAATGTTGAATACGTATATTAATACACTAAAAACTGCTCCTCCCTAAGACCCCAATTCCTAAGTCCTTAAGTCCCAAGTCCCAATTCCAATGCCTAAAACTTTAATAATTGCAGAGCACGAAATCCGCCCGGGCGAATTCAAGGAAATAAATATCAACATCGCACGGCTTCCCTCGCGCACGCAAATCGATACGCCTATTTATGTATACCGAGCGGTGCAGCCTGGCCCGGTATTGGCGCTGACGGCAGGAATGCATGGAGATGAAATCAATGGAATGGAAATCGTTCGGAGAATTATTGACGCTGGTCACAACAGAGTTGCTAGAGGGACTACTGTTTGCATGCCCATTATAAATGTCTATGGGTTTTTAAACTATTCACGCGAAGTACCTGACGGAAAAGATGTGAACCGTTCGTTTCCTGGAAGCAAATTAGGTTCATTGGCATCGCGTGTGGCTTATCACATGACGAACGATATCATTCCCAACATTGATTTTGGAGTCGACTTCCACACAGGAGGAGCCATGCGCGCCAACTATCCGCAAGTTCGCTGCATGATGCAAGAACCTAAAAATGTAGAGTTGGCAAATGCTTTCAATGCACCCTTCACCATCGATTCACCTTTTCGGCCGCACTCACTCCGGCAGACGGCCGCAAAGAAGGGAAAAAACATAATCGTATATGAAGGCGGTGAATCGCTGCGAATGGATCATCACGCCATTGAGGAGGGTGTCAACGGCACACTCAGATTGATGAAGCACCTTAACATGATCGATTGGGCACCCGAAGCCAAACACGAAAACAAAATCATCTGGAGTTCGTCTTGGGCGCGTGCGCGTACGGCTGGCTTGTTTCTACCCGCCATCCAGTGTGGCGATCTTGTTCATAAATCACAATTGATTGGAACACTCACCGATCCCTTCGGAGAATTCAAAGAGCAGATCAAATCTCCGTCTACTGGCTATGTGGTTGGACTGAACAATAATCCAGTCGTAAATGCTGGCGATGCGCTCATGCACATAGGTATGGACGATGTTTGCAAGATTGGGGGAAGTGGGGAAGAGTAAATTGGTTACCAATTTCCTGTTGCCAGTTTCGCAGCCTCTGGCAACCAGCAACTGAGAACTAGCAACTTTTTAGAAGTCGGGACACGGAATAATCAACTTATCCTTTGGCGGCTTGCGCGGGTCGCGCGTACTCCAAGAATAAACGAGACTAAATTCATGCGCCCCTCCACTACCAGGGCCTAATTTGGAGATGGTGTAATCATAACTATAACCAATGTTCAACACATCCTTCTCTCCTTTCTTGGTAAAACCTATTAGCAACACGATCGATTCATTGTTAACAATTCCATTGAGATTTTTAAACGGCACGCCTCTATACCAAGTGCCTATAATGATAGGCTCAAACGTATAGTACATTCCTATATCCATTTGGTCAAAGCGCCCTTGATGCCTGTATTGCATAGTGGGTGTGATACTACGCTCTCTTGTTTTTTTGTAAAATCCCGCTCCCATTTCACCGGGTTGTAAATAAAACTTCCACCCCAAATGCGCTGACAACTTCATCGGCAGATTGTCTGGCGACCCCACCAAGGATTGATCAGGTTGCGTAATGTGATGGGCCGCAAACCCAAACCATGCATTCTTAGAATAAAATAGTCCGCCCATCGATAGGTCGGGGAAAAATTTAGATTGACCAGTGCCCAGGTTTTCTGCGGAAGCACCTCCGATCAGCGTGCCCGTAGCCGGATCGAGTTGATCTCCAAAAGTGAGCCGGTCGAAATTTATAGACCGATTATAAACTCCCAATTGCAAACCTGGGCGAAAGGAAAGCCCCGGTACAATTCTTAACTCATAGGCATACTGCAAGGCGAGGCTAGTGGATTGTAATCCCAGCACGCCCTCGGTATCGCGGTTTATCAAAAGACCTACTCCGCTATTCTTGCTTTCGATGTAAAAATCCGCAAAGGCCGAGATGGTATTAAAATTGGCATCTATGGCGGGCCATTGGTTCCGATAGTTCATCCCAACTCTTGCCTGCCCCGTTGATCCTGCAAAAGCTGGATTGAGATATAGTGGCGCTGCATAAAACTGCGAAAACTGCGGATCCTGTGCAGTTACCGAACAGCTCCAAAGAAGCATCAACAACAAAAGCTTTTGGCCTTTACAAAGAGACATTAACACTGGATTTAGTTTTTCTAATAAAGCAAATTAAAGGGATCGGACACATTAAAAAAAAGTTATCGATAACAAATACACTTCAACCGATCAGTTAACGATATTTTGCGCCAAAATGTATACTTTAGTGTCATTTGGGCGTTTGAAGTTTATACATTTTACACGAATGAGAAGAAGCATAAGTCAAAAAGTGGTTGCCATGAAGGGAAGGTTTGTTCTGCTCATTCAGTTTTTTTTAATCACCACTTGCAGCCTTGCGCAAAACCTATCACAACACAACTGGTATTTTGGAAATACGGCTGACGGAATTCGGTTTAATAGAGGGACAAATTTACCTAAAGCAGTAAATGATCAGGCGACTCCATTTGGAACTGGCGGAAGTGCAGTGGCCAATGATCCAACCACTGCAAATCTATTATTCTACACCGATGGCACTCGCGTCTATGATGCCTTTCACACATTGATGCCAAACGGGTCTGGCTTTACAGCAAATTCTTCTGCTAATCAGCCTGTGGTCATTTGCCCTGTGCCGGGCCAGCCCACCAAATATTTCATCTTTACAAATACCGCCAACTTCACAACGGGAGGAACGATTTCGCGAAGTGTAGTTGACATGGCACTTTTTGGAAACGCTGTCTTTCCCTCCCCCGCTCAGGGAAATGTAGAAGTGCTCAATAAGAATGTCGCTGTTCCCGGTTTGACGAATCGATCGGAAGGAATGACGATCGTGCCGCACTTAAATGGTGGCAGTTACTGGCTGATTAGCCATCAAAATAGCTCTGCCGATTTTTCAGCCACACTGATCGATAGTGCTACATACGCTTCTGGGACGTTCGGCACTATCGTTTCGACCGGCCTAGGCTCCATATCCCCGATACCAATTTCTGTTGGCAACTTTTCATATAATCACAAGCTGAGAAAGTTGGCTGTATCGGTTCAAAGTGTGCGCGATGACTCACAAATCGTCAACTTCGATCCAACAACAGGAGTTATGACTTTTGATCGGTATCTATTTAATACCGGGGTGATCACCTCAATCTCCCAATCGATGTACGACATCCAATGGGACGTCAAAGGCGGTCAGTATTTGTATATCTCGCGAATTGGTGAACCGGGCATTCCTGCTGATGTCCTTCAATACGACTATACAAATTCCACTTCGTCAACCACCGTGCTTACATCGCTTCTCACAACACCTATTTCCAGAAGCTTTGGTTTACAATTGGCACCGGATAGTGCCATCTATCATTTGTATCAAGCTAGCGCTGCAGGACCTTTCTTGATAGATAAGTTTACAAAGACAGATACCATTGCTTCGTTTGTAAATATTACTCAGCCATTTGGTACAACTAATTTTAACGGTACTCAGTTTCCGGCTTTTCTTCCTCTTCCAGCCAACAATTTGACGATCAGTTTCACCACCGCAGGCACCTGCCAAAATAACCCCATTACTTTTTTCCCCGCTGTGACGCCAAATGCAGACAGCCTTCGCTGGAATTTTGGCGATGGAAGCACCTCCAGGGCATGGAGCCCTGTTCACACCTTTGCCAATGCGCAGTCCTTCAATGTTCAGCTAACGGCCTTTAATGGAGGACGCACAAGCACCGTGACACAGCCAGTTGTAATTACAGCATTTAGTCTGAGGCTACAGCTAGTGCAGGACACGACCGCCTGCAAGGATGAGTTTCCTCCGCCCAGAGGAACATCAACACCCACACAATTTTCGGTAAGGGTAAATGTAACGCAGGGCACTGCCACATCATTCAATTGGTCCAATGGCGATACTGGTCAAATACTAACGCCTGATTCTGCTGGCTATTATTATGTGGTGGCAACGGATGCAACAGGTTGCTCCACCTATGCTGGAGTAAATGTCAAAGAGTATAATCTCAATGACCAACGAAGTAACATTTGGTATTTTGGAAATAAAGCCGGCATTGATTTTACGCCACAGCCTCCAATAGCATTGAACAATAGTGCGATGGACGCACCCGCGGGCTGTGCGATTGTATGCGATCGAAATGGGAAAACCATTTTCTACACCGATGGATCGAATGTGTACGACAAAACAAACACACTCATTACCACGGGCATAGGAGGCGACCCTACCTCAACTCAATCTTCGCTAATCGTACCTGTGCCGGGAGATGAAACGCTCTACTATATTTTTACTACCCAAGAAATAACTGGATCCTCGCTCTATGAATTGCGCTATTCCATTTTTGATCTAAAGCAAAACAGTGGCAATGGCAGTGTGACCCAACAAAATATTTTATTGTTTTCTAAAAGCACCGAACGCATCACCTCAAATGGCCGTTGGCTAGTGGCTCATGAATATGGAAATAGCACCTTCCGAACCTACCGGATTAGCAATCAGGGAATTGGGGAGGCCATCTATTCTGAACTAGGATCTCCCCATTCATTTCAATTCAAAGAGAATGGTCAGGGGTATATGAAGTTAGGAATACGAAATAACTTAACAGTGCCCATTTCAACACCAGGCACCAGCAATGTCATAGAGCTGTTCACGCTTAACGATACCACCGGGGTAATTAACAACTATCGAAGGGTTGATTTGAGCCAACCAACCGGGCAGATTTATGGCCTTGAGTTTTCTCCCGGTGGAAGGAAACTATTTGCAACCGTAAGAGGAACGCCCGCTATTGGACAATCAGAAATTTTTGAATACTACCTAGACAGTTTGGATAAAGCGATCCCTGTGTTTGTTCAAAAAGTAAGCAGGCCGATTGATATGGGAGCGCTGCAAGTTGGCCCTGATGCGCAGGTGTACTTGGCGCTAAATAATGCGGCAAATAACGGATCGCTGGGGACGGTAATTCCAAATGAAAATAGAATTCCAGCGAATTCTTCATTCAACTTTAATGGATTTGCCTTAGCTTCTGGCACGAACAGCCGATTGGGGCTTCCTAATTTTATTCAACAACAAGGCAATGGGTTTGGCGGTCCAGATTTTACTTTTACCGGCATTTGCGCAGGTGATACGACCAAGTTCAATGGAACTCCAACGGATGCGATTGACGTTTTTCAATGGACTTTTCAAAATAGTTCGGGCGTGGTCGTGGGCACTAGCACAATATCGAATCCAGCACAAATATTTTTGCCTGCCGGAAATTTTAGAGCCATTATGCGGCTGACGAATCGGTGTGGATTAGATACCACCATTACCAAGCAAGTCACCATCAATCCGTCACCTGCCCTTCCTACCATCGCTCCCGCTAGTGCCCTTTGTAACGGGCCAATTACCTTGGATGCCAATTCAGGTAACCTGCCAAATATTGTATCGTATCTTTGGAACAGTGGTGTCACCACCAAAACAGTTATAATCTCCAATCCTACAATTGTATCTGTTGTCAACACAGATGCAAACGGATGTACTTCAAGAGCAACTGGAGTAGTGGTTGATAACCGACCGGCAGTAGATTTAGGCCCTGATATTATTATCTGCCAAAATAATTTCAGCCCCACTTTGAATGCGCTAAACCCCGGGGCAAACTTCACATGGACCTTAAACAGTGTTGCTAACGGAAATACTTCGGGCACTCAGGCAATAGACACGACACTGCCAGCGATCCTTACTTACGGAGTTACTGTAGTCGATCCAGTAACCAATTGCCAAGTGACTGATAGCAAAGCAGTGACCGTAAAAGTTTCTCCTTCATTTACACTCACAGGAACTAACCCTACCTCGTGCAATACACCCACAGGTACAGTAACCATTGCCTTCAATACAACAGCCCCAGCAGGTGGCCCCTACTCCTACTTCATAAGTGGATCATCGTTTAATCAACAGGGGTTCAATCAAACCGCCCCGGCAAGTATTGGTCCGCTTCCCGGAGTTCGCGCAGGCACTATCTCCGGAATCGTAACTGACCAGATTTCGGGTTGCACTATTTCTAATGCTATTAGTTTAACGGACGCGACCTTCACAGCCAACGCGACTTCCAGTGTTTGTAATCCTTCTGTGGTAACGGTCTCCACTGCGACAGGGTCACCAGTGCTTCCGCTTCAATACTCGTTTACCAATTCAGCGACTGGCGTAACCATTGGGCCTCAGCCTTCTAATCAGGCCAGTTTGATTCCTGGAAATTATTCGATTTCCGTCAGGGACAATAATGGAACTGGCTGCACGTATTCGTTTAATCAAGTAGTGAATCCGGTAGTTCCCGCACTGACAATTACACCAAACCTTTGTGCAAGTCCCGCGACATTGGTCGCGTCTGTAGCGGGCGCGATATCCTATACGTGGACACTCCCTTCGGGCGGTACCGCAATAGGAGCCACGCTAAACTTGCCCACGAATGGAACGGGAACTTATCAAGTGGCCGCTACTATTGCCGGTGGTTGCGTTCTTACCCAAACCACCTCCATCATCTTCAATGGTGCACTTAACCCCGCCTTTACACAAAGTAATGGATGCTCAACCTCCGTGGTTTTGACAGCTACGCCATCTGGTTCGTTTACTTATCGTTGGTACCGAGGCGGAGTTCTTCAGCCTATTGGTGGCAGGCTAATCACCATCGGAATAGCGGATGACGGAGCGAGTTACGCTGTTGAAGTAGTGGATGCCGTAAACGGCTGCATTGTCCGTTCAGCTCCTTTAGCCGTTCAAGTAGCTGGACCAGTAGATGCCGCACTCACAGGTACGCAAGCTTGCCAAGACAATAAACCATTTACCTTAACTGCTTCTACCACTGCTACGGGATCGGTCACTTTTGCTTGGACTTTTAACGGAACAGCCATTACAGCAGCGACTAGTTCTACGCTGAGCGAAACCCGGGAGGGAACTTATCGGGTTACCATCAGCAAGGGAACATGCAACGCTTCTTCTACGCTAGCGATTGTAAAAGCTCCCATTCCCCAAGGCGATTTAAAGGACAGAGTCATTATCTGTAACGATCCAGACAACAAGGATCCGCTAACTTCAGAGGTTGATCTTAATCCCGGCAGATTCACAAGCTATAATTGGTTCAAAAATCAGTTGACCATTAACTATACCCAGCAAATTTATACTGCAACGAGCGAGGGCATTTATCAAGTAGACTTGACGAATACATTTGGATGTATTAACTCTGACCAAACGGAAGTATTGAATGAGTGCATTCCTAAAATCGTTGGCCCTAATGCATTTAGGCCAAGTAATGCAGTGAATGCGATCAATAAAGAATTCTTTGTGTACAGTTTCTTCATTACGGATAACTTTGAAATTTCAATTTTCAGTCGATGGGGAGAATTGGTATTCAATTCAAAAGACAAAAACTTTAAATGGAATGGCGGATATGGCAACAACCCCGGCCAACCGTTACCGGGCGGCACCTATTCCTACGCAATCAGGTACGAGAGTTCCTTCAGGCCAGAAGAAGGAATAAAAGAACAGAGAGGTGGAGTAGTACTGCTGAGATAATTACAATTTGAAAATCAACTAATTTAAAAATTTGAAAATGATAAACAATCCAAAGGTCATAATCGCTAAACTGACAACGCTCATTGTCATCGGTTTGCTCAGCAGTTCATTTCTAGTGAGGCCCGTTCAATTGATCAACACCTCACTGACCGTTACGATACGTGACGAAATAGGCAACACGGTTGAAGGCGCATCTATCAAGTTATTTGAAAACGAAGAGAGCTACAACAAAGAAGTGAATGCTATAGCCGAAGGCACGACTGATGCAAAAGGTGTTTTTCGTTTCAAAAAAATAAAAGCTATTTCTTATTTTGTTCTTGTAAGAAAAGGCGACAAAGACAATACGGGGGGCGGTGAAAAAATTGGAATACTGGAAGAAGGTAAATTCAATAAAGTCACCATTGTTATCCAATAAAGAATTTTAAATGTTGGATTTTGAATATTGAATTTCAAACCATCAAAGCGTTCAAATGAATAGAGAAGCTTTGATACTTTCGTTAAAGAATTATTCAACGCCCTTTTCTGAAGAAGAAAAATTTATTTCCCCATTTCTGGAATTGATCGCTCATCCCAATGCCTACCAGCGAACTCATTTACCGGGACATATCACTGGCTCTGCTTGGATTTTAAATGCAGATAAAACTAACGCGCTGTTGGTTCATCATGCCAAATTGAATAAGTGGGTGCAGCCGGGAGGTCATGCCGATGGGGATGAGAATATTCAAGCGGTTGCTTACCGCGAAGCCCAAGAAGAAACCGGGCTTCAGAGTTTTTTCGTCACAGAAACCCTTTTTGATATTGATATTCACACCATTCCCCAGCGTAAAGATTTTCCAGCCCATCAGCATTACGACATTCGATTTCTATTTATCGCCAACGAGGACGCTCCTATTATTGTGAGCGATGAATCTCATGATGTAAAATGGATTTCACTTGATCAACTAGGAGATTTCACACACGAGAGATCGGTGCTGCGAATGAAAGAAAAATTGCAGCGAACCTTGTAGCTTTGCCCAATGGCGGCAATCGGAAAAGACATCCAACAAGCAAAGGCTCTTTTAGAACGGGGAGAATTAGTCGCTATTCCTACAGAAACAGTTTATGGATTAGCCGCCAACGCACTGAGCGTTTCGGCAGCTGCCAAAATTTTCGAAGCCAAAAATCGCCCGCACTTTGACCCGCTGATCGTACATGTGGCTGATTTTGATTCGATAAACTCTTTCGTTTCTGTAATCCCAAGTAAGGCCATTGAACTAGCAAAGCAATTCTGGCCTGGGCCGCTTACGCTTTTGCTAAAGAAAAAAGACATCATACCTGATCTAGTGACAGCGGGATTGGATTCCGTGGGAATACGGTGTCCGAACCATGCCCTAACAAATCAGTTATTGAGACAACTTTCATTTCCGTTGGCCGCACCTAGCGCCAATCCGTTTGGCTATATCAGCCCCACCAAAGCATCGCATGTAAATGATCAATTGGGCAACAAAATAAAATATATTTTGGATGGAGGAGATTGTCAAGTGGGTATTGAATCCACCATCGTTGGTTTTGACAAAGAAAAACCAGTGATCTATCGAATGGGCGGATTGAGTATCGAAGCAATAGAATCAGTAATCGGAAAAGTGGACTTACAATTGAATTCATCCTCTAACCCAAAAGCCCCGGGACAGTTAAAAAGCCACTACGCTCCTACCAAAAAACTAATCATTGGCAACATCAACAAGCTCGCCCAATCCTATGACAAAAAAGAGGTCGGTATTCTTTCTTTTCAGGAATTTAAAATTGACTATCCAACAACACAACAGCGGGTATTATCTGTTCAGGGTGATTTGAACGAGGCCGCACAAAATCTTTTTACTTTTTTGCGCGAATTGGACGCTCTTAACATAAAAATAATATTGGCCGAAGAAGTTCCCGACCTAGGCTTAGGCAGGGCGATCAACGATCGTTTGCGAAGGGCTGCAACCTGATATCCGTTAACAGCAAAAACAAGTAGAGGCAAAGTTTGCAGAGTAGCGTGCATTTTTCTTAGCGGTTCTCAGCGACTTCGCGTCTTAGCGGTTGAAGAACCATCTTTTGCAGTAAAATTAAAATAGGCTGGATGCATTCTTTTTATTTACTTTAACACCAATAAAATTGAACATGGAAAAGTTAAAAAAATTATTGATTCTAACCGGTGGTGGTGATTGCCCCGGGCTCAATGCGGTAATCCGCGGCATCGCTAAACGAGCAAGAAAAGAAAAGAACTGGGAAGTGTACGGAAGTATAGAAGCATTCAATGGTGTCTTCAGCGAGCCTACGAACATCATTAAGTTAACACGAAGTAAAACGGCCGGCATCCACGTGCGAGGTGGCACGATACTTAAAACTACCAACAAAGGTAACCCCATCAATTTCCCCGTCACTCAACCCGATGGTACGGTTAAGTTTATTGATCGATCAGAAGAATTAGTAAATAGAATAAAAGAACTTGGGTTCGATGCTGTGATCAACATTGGGGGTGATGGATCCCAAAAGATTTCAGATGTACTTTTTAAAAGAGGTCTTAATATCATTGGCGTTCCCAAAACAATCGATAATGATTTATCTGCCACCGATATGACATTTGGTTTTCAAACTGCTGTGCAAATCGCTACCGACAGTTTTGATAAACTAGTTACCACTGCCGAAAGTCATGATCGGGTAATGATCATGGAAGTGATGGGAAGGGATGCCGGGTGGATTGCTCTACACACCGCCATTGCGGGCGGAGCGGAGATTTGTTTGATTCCCGAAATACCCTATGATGTGAACAAACTGGTAAGTAAAATTGATTCTAGATACAAGAATGGGCAAGGGTTTGTTAACATCGTGATATCAGAAGGGGCAAAACCAAAAGACGGAACCATTGTTTCGAGCCAAGGATCAAAGGGTTCGGAACATGTGCGACTGGGCGGAGTGGCCTATCAACTTTCCAAACAATTGAAGGATGCTGGCTGTCAGGCAGAAATCCGCGAGACAGTATTGGGCCATGTGCAACGTGGAGGGAGCCCTACCGCTTTTGATCGGGTATTGGCAACGTTGTTTGGAGTTAAAGCAATGGAGCTTTTGCTCGAGGGTAAATTCGGAAGAATGGTCGCCTTGAAGAACAACGAGATCTCGTCTGTTACCTTAGAGGAGGCTACCAAGAATTACAACTTTGTAGCAAAAGACGGCTATCTGGTGAAGGCAGCAAAAGGATTGGGAATCAGCTTTGGCGATTGAGTTCAAAAAGAATTTCCGAACCGTTTTTACTTACCTATTAAAAAGATATATTCAACAACGAAACAAACACAGATTAATGAAAACATTAGACCAAATCAACTTTAAAAATAAAAGAGCCCTTGTACGCGTAGACTTCAATGTGCCCTTGGATAAGAGTCTTAATGTGACCGATGACAATCGGATTCGTGCCACCATCCCCACACTTAAGAAAATTCTAAAAGACGGTGGGAGTTGTGTACTGATGTCGCATCTGGGTCGTCCCAAAGAAGGGCCGGAAGATAAATTCTCATTGAGACACACGATCAAAACGGTAGAACAACTTTTGGGTACTGCTATAAAATTTGCTTCTGATTGCATTGGCGAAGATGCTTACAAACTATCAGCGGCTTTGCAACCGGGCGAAGTTTTGTTACTAGAGAACTTGCGTTTCTACAAGCAAGAGGAAAAAGGCGATCTCGCTTTTGCAGAGAAACTAGCCAAACATGGTGATGTTTATGTAAACGATGCTTTTGGAACTGCACATCGCGCCCATGCCTCTACCACTGTAGTCGCACAGTTCTTTGAAGATAAATGTGCGGGATTTGTAATGGCAGCCGAGTTGGAAAATGCTGAAAAAGTAGTGGGCAATTCGGTAAAACCATTCACAGCCATTATGGGCGGTGCAAAAATCTCAGACAAAATTTTAATTATTGAAAAGCTACTTGACAAAATAAATCACCTAATCATAGGTGGCGGCATGGCCTATACATTTTT
>Ga0209181_10010078_pt1 | contig 12316 bp, 10 predicted proteins | sample MAT05_FD_187208 | JGI IMG/M metagenome (GOLD analysis project Ga0209181, IMG submission 187208) | Freshwater microbial communities from Lake Fryxell liftoff mats and glacier meltwater in Antarctica - MAT-05 (SPAdes) (version 2) | ecosystem: Environmental > Aquatic > Freshwater > Ice > Liftoff... | reverse complement strand
GCGGTCACCTTGGCGAGATGGATGTTAGCGGAAGATGAATCACTGTCACCTTTTCATGTTGCCTAGCGCTTCATGTTAATCGTGTCCTGCAGCATCTCATCGGCTGCTGTGACGATCCTGGTGTTCGCCGTATAGGCACGCTGGGCTACGATGAGTTTGGTGAATTCGGTACCAATATCCACGTTGGATTTCTCCAGCGCGCCTACAACCAACTTGCCCACGCCATTGGTTGCCACATCGGTCACTTGCGCTTCCCCACTCTCGATGGTGCGCATAAAGCCTTGGCCATCCAGGCGTTGCAGCTTGTCCGCATCGCTGAAGGAGACGAGCGGAACGCGCGCCACGATGCGAGACTGGCCGTTGTCGTAATTCACGGCGATGTCGCCGTTGTCACGCACGGCCAAGCCCGAATAGGCGCCGGGTGGCACACCGTTCTGGGAAAGATTGCGCAGGGAAAAGTCCTTCCCTGCATAATTGGTGATGCCCTGAGCGACGCCGAAGCGACCGATGTTCAGCGAGATCGGCTGGTTACCGAGGCCGAAATCCATGTCGAAGGGCAGTTCCACCGGCGTGTTGATGGTGCCGGCAACGCCGTTGAAGGACTCGATGGTACCGTTGGTGCCGAAAATGACGGGAACATCCACCCCGCCCGCCACCGGGTTGGGCGTGATGGTCATGTTCCAACCGCGCGGCGTACCATCGGTCATCTGAGCGAAGGTGATCGTCACTGCGTTCCGGTTGCCCACCTGGTCATACACCTGCACCTGCGTGCTGAAGCTCCGCGCATCGCCCGGCGTGGCCGGCGGGTCCAGGTTGGGGATATTGGCAGCCATCTCGACATTCGACGTGCTGATTGGGTTGAAGACCTGCTGGCTGACGCGCACTGGTGCAAGTGTGGTCCGGTCCACAAGCCCATCGGAGTCGACCGGCCAGCCCTGAAGGAAGTAGTTGGACCCGTTGACAAGGTAACCGTCGCGATCCATCCGGAAATCGCCAGCGCGGGTGTAGAATTGTCGCTCATCGAAGGTGGGCAGGCCGTTGGCGCTGCCGCGTGACTGCGCGACGCTGAAAAAGCCTTGGCCCCCGATGGCGAGCCCCAACGGATTATCGCTCTGCTCCACCGTGCCCTGGACCGTATTGGTAAAGTCCGGCCGGGCCAGCACGGAGCCTGGCACATGCGCGGTGGAACTGGATTGCGTCACCAAATTCACAAAATTCGTGTCCACGCGCTTGAAGCCGGTAGTCTGGCTGTTCGCCAGATTGTCGGCGATATGGCCGAGCGAGCGCGACTGCGCGTTGAGGCCTGAGATCGCCGTCGTCATCGCGCCGAAGAGCGACATAGGAATATTCCTTTGCCCTGTTGACCGAGCCGCAGTGGCAATGGCCGGACGGTTTGCCCCGCGGATTCGGAGCCGCCTCGCTCCTCGCAGGTTGCATGCCAGCCCCCTAGCGGCTGGAAGCGGCAGAATTTGCCGCCTGGAGGACAGGTTTGCCCGCGGCATGACGCGGATTGCCGGGTGGGCACCGGGCGTGGCTGGCCCGGCTCTTGCGGTGACGAATTGTACGAAGGTCGCCGGCTTGGTCCGGGCCTAAGGGTCATGCGTTTGGGCAGCAGGAGGACTTGGCGATGAATGGTGGATTCCCGATCGCACAGGCACCCAGCTCCGTCACGGGCCCGACACCTGGACCCAGCTCGGACATCCAAACAGAGGCTGGATTTCTGGAGGCGCTGACACGCAGTCTGGGTGGGGTTTCGGCGGCACAGAAAGTTCCGACGACGACCGTCACGCTCAGTGTCCCAGCGGAGGTCGCGACGCTCGCGCTGGGCTTCTCCGGCACTGAAACGTCAGGCGGGACGCCGCTCGCAGACCCTGCCTTTGCGCTGGACCTAGTCGGAGAACCAGCCCCTGCCAACTTGCCGCAGTCAGGCACAGCGGCATTGGTCACGACGGCCGAACCGCTCAGGGCCGACAGCACAAAGGCCTTGGGGGGTCTGGTTTCGCATCCTGGGAGTTTGGAAAGCGGCGCGACCGCGACCGAGCGCGTTGGCGTCGCCCCGTTCCCCGATGCCGACACTCTCCAAAGTATGGTTGATGTCCCCATGCTTACGGAAAACGCGGACGAAGAGGCTGCCGCCATCGAAAGCCCGGATCTAGCGGTCACGGATGGACAGTCTATCGCCAGTGAGGCGGGCCAGACCTCCGGAGCCGCATTTTTAACGCCGGAGGCCGACTCGCCGCCACTACAGCCGGAGAATGTGCCAGACGCGGAGTTTCAATCGCCACAGCCGCCCGCAGCGGCTATCTCGCCATTTGCCTTCGCATCGGCGACGGCCATGCAACCACGCGCTCCGCTTCGATCAATCAAGCCACCAGAAGCGCCGTTCACGACAGTTGAAGCTGTGACCGACGAGTCCCTGGATTTGCACCACTCGCTTCAAGCCAGGACATTCCCGCGTGATGGCCACGCCCAACCTGGCGAACTTGATGCAATCCGCGTCAATCCCGATGCGCTACCCGAGTTCGCGGCCCTGGCGGCATCATTTGTGCCGCCCCTGACGCCGCGCACGATAGCCCAACGGCAAGGGCCAGAGGCGTCGGACGCCACCCCAGCTGCGGGCTGGCCTTTTGAATTTGGTATCGCGGGACCAGCTAGCCAGTTCTCTGCCTTGCCGAGTCTCAACTCTCGCCCGTTTGAAGCGGCAGCGCTGCCGCCCATGCGGCAGCTCGCGCCCATCGCCATCGCGCTCGCCTTCACCGCAGGGCCAGCCAACGGCTTCAACCTGACCCTGGACCCAGTGGAACTGGGTCGCGTCGAGATCCGCGTTCAGCGGGAAGCGGATGGCCATTCGGTGCGGATCATGGCGGAGCGGCCCGAAACGCTCGCTCTGCTGCAACGTGACCGGCACGAACTGGATCGCAGCTTGGCAGACGCCGGCCTACGGGTGATGTCCGACGGCTTGGAGTTCTCGCTCGAGAACTCGGGAGCAGGTCGCGACGCGCCGCGCGACGATGGCGCGCGTCAGGCCGCGCGGGGCCGGGGCGGAGCTGGCACAGCAGAATCCCAAGCCGAACCATCGCCCGGCCGCGCCTCTCGCGGGCTGCTTGATCTCAACATCTGATCCAAAGGAACAACCAAGATGAGCGCCAGCATCAGCGGCACCACGACCAGCGCTGCCAACACGTCGCCTCGAAGCGCGTCCAGCGGCATCGGGGCGGATTTCAACACGTTCCTCACCTTGCTCACCACTCAGCTACGCAACCAGGACCCCACCAATGCAACGGATGCCGATAAGATGACGGAGCAACTCGTGCAATTCGCCTCGGTCGAGCAGCAGATCAAGGTGAACACGAACCTCGAACGTCTCCTGAGGGTGGAGCAAGGCAATCAGCTTGTCTCCGCCGCACCGCTCATGGGCAGGGTGGTCGAGGTGGAGAGCGATCGCCTCGCACTTCAAGGCAGCCAGGCGCTGCTTCGCCTGCCTGCGGCCGGCGCTGCCACGCGCGCGCTGGTCGAAGTGCAGGATTCCAGTGGGCGCGTTCTGCGAGGTGCGGAAATAAATCTCGGTGCGGCACCCACTGATTGGAGCTGGGATGGCAGGGATTCAACGGGCCGCCAAATGCCCGATGGGGTCTATCGCTTCGTGACGCAGGGCTTACGCGCGGATGGCACCCAGGCGCCGGTGACGGCCAGTGTGCTGGCGCGCGCCACCGCGGTGGACCGCCGCGATGGCGAAGTTCGGCTGAGCCTCGGCGCGCTCTCGGTGAACTTCGATAAACTGCGCGGACTCGCCGGCACCTGAGTCGCGCTGGGCGTTAAGCGTTTCGCAACCGGAGATGCGGCAAGAACTGCCCAGGGCGCAGAATGCGGCTCCGGGAGTGCTAGGATGTTGGTTCGCTGCAGGCCATTGCGTTTGGCGCCATGCAGGGTTTGATTGCTCAACTGCGTGCTCTGGGGCGCGTCCAGTTGCTCGCTCTCGCCGGCGTCGGACTGGGCGTCCTGGGCCTCATCGCCTTCCTGGTGATGCGCGCGGGCACGCCACCCATGGGGCTGCTCTACGGTGATCTTGAAACGCGCGATGCGGGTGCGGTCGTCGCCGCGCTTGAGCGCCAGCGCATTCCCTATCGTCTGGCCGCCGGCGGCTCGCAGGTACTGGTCCCGGTGGAGGATGTTCCACGCCTGAGGCTCGCCTTGGCACGCGAAGGCCTGCCTGCGGGCGGCTCCATTGGCAATGAATTGTTCGATCGCAACGAGAGCCTGACGACCACGCCCTTCCAGCAGGAAATGAATCGTCTGCGCGCGCTTGAGGGTGAACTCGCGCGCAGCATCCGTGCCTTGAGTGGGGTACGCGGGGCGCGGGTACATCTCGTGCTGCCGCGTCGCGAGGCCTTCTCGCGTGAACGTGCCGAGGCGCAGGCCAGTGTGCTGCTCACCATGCAGGGTGCGCAAAGGCTCGACCGCGAGGGAGTGCAGGCCGTCCTGCATCTCGTAGTGGCCGCGGTGCCCGGCCTACGTGCGCAGAATGTCTCCATCGTCGACAGCAGAGGTGAGTTGCTGGCACGCGGAGGCCAGGCGCTTTCCGGGCCCGCTGGTGCGCAGACGCAGGAGGAGCTTCGGCGCGGCCAGGAGACAAGGCTCTCACGCGCCGTGGAAGAAATGCTGGAGCGCGTGCTCGGCCCGGGACGAGTGCGTGCAGAAGTCGCGCTCGATATGGATTTTGATCGTGTGGAAACGCGGGAAGAACGCTTCGACCCCGAGAATCAGGTGCCGCGGAGTACCCAGTCCAGCAATGAGACCAGCCGCTCGTCAGAAGGGGGGGGTGTGAGCGTCGGCAACAACCTGCCCGGCGCCGAAGCAGCCGGTGGCCAGGGGGGCAACCAGGAAAGCCGCCAGGAGGAGACGACGAATTTCGAGATCGGCCGCACAGTGCGAAACGTGCTGCGCGAGCACCCGACCACGCGCCGCCTTACTGTCGCCGTTCTCGTGGATGGGGTGATGGAAACCCGCCCCGACGGCCCCGTCACGAAACGCGAGCGCACGCCCGAGGAACTAACGCGCATCGCCGCCCTGGTACGCAATGCAGTCGGTTTCAACGAGCAGCGTGGGGACCGTGTGGAAGTGGTGTCCATGAGCTTTGCGGACGCCGGGGAAGCCTCACACCAAACCGGCCCCCTTGGCCTCGATATCCCGCAGGCCCTTCTGGCGCGGCTGCTGGAAACGGCGGTCATTGGCCTGCTCATCCTGTTGACGCTATTTTTGGTGGCACGACCGGTCGCTCGCAAGCTCTCCCTTTCCATGAACCCGACGCCCGCACTGGCGAGTGGTGCACCGGGTGGAGCGGTGCTGGAGGGTGCGGGACACACAAGTCGGCCAAGCGATCCCTCTCTCCCACCCGGCCAGGGCAATGCCGGGCTGCTCACGGGCGGTGACTCTGGCAACGAAGATGAGCGGATGATCCAGATGGCCCATGTACAAGGGCAATTGCGGGCCTCCTCCATCGCACGAATCACCGCACTGGTGGACCAGCATCCTGACCAGGCCCTTTTGGCGGTTCGTCGCTGGCTGACACCGGAGGATGACGAATGAGCGGCACAAAATCCCTTCGCGGCCCGCAGAAGGCTGCCGTTTTGATGCTTGCGCTGGGTGAGGAATACGCAACGCGCTTTTTCGCCCGCATGCATGAGGACGAGATCCGCGACCTCTCACAGGCCATGTCGCAGCTGGGTAGCGTGCCGGCCATCACGGTGGAGGCGATCTGCAATGAATTTGCCTCCGATATCGGCCAGACCGGCCATCTGATCGGCTCCTTTGAGAGCACTGAACGGCTGCTGCTCAAGACGCTATCGCCGGATCGCGTGAACCTCATCATGGACGAAATCCGCGGCCCGGCCGGTCGCACGATGTGGGACAAGCTCGGCAATGTGAACGAGACGGTGCTCGCGAACTACCTTAAGAACGAGTACCCGCAGACGGTGGCCGTGGTGCTTACCAAGGTGAAGCCGGATCATGCGGCGCGCGTTCTCTCCATCCTGCCCGACGGCTTCGCCATGGAAGTCGTCATGCGAATGCTGCGCATGGAGAACGTCCAGAAGGAGGCGTTGGAAGGCGTGGAGCGCACCCTCAAGATGGAGTTCATGAGCAACCTCGCGCGCTCCACGCGCCGCGATGCGCACGAGATGATGGCCGAAATTTTCAACGGCCTCGACCGCCAGGCGGAAGGCCGCATCATGGCAGCGTTGGAAGAGCGCAACCATGAATCTGCCGAGCGCATCCGTGCACTGATGTTCACTTTTGATGACCTCAAGCGCCTGGACCCCGCAGGGCTTCAAGTGCTGCTGCGCAGTGTGGAAAAGGAGCGCCTCACCCTCGCGCTCAAGGGTGCTGCGGAGGAAATGCGGGAGCTTTTCTTCCGCAACATGACCGAGCGCGCGGCCAAGCTGTTGCGCGACGACATCGCGGCCCTCGGCCCCGTGCGGCTGAAGGATGTGGACGAGGCGCAGGCGGCTGTCGTTGCTGCCGCCAAGGACCTTGCCGCGCAGGGCCAGATTCAGCTCGCGGAGGGCAAGGATGACCAACTTGTTGACTAGCAAATCCCGGCGGCAGGAGGCCCCATGAACGACGCGACGGATGATTTTGAACCCGCCACGCCAGGCTCCCAGCCCAGCGGGGAACGCCCGGCCGCCCCGCGCGATCTGGAGGCGGTCTATGACATTCCCGTCCAGGTCAGCGCGGTGCTTGGCCGGGCCACGATGCAAGTGAGCCAGCTGCTCAAGCTCGGCCGCGGAGCTGTGGTGGAGTTGGACCGCAAGTTGGGGGAGGCGGTGGATATCTATGTCAACAACCGCCTCGTTGCGCGCGGTGAGGTGGTGATGGTGGAGGATAATCGCCTTGGCATTACCATGACGGAAATCGTCAAGGCGGATCGCGGCATATGACGCGCCTGCTCATCATCGGCTCGCTCTCGGGCGAGCTTGGCCAGGCGGCGCGGATCGCGGCGGCGCGCGGCGCGCAACTCGTACAGGTGGACGGTGTGACCGCCGCGTTGGAGCAGATGCGCGGCGCGGGGGCGGACCTCATCCTGGGCGATGCCGCGCATGACCTTCCATGGCTTTTGGAGCGCCTGGCAGCGGAGCGGATTGTCACCCCGCTCATCGCCTGCGGGCACAATGCGGATGCGGATTCTGTGCTGCGCGCCATCCGCGCCGGCGCGCGGGAATTCCTGCCCCTGCCGCCCGACGCGGAGCTGATCGCGGCCATGCTCCAGGCGGTGACGGCCATACAGGACGCGCCGGTCTGCCGGGATCCGATGATGCGAGCGCTGCTGGCAAGGGCGGAACAATTGGCGCGCGCGGAGGCCTCGGTGCTCATCACCGGTGAAAGCGGCACTGGCAAGGAAGTGCTGGCGCGGCACATTCACAACGCGTCGAAGCGCGCACGCGGCCCCTTCGTAGCGCTCAACTGCGCCGCCCTGCCCGAGGCACTGTTGGAGAGCGAGCTTTTCGGCCATGAGCGCGGCGCCTTCAGCGGTGCCGTGGCCGCCCGCAAGGGCAAGTTCGAGCAGGCCGAGCGCGGCACGCTGCTGCTCGATGAGATCGGCGAGATGGAACTGCGCCTGCAATCCAAGCTGCTGCGCGCCATCCAGGAGCGGGAGGTGGACAAGCTCGGCGGCACGCATCCCGTGAAGGTGGATGTGCGCATCCTGGCTGCGACCAACCGCGATCTCCAGGCCGAAGTCCACGCCGGGCGCTTCCGCGAGGACCTCTATTTCCGCCTGAACGTGGTGCAGCTCCGCATCCCGCCATTGCGCGAGCGCGCGGAGGACATCCTCCCACTCGCCGATTATTTTTGCGCGCGCTACGCCGCCGCCAACGGCCTGCCGGAGCGGCCGCTCGCCGTGGCGGCCACCGCAAGGCTGCTGGCCCACCCCTGGCCGGGCAATGTGCGAGAGCTGGAGAATGCCATGCACCGCGCCGTGCTGCTCGCCAGCGGACCGGATATCGGGCTTGAAGCGATTGAGCTGGGTGCGCCGCCTGCCCTTTCCGAGCCCGCTCCAGCCTCGATCACCGCGAGCCCAAGAATCGCCCCTATTGCGGCGCTGGTGGGCCGGCGAATGGAGGAGGTCGAGCGGGAGTTGATCCTGGAGACACTCGGCCGCTGCCTCGGCAATCGCACGCGCGCGGCCGAGATTCTCGGTATCTCCATCCGAACCCTGCGCAACAAGCTTGCCGAATACCGCGGCGCGGGCGTCAGCGTGCCGCCCGCCCCCGGCGTCATGCCTGACAATTGGCGCGTCGCTTGAAGGACCTTGCCCTGCCAGGATGGCTGAAGGATCTGCGCCTTTCTTCGGAGGTGGCGCTCGTAGCTGGCGTCGTACTGGTGATGATCATCCTGATCGTCCCCTTGCCCGCGCCGCTTCTGGATGCCGCGCTGGCGCTCAACATCGTGCTCTCCGTGCTCATGCTGATGGTGGCGTTGCTGCTGACGCGGCCGCTGGATTTCCAGTCCTTTCCGCAATTGCTGCTCATCACCACGCTGTTTCGCCTGGGCCTCAATGTCGCAACCACCCGGGCCATTCTCTCCAGTGGGCACGAGGGGCCACAGGCGGCGGGGGACGTGATCGCGGCCTTCGGCAAATACCTGATGGGTGGTGACATTCTGGTGGGCATGATCGTCTTTGCCATCCTGCTGATGGTGAATCACATTGTCGTCTCCAAGGGTGCCGGCCGCATCGCCGAAGTCGCGGCGCGCTTTCACCTCGATGCCATGCCGGGCAAGCAGATGGCGATTGACGCAGATGTCTCCGCCGGCACGATTGATGAGGCGCAGGCCAAGCTCCGCCGCCGTGAGCTCCAGGAAGAAAGCGGCTTTCACGGCGCAATGGATGGTGCCGCGAAATTCGTGAAGGGCGATGCTATCGCCGGGCTTATCTCCACCTTCATCAATCTGCTGGGCGGCCTGGCGATCGGCATTGGCCGCCACGGGCTGGGCTTTGGCGAAGCCGTGGAGACCTATTCCATCCTCACCGTAGGTGATGGCCTGGTGGGCCAGATCCCGGCACTGCTCGTCTCAGTCGCGGCGGCCATCGTGGTGACCAAGGCCGCGCGCGAGGAGCAGGCGGACAAGCTCATGGCGCGCGAATTGGCGGGTTGGAAACCGCTCGCCATCGCCTCGGGTAGCGCTGTGGTCTTGGGGGCAATGCCGGGCATGCCTATCCTGCCCTTCATCGCGCTGGCGGGCGCCACGGGTGCTGCCGCTTGGTTCCAGCGGAAGGCCAGCCTCGCAGAGCCCCTTTCCCACGAACCCCCGCCACAACAGCCAACTGAGCCTGCCGTTTCCGAAGCGCTGCGCATGGATCTGCTGCGGCTCGAGCTTGGGTATGGCCTTCTCTCACTGGCTTCCGGCGATGCGCCGCGCCTTACGGAACAGATTCGCGGGTTGCGCCGGTCCATCGCCCAGGAGATGGGCTTTGTGCTGCCGTCGGTGCGGATCCAGGACAATCTGGACCTCGCTCCAGACACCTACATCCTTCGAGTGAAAGAGATTGAGGCTGCACGCGGCACCCTGCGCCCGCCCTTGCACCTGGCGATCAACCCCGATGGCGGCTTGCCTGATTTACAAGGTGAGAAGACCAACGAACCCGCCTTCGGCCTGCCGGCCCTTTGGATCGAGGAAAGTCTGCGCGAGGAGGCGCTCGCGCGCGGCTGCACCGTGGTGGATTGCGCCGGCGTGCTGGCGACGCACCTCACCGAAATCGTGCGGGAAAACATGAGCGAGCTCCTCTCCTACAGCGAGACGGTGAAGCTGCTCGATGAACTCCCCCGCGAGCAGCAAAAGCTGGTCCAGGACCTCATCCCCAGCCAGGCCAGTATTGGCTTGGTGCAACGCCTCCTCCAGGCCTTGCTGGCCGAGCGCGTCTCCATCCGCGATCTTCCGACCATCCTGGAAGGTCTTCAGGAGGCGGCGGCGGCAAATCTTCGTGCGCTGCCACAAATGCTTGGCATTGTGCGCATTCGCATCAGCCGGCAATTGTCTGAGGCCGCGCGCGGTCCCCAGGGCTATCTGCCCATCGTCATACTCTCACCCGAGTGGGAAGTGGCGTTCACCGAATGCCTTACGGGCCCGCCCGAGGACCGGCAGCTCGCCATGGAACCCGCCCGCCTCCAGGCCTTCATGCAACGCCTGCGCGATGTGCTGGACGCACAGGCTGCGCAGAGCGAGCACCCCGCGCTGCTCTGCTCCGGCGCGCTGCGCCCGCACCTGCGCTCCATCGTCGAGCGTTTCCGGCCGAGCACCCCCGTGCTCTCCCAGGCGGAGATTCATCCGCGCGTCCGTATTCGCTCCCTGGCCAGCATTTAGGCCATGCGGCTTCGCGTCTTTCACGCACGTACCGCGACGCTCGCTCTCTCCGCTGTGCGGGATGCGCTGGGTGAGGAGGCGGTTGTGCTCAGCACGCGCCGTGTTGGAGGCGGTGTCGAGGTGACGGCGGCACTCGACCTCGCCGAGCCCGAGTTGATCGGGCCGGGACCGTCCATGGAGGACGCGCCGCCGGAACTGGTGCGGCACAATTTGGCACCGGGACTCTGCGCGTCTTTCGCCGGTACGGATTTGACGCAAGCGCTGGCGGCGCGGCTCCACTTCATGCCTTTGCCAGAGGACCGGCCCATTCTGCTCGTCGGCCCGCCAGGTGCTGGCAAGACTTTGACCTGCGCAAAGCTCACCGTGCGGGCCAAGATGTCCGGCCAGACACCCATCGTGATCACGGCCGATGGCGCGCGCGCCGGCGCTGTGGAGCAACTGGCCGCTTTTACCCGGCTGCTGCGCTTGACGCTGGCCGTCGCCGCCGCGCCCGAGGCGTTGGAGAAGGCGCTGAGTGCGCGCGAGCCCGGCCAGCCTGCTTTTATAGACGGCTTTGGCTGCAATCCGTTCAACGAGGCCCAGGCCGAACGCCTGCACCGCCTGATCCGGGCTTCGGACGCAACACCTGTTCTGGTGCTTCCTGCCGGCCTCGACGCTGAGGAATCCGCAGAGATCGGGCGTGCCTTCCATTTGCTGGGCGCGAGGCACCTTCTGCCCACGCGTCTGGACATGACACGGCGGCTGGGGGGCGTGCTGTCTGCCGCTTGTGTCGGCTTGGCACTGACTGAGGCAGGCATTGGGCCGCAGGTTGTGCATGGCTTGCAGGAACTATCGCCCGCCTGGCTCGCCCAACGCCTCGCTGCTGGGCCACAACGTGAGATCGCATCATGAGTTTGATCGCCATTGCCTCCGGCAAAGGAGGTGTGGGCAAGACCTGCCTGTCTATTGGTCTGGCGCAGGCGTTGGCCGAGGGGGGGCAACGCGCCTTGCTGGTGGACGCCGATCTGGGGCTGGCCAATGTGGATGTGCAGCTTGGCCTGGATCCACTGCGGGATTTGAGCGACGTGCTTGGCGGTCGCTGCACGATGGGCGAAGCGGTCTTGCGCCATCCGGCCGGCTTCAGTGTCCTCCCCGGAAGGTCGGGCTCGCCCGCACTTGCCGCGCTCGACGGCGTGGCCCTTTCCAGTTTTGCAGCACGCTTGCGCGGGCTCGGGGCGGAAATGGTGGTGCTTGATCTCGGTGCGGGGATCGGCCCGGCTCAGCGCGGCCTGGCGGCACTCGCGGATTTGCTCATCGTTGTTGCCACCGAGGAGCCAACCTCGCTGACCGACGCCTATGCCGTGGTGAAGCTGCATCAGCGCGATGCGCCCTCTGGTTATGCCTCCCTTTTGGTCAACATGGCGGCGCAGCCCGCGCGGGTCCATGCCGCGCTTGACGCCGCCTGCCGGGGGTTTCTGGGGCGGGGCCTGCCGCTGCTGGGGGCCATTCGTCGCGACCCACGCATTCCCGCTTCGATTCGCGCGCAGACGCCACTGCTCACCCGCTACCCCAACACCGACGCCGCCGAGGATCTGCGTGCTCTAGCGCGCGCCCTATCGGCGCTGCTTGCCCTGCGGCAGCCCACGCCGCTCCGTTCTGCTTGTTGACAACGCGTTGGGCAGCGGGCCGCCTTGGAGCCCTGATTGCGCTTCGCACAACAGCGCGGGTACGGCCGCGTTCAAGCGGGTAGGTTGTCCTCCGGCAGACAAGCTGGGCGCTGCGTGCGCGGCCGTTCAGCATCTTCCCAAAGGGACAAGAACCATGACTTGGGACCTTTACGCCATCCACTCTGCGACCAATCCGCGGCGAATCGTGCCGGACAATCTCATGGTCTCGCTCGGTTACGCGCATGACCAACCCATGCCCATGGATTTCTCCGTTTTGGCGGCGGTGCAGGGAACCCGCGCCATCCTGATCTGCA
>Ga0209181_10010077_pt1 | contig 12316 bp, 12 predicted proteins | sample MAT05_FD_187208 | JGI IMG/M metagenome (GOLD analysis project Ga0209181, IMG submission 187208) | Freshwater microbial communities from Lake Fryxell liftoff mats and glacier meltwater in Antarctica - MAT-05 (SPAdes) (version 2) | ecosystem: Environmental > Aquatic > Freshwater > Ice > Liftoff... | reverse complement strand
TACACCATTGCGTCGGAAATTTTGGGCATTCCGGTCAAGACCGATCCACTCGAATCCGCTGGCAAGCCAGAGCTGGTGAAAGCCTTTCAGGACGCAACAGCTGCGTTTGACTCGTCGGGCCTGTGCATCTTCACCACCTTTGCCTGGGGTTTGCAGGATCTGTCGCCGCAAATGCAAGGTGCTTGCGGCGAGCAGTACACCATTGAAGAACTCGCCAAGATTGGTGAACGCATCTGGAACATGGAGCGCGAATTCAACAACCGTGCTGGGTTCACCAAGGCCGACGACAGCCTGCCGCCGCGTTTGACCAGCGTCGAAGGTGCCTGCAAAACTGGTCCTGCCAAAGGCAAGTTCAACGAACTCGCCACCATGCTGCCGCTGTATTACCAAGCGCGTGGCTGGGACACAGAGGGTCGGCCCACCGCAGAAACCCGTGAGCGCCTGAGTCTCTAGGTTAATGGGGTCAGATCACCGCCTAACGGGCGTGTGCTCTGACCCCAATGGACCGGACCACATCAAATAGTCAAGCGGTCTTCAAGGCCGCTTTTTTCTGGAGAAAACCATGACCCACCACGTGATTCTGGGCAGTGGCCCCGCCGGTGTCATTGCCGCCGAGACCATCCGCAAGCAGGCGCCACTTGACGAGATCACCCTGATCGGCGATGAGCCTGAGCCGTCTTACTCGCGCATGGCCATCCCGTACCTGCTGATGGGCAACATCGACGAGAGCGGCACCTACCTGCGCAAAAGCCCCACGCATTTCGCAGATTTAAGGATTAATCTGCTGCTAGACCGCGTGCGCTCTGTGCAAGCTGCTACAAAAAGCATTGTTCTCAAAAGCGGCGCGACGCTCACTTTTGACACCTTGCTGGTCGCCACCGGTTCGCACCCGATCACCCCGCCGATTCCGGGCATCCACTCCGAGGGCGTGCACACCTGCTGGACGCTGGAGGACGCCCGCGCTATTGCCGAACTGGCGCAGCCCGACGCGCGCGTGTTGCAGCTAGGCGCGGGCTTTATTGGTTGCATCATCATGGAAGCGCTGGCCTCGCGCGGCGTGCATTTGAGCGTGGTCGAGATGGGCGACCGCATGGTGCCACGCATGATGGGCCCGGTAGCGGGCGGCATGATCCGCGACTGGGTGGAGTCCAAAGGTGTGGAAGTGTTCACCAGTGCCAAGGTCGAGTCCATCGAACCGGGCAAGCCCCTGCAGGTGAAGCTGTCCAACGGCCAAACCATGCTGGCCGATCTGGTCATCAGCGCGGCCGGCGTGCGCCCGGCCATCGGATTTTTAGAGAACTCCGGCATTTTGTGCCTGTTGGGTGTACTGACCGACGAGCATTTGCAAACCAACGTGCCGGGCATCTTTGCTGCGGGTGACTGCGCCGAAGCCTTTGACAAGGTGTCGGGCAAAACCATCGTCAGCGCGATTCAGCCCAACGCCTCGGAGCAAGCGCGTATTGCCGCCAACAACATGGTGGCCTATGCGCGTGGCAAAGAAGCCAAGGCGGTGCTCAAAGGCGTCACGCAGATCAACGTGCTTGACACGCTGGGCCTGATCTCGGCCAGCTTTGGCGACTGGCAGGGTGTGCCGGGCGGTGAACATGTGGAACTCACCGACAAGGCCGCAGGCAAACACCTGAGCCTGCAGTTCAAGGAAGATGTGCTGATTGGCTGTAACTGCGTCGGCTGGACTCAGCACGTGGGCGCGATGCGTGGCCTGGTAGAAGGCCAGATCAAGCTCGGCGACTGGAAAGACAAGCTGTTGCAAGACCCCACCCAACTGGTCGAGGCTTACCAGGCCGCCGCCCACGGCCAGGCCGAATGGTCGGGTGCCCATGACAAACACCGGCGCTGATTGCCCCAGCGCCATGCCTGCCCCGCCAGACGCCTGCCCATGAAAATCACCTTCAAACTGTTTGCCACACTGACCGACTACCTGCCCACGCAGGACAAGTACACCAACGCGGTCGAGCTGGAAGTGCCCGACGGCACGACCATTGGCCAGCTGGTAACGCAGTACGGCCTGCGAACAAGTGGGTGCACCTGGTGCTGGTGAACGGCACTTACATCGCCCCCGAGCAGCGTGCCGCGTATGTGCTGGCGCCAGCTGACACACTGGCCATTTGGCCACCCATTGCCGGCGGCTGAGTTTTTATCAGAATAATCATGCTCTAGCCCTTATTCCATAAGCGCTGGTAGCTATTAAAAATGCAGTTTTTTTATCCCGAAGCTTTTCAGCGCGAGATGGCTTGCAGCGAGTTCGACTGGCTGCGCTGGCTGCCCGCAGCGGTGGGTGACGTGCACTGGAAACAACAAGCGAGCAGTGCAGGCGTGCGTCTAGGCGACGGCGCGCTGGGCCTGAAATGGCAGGTGGCTGCGCCGCGTGTCATCGGGCTGATCAGTTTGCCGGTGCTCAAAGTGAGCTTTCGTTTTGCCGGTGTAGGGGAGCAACAACGCCATGCCTTCATGACGCGATTTGACTTGTATATGCAGCGTGGCGGTGGCTAAAAATTTAGAAGAAATTGGCTGCTAGCCCTCGTGCATACTGCGCTGACAGCTATTAAAATAGATAAAACCTGTGGGACATCCACAGCGCTGCCGGCAGGCGTAAAAAAACCCGCCGTAGCGGGTTCAGTGGGCCCGTGCACTGGCTTATTTTTTGGCAGCGCTGGCAGCAGGTTTGGCGGCTTCTGCTTTGGTTTCTTTGGCATCGGCCTTCTTGGCGTCAGCCTTTTTGACGGCAGGCGCAGCACCCTTGAAGGCTTCACCGTTGACGGTCAAGCCTTCAGCGGAGAACTTGGCAGCGTTGGCATCGCCAATGCCTTTGACGCGGTCAACAAAATCAGCCCAGTCCTTGAAAGTGGCTTTTTTGCGCTCGTCCAGAATCTTGGTGGAAATACCGGGGCCAATGCCCTTGATGCCGTCGAGCTCGGCTGCGCTGGCTTTGTTGACATCCACAGCGGCGAAGCAGGCAGCCGCGTACAGCATGGCCACAACGGCCAAAATTTTCTTCAGCATAAGTTAACTCTCCTGAGGGTGGTTGGTTTTTGACATGTGATCCAGACCGGGTACCGGGGTACCCATCCATCACGCAACCAGTGTACGGCGCGCCCTTGCGCCAACCCAAGTGATATTTGTATCAACGCACCCGAGCGTTAACTTTTAGCGCCAGATTGCAGCATCCACGCCACGTAGCTGGCCACGCCGGTCTGTACATCGGCAAAGTTGTGCTTGCAGCCGGTGGCGCGCAGGGCGCTCAGGTCAGCCTGGGTGTAACACTGGTACTTGCCACGCAGCGCGTCGGGGAAGGCAATGTATTCCAGCAGGCCTTGCTCAACCAGTTCTGGCAGCGACAGCGCAGGCTGGCCCTCCAGCTGGCGCATGGCGTTGACGACCGAACTGGCCACGTCGTTGAACGGCTGGGCGCGGCCGGTGCCCAGGTTAAAGATGCCAGAGATGCCCGGGTGATCAAAAAACCACAGGTTGACGGCCACCACATCGTCAATGAACACGAAGTCGCGCATTTGCGAACCCGCCGCGTAGCCACCGTAAGCGTCAAACAGCTTGACTTTGCCGTCCAGCTTGAACTGGTTGAACTGGTGAAACGCCACGCTGGCCATGCGCGCCTTGTGCTGCTCACGCGGGCCATACACGTTGAAATACCGAAAACCCACCACCTGCATGGTTTTGCCAGCCAAGGCGCGCTCGAATTGCAGACCGCATTCGCGGCGCATGCGCTGGTCAAACAGCAGCTTGGAGTAGCCATAGACATTCAGCGGATGCTCAAAAGCGGGTTCTTCACGGAAGGTGTCCGAGCCACCGTACGTGGCGGCGCTGGAGGCGTACAGCAGCCGCGCACCGCGCTTCTGGCACGCGTGGTACAGCTGTAGCGATGTTGCAAAGTTGTTTTGCATCATGTACTTGCCGTTGCTTTCCATGGTGTCGCTGCAGGCACCTTCGTGGAAGACGGCTTCCACCTGGCCATAGGCGCCACTGGCGTACTCGTCGTAGAACACGTCCGCATCGACGTAGTCAGAGATCTGCAAATCTGCGATGTTGCGGAATTTGTCGCCTTGCGTCAGGTCATCCACAGCGATGATGTCGCTCAGGCCGCGGGCGTTCAGGCCCTTGATGATGTTGCTACCAATAAAGCCGGCCGCACCGGTGACAACGATTCGGGTCATGCAAACAACTCCTCGTAAGAAACAGTGGCGGTGCCAAATTTGCCTACCACCAAGCCACCCGCCCGGTTGGCCAGCGGCAGGGCATCCCGCAGGCGCATGCCAGCAGCCACCATGGCGGCCATCGTGGCAATCACCGTGTCACCTGCGCCGGTCACGTCGAACACCTCGCGCGCCTGGGCGCTCACGCTGACCAGGCCATCCGCATCAAACAGCGTCATGCCTTCTTCGCTGCGGGTGACCAGAATGGCCTGCAGGCCCAGGCGCTCACGCAAGGCCTGGGCTTTGTGTTGCAGCTCGGCCTCATCCTGCCAGTCACCAATCACCTGTTGTAATTCAGCCCGATTCGGGGTGATCACCGTCGCCCCCTGATAGCGTGAGTAGTCGGTGCCTTTGGGGTCGATCAGGATCGGTATGCCCGCTGCATGGGCACGCGCAATCATGTCGCTCACATGGGCCAGGCCGCCTTTGCCGTAATCAGAAAACAGCACCGCGTCGTGTTTGGGCAGCAGGTCAATGAATGCGGCGGTTTGCGAGGCCAGGAGTTCGGTCTTCGGGGTGTTCTCGAAATCCATGCGCAGGAGTTGCTGCTGGCGGCCAATCACACGCAGTTTTACCGTGGTTTTAAGGTCGGCGTCACGGCCGAAATGGGCCTGGATGCCGGTACCAGCCACCAGAGCTTCGAGCTTGTGGCTGGCCTCATCGTTGCCCACCACGGTCAGCAGGGAAGATTGCGCGCCCAGCGTCACCAGGTTGTAGGCCACGTTGGCAGCACCGCCCATGCGCTCATCCTCGCGGGTGACGCGCACCACCGGTACCGGAGCTTCTGGGCTGATGCGGTCCACGGCGCCATACCAGTAGCGGTCCAGCATCACATCACCCACGACCAGCACACGGGCTTGGCTCAGTTGTTGTTTGGATAGAGTCATAGTTCTTCAACCCGCCTTGCGGGGTAACTGTCCCAGGTTTGGCAACCCGGACACTGCCAAAAATGCTGGCTGGCCTCAAATCCGCAGGCCGCACAGCGGTAACGCAGCAGCGGCTTGATGGCGTGGTCCAGCGCGCGTTGCACCTGGGGGTGAAACTGCTCGTCTTCAAATTTCTCGCCCGCAATCCAGCGGGTGGCCGCCACCAAAGAGGGCTCACGCTCCAAGTGGCGCGCGTACCAGTCATGATCGGTCAGACCCGCAGCGGGTTGGCCGGCCGACAGCCGGACGATGGCCTCTAACACGTCGAGCGAGGCATTTTGCGCATAGAGCGCCTGCAGCCGCGTCAGCGCCGGTGTGACATGACCCAGCCTGAACGCAATGTCTGCCAGCGGCCCAGCTATCAGGGGAATGGCGGTGGGAGCGCGCTCCATCGCATCCAGCAGCGTTTGCTGAGCGGCGGCTAGCTCGCCTGCAGAGACTTGAAGTTGTGCCAGCGCCATGCTCGCCCTGGCCGCGTCAGGTGCCTTGGCGATGGCTTCTTGAAGACGTGTTCGGGCGGCGTCCTGGCGGCCATGCGCTACGTCGTCAGCGGCTTGTTCGCACAGGTAGTGGGCCAGCCGCTGGCTGAAGTTGCCTTGACGGGCGTTTTCCAGCTTGTGGGCCACCTCAGCGGCCAGCGCCCAGTCGCGGCTGCGTTCGTAATTGGCCAGCAGTGCCAGCCGGGCTTCGGTCTCAAAGGCGGTGCCTTCGAGCTTCTTGAGCGCGTCTTCAGCACGGTCCAGCAAACCTGCCTTCAGAAAATCGAGCGCCAGCGCGTGCTGGGCGCGATGCCGGTCGGTCTGGCTCAGGTCGGCGCGCGACAGCAGGTGTTCATGCACACGCACCGCCCGCTCATACTCGCCACGACGGCGAAACAGGTTACCCAGCGCAAAGTGCAGCTCGGAAGTGTCGGGGTCGCTTTGAACGGCTTCAATGAAGGCGTCAATAGCCTGGTCTTGCTGCTCGTTGAGCAGGTAGTTCAAGCCTCGGAAATAGGCCTTGGGAGCCTGGTGGTTTTCAAACCTGATCTGCCGCAGATCGAACCGCGACGCCAGCCAACCCAGCACAAACGCCAGGGGCAGGCCCAGCAAAATCCAGCTCAGGTTAAATTCCATCGGCGTAGGCGGGCGCAGTGGTTGGCGTTGAAGCCGTTGGCCCCAGCGGGGCTGGGCTGGTTGTAGCGGTCCATGTCGGTGGGGCGGGTGCAGCGGCACTTGCCAGGCGGCGCTGGCGCCACCACCACGGCACCATGCCGACCACGCCCACCGCCACACCGGCGGCGAAGGCGGTCAGTACTACCAGCACTTGCGGTGCCTGCCACTGGTTGCTAAAGAAAAAATGCACCGTGGTGTCTTGCTGGTTGTTCAGCGCAAAGGCGAACAGGGTAAAAAAAATGGCTGCTTTGAGCAACCACTTCAGTAACCAGATCAGTTTGTTCATTGGCGTGTTCCCATGTGCGCAAAATTCTAACGCTGGCAGTTGTCAAAACACCCTCTGGCAGCCACAGATACAAGCCGATGAGCTTGCATCTGCAGCGTCAGTTTGGTGCGGTTTGGCTCAATTCTGCCGTACGTTGGTCTACCGCTTCACGCAAGGCTTTGCCGGGCTTGAAATGCGGCACACGCTTTTCAGGAATGGCGACGCTTTCGCCGCTGCGCGGGTTACGCCCCATGCGCGGTGCACGGTAATTGACAGAGAAGCTGCCAAAGCCACGGATTTCGATGCGGTGCCCACGCACCAGCGCGTCGTTCATCGCGTCCAGAATCGCCTTCACGGCAAACTCGGCATCACGCTGAGTGAGTTGGCTGAAACGTGCAGCGAGTTCTTCAACAAGGTCAGAGCGGGTCATGGTTTAAGGCCTGAAACGAAGAAAAAAACGACCGGTGCACACGAGTGCAGCCGGTCGCCAGTTCAGTGGGGCAAGAGCCCTATCAGTTGTTGTCCAGTTTGGCGCGCAGCAGGGCACCCAGGCTGGTGGTGCCTGCGTTTTCACGGGCAGACTGTTGGCTCAAAGAGGCCATAGCTTCATTCTGGTCAGCAGCATCCTTGGCCTTGATGGACAACTGGATGTTGCGGGTCTTGCGATCCACATTGACGACCACGGCGGTGACTTCGTCGCCTTCCTTGAGCACATTGCGCGCATCTTCAACGCGGTCACGGCTGATTTCCGAGGCACGCAGGTAACCAATGATGTCTTCGCCGAGCTCGATTTCAGCGCCCTTGGCATCCACAGTCTTGACCTTGCCGGTGACCACAGAACCCTTGTCGTTGATTGACGAGAAGGTGGTGAACGGGTCGGAATCAAGTTGCTTGATACCCAGGGAGATACGCTCGCGGTCCACGTCCACGGCCAGCACCAAAGCTTCGACTTCCTGGCCCTTCTTGTACTCGCGCACAGCGGCTTCGCCGGTTTCGTTCCAGGACAGGTCAGACAGGTGCACCAGGCCGTCGATACCGGCAGCCAGGCCCACAAACACGCCGAAGTCGGTGATGGATTTGATCGGGCCCTTGACGCGGTCGCCACGCTTGGTGTTTTGGGCGAATTCTTGCCATGGGTTGGCCTTGCATTGCTTCATGCCCAGGCTAATACGGCGCTTGTCTTCGTCGATTTCCAGAACCATAACTTCGACTTCGTCGCCCAGGGCAACAATCTTGCTCGGTGCCACGTTCTTGTTGGTCCAGTCCATCTCGGACACGTGCACCAGGCCTTCAATGCCGGGTTCCAGTTCCACAAATGCGCCGTAGTCGGCGATGTTGGTGATCTTGCCGAACATGCGGGTGCCTTGCGGGTAGCGGCGGTTCACGCCCATCCACGGGTCGTCACCCATTTGCTTCAGACCCAGGGAGACACGGTTTTTCTCGGTGTCAAACTTCAGAATCTTGGCGGTGATTTCCTGGCCAGCAGTCACCACTTCAGACGGGTGACGCACACGGCGCCAGGCCATGTCGGTGATGTGCAACAGGCCGTCAATACCGCCCAGATCCACAAACGCGCCGTATTCGGTGATGTTCTTGACCACACCGTTAACAATCGCGCCTTCTTTCAGCGTGTTCATCAGCTTGGAGCGCTCTTCGCCCATGGAGGCTTCCACCACGGCACGACGGCTCAGCACCACGTTGTTGCGCTTGCGGTCGAGCTTGATGACCTTGAATTCCAGGGTCTTGTTTTCGTACGGAGACAGGTCTTTGGTGGGGCGGGTGTCGACCAGCGAGCCGGGCAGGAACGCGCGGATGCCGTTGACCAACACGGTCAGGCCACCCTTGACTTTGCCGCTGGTGGTGCCAGTGACAAACTCGCCAGATTCCAGGGCTTTTTCCAGGCTCATCCAGGAAGCCAGACGCTTGGCGGTGTCGCGCGACAGGATGGTGTCGCCATAACCATTTTCGATCGAGCCGATGGCCACGGAGACAAAGTCACCGACTTGCACTTCGGTTTCGCCCTGATCGTTCTTGAATTCTTCCAACGGCACATAGGCTTCAGACTTCAGGCCAGCGTTGACCACCACGAAGCTGTGCTCGATACGAACAACTTCAGCGGTGATGACTTCACCGGGGCGCATTTCTGTGCGTTGCAGGGATTCTTCAAACAGGGCGGCAAAAGATTCAGACATTTTTTTTGTGGCTGTAACACCACGGGGTTAAGTTTTGTGAACCTCAACTGCAGTGCGCCAGTGCAGCGCGATAAGGCAGATGAGGGCCGGTGCAAAGGCGTGAGCCCTTGCCATTTTTAGCTCTTGTGAACGATCAAAAGGGCTGTTTGCCCTGCCACCAGCCAAGTACCAGATCCACCGATGTTTCAACCGATAAATCCGAGTTGTCCAGCAACACGGCGTCTTGTGCGGGTTTTAAAGGTGAGGCACTGCGGGAACGGTCCCGCTCGTCTCTGGCTTCCAAATCAGCGCGAAGACTGTCGAGTGTAGTCGAAATCCCTTTTGAAATCAACTGCTTGAAACGCCTTTGTGCGCGCTGTGGTGCGCTGGCGGTCAAAAACACCTTGAGTTGAGCTTGTGGAAAGATCACCGAGCCCATGTCGCGACCGTCGGCTACCAGGCCGGGCAGGCGGTGAAAGCTGTGTTGCAGGGCCACCAGCGCGGCACGCACCGGCGCCAGCGCTGACACTTTGGAGGCGTTCATGCCATTTTCTTCGCTGCGGATGGCCTCGGACACGTCCTCGCCGTCCAGCAGAATCCGGTTGCCAGCGAATTCGATGCGCAACTGCGGCAACAGGCTGGCGATTTGCGCCTCGCCGCTACTGGCAATGGGCAGTCCGGCGCGGCTAGCAGCCAGCGCGGCGATGCGGTACAGCGCGCCCGAATCCAGAAAGTGGTACCCGAGCCGCTTGGCCAGTTCCGCCGCCAGCGTGCCTTTACCCGAGGCTGTGGGGCCATCGATACAGATCACAGGGACGTGCTTGGGGCTGGTTTGAACCAGTGAAAACAGCGCCTCAAAGTAGTCCGGAAAGGTCTTGGCGACACATTTGGGGTATTCAATGCGCACCGGGAGACCTGCCGGATTGAAGGCGGCGAGTGAGAAACACATGGCAACGCGGTGGTCGTCATAGGTGTGGATGCTGGCGGCTTTCCAGGCCCCCACGCTGGCAGGTGGTGTGATGCGAATGTAGTCTGCACCTTCGTCCACCGTGGCACCCAGCTTGCGCAGCTCACAAGCCATGGCGGCGAGGCGGTCGGTTTCCTTCACGCGCCAGCTGGCAATGTTGCGCAAGGTGGTGGTGCCATCGGCGTAGAGCGCCATCACCGCCAGGGTCATGGCAGCGTCGGGGATGTGGTTGCAGTCCAGGTCAATGGCTTTGAGCGGCCAGGCACCTCGGCTGATCTCCAGCCAGTTGGGGCCGCTGGTAACCTGCGCGCCCATCATTTGGGCGGCTTCCACAAAGCGGATATCGCCCTGGATAGAGGCCGCGCCCACTCCCAAAATCTTGATACCTTTTGGGCCTCTAGCCCTTGCTGCTATTGCACCAAGCGCTATGAAATAGCTTGCAGACGAGGCATCGGCTTCGACATAAATTTCGCCCGGTGTGCGGATCTGGCTGCCCGCCGGGATGGTGAAACGCTGCCAACCGTCACGCTGCACCACCACGCCAAACTGCGCCAGCAGGTTCAGGGTGATCTCGATGTAGGGCCGCGAAATCAGCTCGCCGACCACCTCAATCACCACGTCATTGCCGAGCGTGGGGGCTCGGTGCATGGCTACCAGCGGCAAGGCCATCAGCAAAGCGGTGAGGAATTGGCTGGAAACATCGCCACGAACCTGGATGGGTGCCGACAGGTTCAGCGTCGGCTGGCCAATGCGCAGCGGCGGGTAGCCGGGATTTTCAAGATAGTCGATCTGGCAGCCGAGCTGGCGCATGGCATCGACCAGATCACCAATCGGGCGCTCATGCATGCGCGGCACGCCGCTTAGCTCATAGTCACCGCCCATCACTGCCAACGCGGCGGTGAGCGGCCGAATGGCCGTGCCAGCATTGCCCATGAACAGCTTGGCTTGTGCTACTTTTGGCTTGCCGCCCAAGCCTTCTATGGTGACGGTGCTATGGTTTTGGTGAACACCGCAGCCCAATTGGCGCAGTGCCTCAAGCATGACCCGGGTGTCGTCGGAGTCCAGCAGGTCATGCACGTCCGTGCTGCCTTCGCTCAGTGCGGCCAGCAGCAGCACCCGGTTCGAGATACTTTTGGAGCCGGGCAGGGTGATGCTGCCGCTGGCGGTGTTCAGCGGGGGGATATCGAGAAAAGCGGTTGCGTACATCGTCTGAGAAGCTCGGAAAGTGTCAGGGCAACTGGTTCATACGCCAGTTGCTACGGGTGGCGCTGGCCGGGCTGATCAGGGCGTCCAGCAACTGCGGGTCTGCCGCGTGCATGGCGGCCTCAAACAGCGCCAGCTGGTCGCGAAACTTCTGGCTTTGCGCCAGTAACTCGGCACGATTGGCCAGCAGGATGTCGCGCCAGACCTTCGGGTCGCTGGCCGCAATGCGGGTGAAATCGCGAAAACCCGGCCCTGCCAGTTCCATAAACTCCTGCCCTTTGGGCTGCCCGGTCACCGAATTGATCAGCGCAAAAGCCAGCATGTGTGGCAGGTGGCTTACCGCGGCAAAGGCTGCGTCGTGCGAATCCGGGGTCATTTGCACCACCCTGCAGCCCAGGGCGCTCCAGACCTCGACCGCGCGTTTGGCATGGATGGGCAAGGTTTTCTCGGTGGGGGTCAGGATGACCTGTTTGCCGTTGTACAGATCGGCATCGGCGTTGTCTACTCCCGCCAGCTCCTTGCCCGCAATCGGGTGTGCCGGGACAAACGAGCCGACCTGCTCGCGTAGGCCGCGTGCTGCGGCTTCCACCACGTCGCTCTTGGTGGAGCCCACATCCATGATCAGCATCTTCGGCGTGACCATGTGTTTGATGGCTTTGAAGGTGGCCTCTGATGCCGCGACCGGCACCGCCACCAGCACGATGTCGGCACCCGACACCGCCAGCAGCGCCGAGGGTGCCTCGACATCGATCACACCCATCAGACGGGCCCGTTCGGTGGTGTAGGGCGACTTGCTGTAACCCACCACACGTTTGACCAGCCCGGCCTTTTTCAGCGCCAAGGCAAAAGACCCACCCATCAGGCCGCAGCCGATCAAACCCAGTTGTTCAAACATCAAGACTCCTGGCAGGTCTGAAGGGCTGGCGTGCCTGTGACAGGGATGGCGATAAGCAGGGTGAGGTGCTGTTGCATGTTTACTCTGCCACCGGATAGGTGCCCAGCACCTTGTAAAAGGCGCACAACCCGCGCAACTCTTCCAGCGCTGCCGCTACATTGGCCTGCGAGGGGTGCCCAGCCAAATCAATATAAAAGTAATACTCCCACTGGCCGGAGCGCGCCGGGCGCGACTCAAAGCGCGTCATTGACACCTTGTGCTGCTTGAGCGGCACCAGCAGGTCGTGCACCGCGCCGGGGCGGTTGGTGACCGAGACGATCAGGCTGACGCAGTCATTGCCGGTGGCTTGCGGTGCCGCCAGCGTTTGCGGCAGACAGACCACCGCAAAGCGGGTGCGGTTGAAGGCGTCATCCTGAATCGCGTAAGACACCACGTGCAGACCAAATTCGCTGCCCGCGCGTTCGCTGGCAATGGCTGCCCAGGCCGGGGTGGTGGCGGCCAGGCGTGCA
>Ga0209181_10010076_pt1 | contig 12317 bp, 8 predicted proteins | sample MAT05_FD_187208 | JGI IMG/M metagenome (GOLD analysis project Ga0209181, IMG submission 187208) | Freshwater microbial communities from Lake Fryxell liftoff mats and glacier meltwater in Antarctica - MAT-05 (SPAdes) (version 2) | ecosystem: Environmental > Aquatic > Freshwater > Ice > Liftoff... | reverse complement strand
TTCCGTACGTTTGCGTAAAGCAATGGAAGTAAAAAGTTCGAAGGCCGGGAAAGCACTTTTTAAGCCCCACAAAAGCAGAATGTGTCCGCTAAACGTCCGAAAAGCCTAAAATAACAAACGCAACTATCTGTTTATCAGATAATTGCGTTGTTATGTTGTCGGGATACCAGGATTCGAACCTGGGACCCCCTGTTCCCAAAACAGGTGCGCTACCGGGCTGCGCTACATCCCGAAAATATAGGCAACTTCACTGCTGTGTTATTGCCCATAGTGCGGAGAGTGAGGGATTCGAACCCTCGGTACAGTTTGATCCGTACGTCGGTTTAGCAAACCGGTGGTTTCAGCCACTCACCCAACTCTCCGTTGAGTGGGACGCAAAGATACAACCACCAGTTTCGTATCTACAAGTTAAGACCCCAACATTTTTTTTATTTCCTTCAATTCAGGGTGCTTCGAACCCGTAACCTGTGCTTTTTCAAGGTGTTGAAAGGCCAGACTTTTTTCTCCCCTCTTGGCATAAATGCGCGCCAGCAGACGATTTACATCAATGTTATCCGGTCTTTTGATGTATTCCTCTTTCGCAAAGGCAAGTGCCTTGTCCAGATCTAGCGCAAGATCGGAGTACAACAGGGCCTGCTCCATACGCATGTTGTGCCCCTTTTCACTGTCCTCCTGCATCATCGTTTCGATTTGCGGGATCAGTTTCTCGTATTCGGCGTTGCGGCCGGTTTCGCGGTACAGTTGGGCCAAAGCCTCGTAAAAACCAACCTCTGGGATAATTTCCACCGCGCGTTTCAATTGTTTTTCAGCCTGGTCGTACTTTTTTTGCTCCAAATCAAGTTCGCCCAGCGCCGCAATGGCAAACGGGTAATCGGGCCGCTCTGTCAATATGCCTTCAAACAAGGATCGGGCCTTTTCCGGTTCACCGTAGATGTGGTAAAGCTTGCCCAAAGTAAGCAAAGCCCACGAGCGGGCTTCCTGGCCAGGTATACCTGCCTTGGCTGCCAATTCCAACATCTCTTTGGCGCCGTCTACCTGTCCGTAAATCTCGCGTACATACGACACACGGGAGTAAGAACGCAGGTCCGGACGAACGCTAACCATTTTGTCCGCCATTTCTACAGCTTGTGGGTACTGTCCAAGCTCCACATGGGCATCCACCAGCACGCCGTACAGTTGCGCGTTGTAGGGATTGATCTTTACGGCCTCCTGGGCCGTCACCAAGGCTTTGCCGAATTCGTGAAGCGACAATTCCACGGCTGCTTTGGCGCTGAGGGCGCGGAACAAAAGGTCTTTGTTGGTCGGTTTGGCCTCCAGAATTTCATTCAGCATTTGAAGGGCCGCCGGATAGTAATGGGGGTGCTCACCGGTTACCCTGGCTTCCTGGATGAAAAGGGCCGCCAGTTTGTAACGCGGCTCTAAAGCTTTGGGGTCGGCAATAAGCTCTTGACGCCATGTGCCGTAATAATTTTGTACATTATCCCACTCTTTGCCCTGTCGCAATGCCTCGTGGCGGTCAAGTAGGATAGGGATGTTTGCGTTTTGGTTTATGCCGATTCCAGCGAGAGCATTGGCGCTTTTTTCCTGTTGGCACGAAGACGTTAGGAGGAGGAACAGTATGGAAATAAAAAGTTGGTTGCGCATGTTTGGAAGTTTTAAATTCAAAGTTTGAAGGTTTTTTTGGGGTTGTACTTTAGAGCACAACCCCAAATTTTACCTTAAATTTTAACCATTTTCAATGTTTGCTGAAGCACTCCGTCGGCCAATGCTACGGCGTGGTAGGTGCCGGGAGGCAGCTTGCCGAGGCGCACCTCGATTTGCCAGTCGCCTGCATCGCGGTGTTCGTTGAGGGCGGTGTGTACCAATTTGCCCTGCTGGTCGAACACAAGCACCTGGATTTTTGCCGGCGACGAGTTGTGCATTTTAAACGTGGTGGTTTCCACGAACGGATTGGGATAGTTTGTCATCACCACCGAGCCGCTTTGAACGCCAAGGGCACTGCCGCGTACTTCCGCCTGTGCGCGGTTTTGGGTGATGGTACCACCGCAATCGCCGTCTCCGGCCCACGGAAGGGCGAGGTAAGGAAACTTGTTGCCAAAATTGGCGTCGTTTGCTTCAACTCCTGTGGAATAGCCCAAAACACCAAGCAGATCGGGCGTAAGCGGGGAGCCGCCGTTGAAATCGTCGTACCACAAACCGATGGCAGCGAGTACTACGCCTGCAACGGCCTGCAATTCGATGCGGGTAACGTCGTCCTCGAGGCGGCGTCCGTTCGGAAACCCATCCATGTTCGGAATGAACTGTATGTTGGTGTTGCTGAACTGTGGCTGGGTAAGTCCGCGAACCGCTGCATCAATGAGGCCCATCGAGCTGAAATTGGCGCTGTTGCGTGGCGTTGGGGGTACGGCCATGTTGAGGCGCAGCATGTCGCCGCCGTTGGGCAAAAAGTTGTTGATGAAGGGTTTGCCCGCCGCCAATGGATTGCCGTTTTTGCCCGTAGCCAACTGGTAAGGCCTTACATTGGGTACACCGGTATGGAAAATGGGCCACAAATCCACAGAGCGTGGTTTTCCTGTTCCAGGCAGCAATAAGTTGCCGAATACGGCATCATCTAGAGCCGTACCAGCCAGTGCCGCATTGCCTTTCAATACGTAAAGACCGTCCTTGCCGTTTCCAAAATCGAACATGCCGAGTGCGTTGCGCTGGATGCGCAGGGGCGCAAATCCGGGCACCGCTCCGCCAAACTGGTCGTCGTCCATGTACAAAGCAAGTTCCGGATTGTAAAAGAACTGATCCAAAACCTGGTCGTTGAGCTCTTGGTAAGGCGTGAGGGAGTTCCAATAATCTTTGTAGCCAATCGGAATAACGGCTTCGTTGGTAAGGGGCATGCCCAGACGGCTCACCTGTACCCAGTCTCCACTGTACGTTTCGTCGCCGGGTGTGAGTGTGCGCACCATCTGACGGCTTGCGCTGGCCCACACACCTATCACCCAGTTGGGATCGAGGATGCTTGTAGGTTGCGAAGGGGCACCTTTTTTGAGCAGGGTATAAATGGGGACCTGAATGCAGATGGCACTCACATTCATGCATGAAAGACCGTCGCGTGCATCACCGTTTTGGCGGGGCAGGTCGCCAAGGTCGAACACACCGCCCAAATCAACGAAGAAAGGGTCGTCGGCTGGTCCGATGTACACTTGTTCACCTGTTGCAGCGTACACGGTGGCGTCTTTCACCAGTTTGTCGTAGGGTTTGCCCAAGCCAAGGGGCGAATTGATGCTGCGCTCACCGATGTTGGTGGGCGGCACCGCGATGTTGGTCAGGATGGGGTAAAATGTTTTGCCTGAGTTGTCGGACCTGAACAACGTGTAGGTCATTTTCAGGTTGCGTTTGCCAAGGCGGATGTTGAAAAACGTTGTCGGGTCTTCATTCACCGTTTTAAATTCCACGCGGTAAATGACCTCGTCGCCGGGTTTGGAGGCATTGTTGTCTACGTGGATTTCGTAACGAATGTTTTCGCCGAACGAGTAGTAGTTTGGACCACCCTGAGGCAGTTGAAGCGGCACATAGGTGGCCATAAGGGTAATGTTACCCGGCCGGTCAGGACTTCTGAATGCGTAAACGTCAACGTTGTCGGCCAGAGGATCGTCGGCGATGAGCGGCGCTTCGCGGTGGCTCGATGCCCAAGCTGCAGGCATCAGGGCAAAGGCCGTGAGGCAACCTGCAAGCAGCGTGCGAATGTATGTTTTCATTGTAAAATGCTTGATTCGATGAAAAAATTTGGTTTTAGTCCGTTTCCGTTCCGCTCCATGGCGTGGCCACGTAGGGGAATGCAGACTTAAATGGTTTGTCGTTGTTCTCTACGCCGGTGGAGTAGGTGAGCACGTTGATGAGATCGTTCGTCACAGGTGTTGTGCCGTTAAAATCATCGTACCACAAACCGATGGCAGCGAGTACTACGCCTGCAACGGCCTGCAGTTCAATGCGGGTTACGTCGTCTTCGAGGCGGCGTCCGTTCGGAAAACCATCCATGTTGGGAATGAATTGCAAATCAGCGCTGGAGGCATAAGTGGGGTCGGTGAGTCCGAGTACTGCCGCCTGAATGATACCCAGACTGCTGAATTGTGGGTCGTTGCGTTGCGTAACAGGCACGGCCATGTTGAGGCGCAGCATGTCGCCGCCGTTGGGCAGGAAGTTGTTGATGAAAGGTTTGCCTGCGGCTAGAGGATTGCCGTTTTTGCCCGTAGCCAACTGGTATGGTTGTACGTTGGGCACACCGGTGTGGAAAATGGGCCACAGGTCTACCGAACGCGCTTTTCCAGGTCCGGGAAGCAACAGGGCACCGAAGACGTTATCGTCCAAGGCTGTGCCTGCAACAGCGGCCGATCCTTTCAGTGACCAAAGACCGTCCTTGCCGTTTCCGAAGTCGAATGCACCGAGGCTATTTCGCTGAATGCGCAGGGGGCTAAAAGCCGGTACCGCGCCACCAAACTGATCGTCGTCCATGTACAGGGCCAGTTCCGGATTGTAAAAGAAACCGTCGAGCACCATGTCGCCTATTTCGTCGTAAGGCGTTAGGGAATTCCAGTAATCTTTGTAGCCAATAGGAATCACGACCTCGTTGGTGAGGGGCATTCCCAGGCGGCTCACCTGAACCCAGGAGCCATCATCGTTGGTAATGCCGCTTGGTTGCAGGGTGCGTGTGGCGCGACGGCTGGCCGAAGCCCAAATGCCGATCACATGGTTGCCGTCGAGAATGTTGGCAGGTTGTAATGCAACGCCGGTGCGCAGAAGCATCGAGATGGGAATCTGCAGACAAATGCTGTGCACGTTGTATTGTCCCAATCCGTCGCGGGAAGGACCGTTTTGTCGGGGAAGGTTACCGAGGTCGAACACGCCGCCGAGGTCGACAAAAAACGGATCGTCGGCCGGACCACAATACACCCTTTCTCCTGTGCTGGCCATGGTGATGGCTTCATCAATGAGTGATTCGTAATCGGTGCCTAGTCCTACGCCGCTTTCTATGGAGCGCGGGCCGATGAATGCCGGTGGTACATCACCGTTGGACACGATGACTTCCCAGCTTAGGCCACCGTCGAGGCTGCGTTCCAAGGTGTAACGGGTGCGCAGGTTGCGTTGACCGAGGCGGATGTTGAAAAAGGTGGTTGGATCTTCGTTGACGCGGGTAAAGGTAAAACGGTACGTAATCTCATCTCCGCTGATGGCAGCATTGTTATCGATGTGGATCTCATAACGGATGTTTTCGCCGAAGGTGTGGTAGTTGGGTCCGCCGTGTGGCAGTTGTGCCGGAATGTAATTGGCGATGAGGGTGATGGTATTGGGGTTGTCGGGACTACGGAAGGCATACAAATCGGTGTTGTCGGCCAAAGGATCGTTGGCGATCAGGGGAGCTTCGCGGTGGCTTGAGGCTGCAGCGTTGCCGGCCCACAACATGGCGAGCAACACCGTTCCGCTCCAGCGGAAAAGTTTGTCTGTAAACATGGCTTGGAAATTTGAATGATAAAGAAGAATGGTTTCAAAAAGCCGGCCGGCCAATGCAGTGTTTGGTTTTGAAAGAGATTGTTTTTTTCCCAACTGCATCATTTACGAGACATGCTGGGTGTTTGGTTTTTTGGGGGAGATAAAAAAAACGAGAGCCACCCCAAATGCATCGGGATGGCTCTCGTTTAAGTGTAAATATTTGTAAAACTTACGAATTCAGGCTCATTTTGATTTTTTTCTCCAGCTCAGCTACGGTGTCTTTAAAGATCATGTCGGTGTCCATCATATCCTGTACGGCGCGGCAGGAGTAAATGACGGTGCTGTGGTCGCGGCCGCCGAACTGTTCGCCTATGGCTTTCAGCGATTTGTTGGTGAGATTTTTGGCCAGGAACATGGAAAGCTGACGGGCGATCACCACATTGCGTTTGCGGGTTTCGTGGTGCAGTTTTTCCACAGGTACGTTGAAATGCTCTGCTACAAGATTTTGTATGAATTCAACCGTAATTTCCTTGTTGATTGTTGTCACAAAGTTGCGGATCACCTCTTTGGCAAGCTCCATGTCGATGTCGCGTCGTATAAGAGTCGATTGTGCAAGCAGACAGATCATCACGCCTTCGAGCTCGCGGATGTTGTTTTTGATGTTGTAGCAAATGAACTCCACCACGTCCTGTGGCAGGTCGATGCCTTCGTTGTTGATCTTCGATTCGAGGATCGCCATACGTGTTTCGAGGTCGGGTGCCTGGAGGTCGGCGCTGAGGCCCCATTTGAAACGGGAGATGAGGCGGTCTTCGATTCCTTCGAGGTTTTTGGGCGGACGGTCGGCTGTGAGGATGATCTGTTTGCCTTTTTGGTGCAACTGGTTGAACAGATGGAAAAAGATCTCCTGGGTTTTTTGTTTGCCGGCGAGGAACTGGATGTCGTCGATGATGAGTACATCCACCATCTGGTAAAAGTTCACAAAATCATCCACGGCGTTGTTTTTGATGGCCTGGATGATTTGGTTGGTGAATTTTTCGGCCGACACGTAAAGCACGGCTTTGTTTTCGAAACGTTTGATGATGTCGTTGCCGATGGCCTCTGCAAGGTGTGTTTTGCCCAAACCCACGTCGCCAAACAGGAAAAGCGGGTTGAACGCCGTACCACCTGGCTTTTTTGCAATGGCGATGCCAGCATTGCGTGCCAGACGATTGCAGTCCCCTTCTATAAAGGTATCGAATGTATAAGCCTCGTTGAGCTGTGGATCAATTTTAATCTTGCGGATGCCGGGGATGACAAACGGGTTTTTAATCATGTCCGCATCAAACACACCAGGTACAGGTTCGCTGTCTTTTTCCGAACTGGCGTGCGAGCCGTTGGTAGAAGGGCGTTGGCCGTTGGCAGGGGTATTGTTCGATTCAGGTATGTGGTAAACCAGCCTGGCGCGGTCGCCAAGCTCCTTTCGGATACTTGTTTTAAGCAGGCTCACGTAGTGCTCCTCAATCCATTCGAAAAAGAACTTATTGGGCACCTGAATGGTTAGCACGTCGTTGTCCAGACGCACCGGCTTGATAGGTTCAAACCAGGTTTTATAGCTTTGTTGGCTTACGCTTTTTTTGATGATACGCAGACAGGTGTCCCATACCATCTGGCAGTCTTTTGTCATACCCAAATGGTCCTTTTGGTTGTGAGGTAATCCCAATAAATTTTCAGTTCGAAATTGTATTCGATCAAAGCAGGGTCACAAAGTTTCTGTTTTTTCGCCGAAGTCCAAAAGCCTTTTTACTTTTTTCGACCAAAAAATTTTTAATCTTCAAAAAGCGGTCGAAAATGCCCAAAACAAGGCTTTGTTAAAATATTCAAAATAATAGTAATTTAAATACATCGGCAAATTGCTTTATTTTCAAATAAATAGTGTGAATATAGGATTTAAGCTAAAATAATATGCTGAAATATTAAATAATGCTTATGGTTTATTAAAAAAGATGCATTTGTCACGAATTGGTCATTTCAATAGCCGGCTACCCGCAAGTATAGTGAATGGTCTGAGAATCAGCCATAAAGGCCGGATGTGTTCCAGAGTTCGAAAATCAATCCATTTCTTCCAACGTCACAATGGGATATGGTTTAGTAGTAGGGGGCAAACTTGTAAGTGTATTGTTATTGGGAGCCTGTAAAAAGGATATTGAGTTATGTATTGAAAAAAAATGAAAGTGGAATTTAAAACAACATTCCTGCTTCTGTACGAATGGCAACGATTGCCCGCTGAAGCAAGGAAAGCTGTCCTTCCTGGGCATCGTCCTGAAGCAACTTCTCCACCAGCAATCCCGCATCGTCGGTGGGATCCAGATGCGAAGCGGCACCGGTCACCAAAGCCATCGTTTGGTTCTTAGCCAAACTGATGATTTGCCAAAGTGTTTCCGACACGTAGAGTTGCTGACTGGCATTGTGCTCAAACTCCTGGCTGATGGACAAAAGAAGAGCGCCCTGCAGCTCCCGCACCGTCATTCCAGGCATTCGGATGCGCAGCAATACTTTTTGAAGCTCCACCCGGTCGCACACTAGGGTGAGGCGTTCGTAAGCCTGCAGGCGCAACGGTAAGGATATTTTTTGAGCATCCTGGCGCATGGCATGGCGGTTCGCCAGCTGGCGGTCGTCGAGGTACAGTTTCAACAAATAATAGGCCGTAAGGAAGACCACCAGCCCAGGAATGGTGTATTTGAGTACTTCGAAAAAGGTTTCCATACCAGCGTGTGACTTTTTGGGAACAACCCCGTTGTTAAAAGGACGCAAAGAAAACGAAACTTTGAACAATTTAGGGTCTGCTTTCGTTATAAAGACGTAATTTTGCCTTAGCATTAATCTAAATAAGCACATGAATACCGTTCTTGATAAACCTGCCATTCAGGCTCCCGTCACCCTCACCGATGGCGCTGTCACCCAGCTTATGCTTATCCGTGAACAGGAAAATATACCCTCAGACTACTGCCTCCGCGTTGGTGTAAAAGGCGGAGGTTGTTCCGGATTCACTTACATCCTTGGTTTCGATAAAGTGGAGGATACCGATGCACTGTACGAAATCAGTGGGCTGAAAGTAGCCATGAATAAATCCCACGCCATCTACCTACTCGGTATGGAAGTGGATTTTGTAAGTGGCTTGGAAAACCGCGGCTTCACCTTCAGCAACCCAAATGCCACCTCAACCTGCGGCTGCGGAACATCCTTCTCAGCGTAGAAGTCGATAGTCATCAGTCGGATGCTGCGGTTAAACAATGGTTTGACCTTCAACAGTCGACTTCACTGTCTACTGGCAACCGTCCACTGGCAACCTAAAAGTTTTTCCAAAAAATATTTTTCAAAATGCTGGAGTTCCAGCGGCGCATCGGCCTGGTTGTCGATGCGTATGGTTTCTTTACCCTTTCTTAGCACCATAAGCGTGTGGGGCACATCTTCGAGGATGTGTCCGTCGAGTGGAAAGTGGGGAGCCATGCCGAATATGCCGTATTGTTCGGCCGATGCCATAAGTTCGGCAACCCACTGTTCGCTTACGCGGGTTTCGTAATTCCCAATCATTTCAACATTGCGGTCGCCGCGCCAAGTCACTTTGCCGGAGGAAAAAACTAAGGCTTCAAAGGCTGGGCATGAGCCGAAACAAGCTGTTTTGACCATGGCTGCCAGTACAACCGCCTCAACTTCAGTATCCGTTAATTTGATGGGATTGGACATCTGCTCCGGTATTTCAGGCGAGGCAGACACGGGTAGGGCTTTGGGCTGGCAGCCTGTCCCCATGGCTACCATTACCAACAGCAAAACCTGCTGGAAAAAGCGCATCATAAGTTGTTCAGATCAACGATGAATGACTTGGCATAACCCTTTTGCACAAGTTCCTTTTGCTTTTTCTCTGCTGCTGCCTTGTCTGCCGAGGGCCCGATAATTACTTTATAGGATACTTTTTCGCCGGTAGTGTCGTCTGTTTCGACCATTAAAAGTACCTGATCGGGCGAAATACGCTGCAATTTGTTCATTTCTTCCATCGCATTTTTGGCGTTGTTCAAGTTGGCTACCTGCACACCGAATCCCGAGACCGAAGGCTGCGACACCTTGACGCTGTACATTGTTTTGGTGATGACAGGTGGTTTGCTTGCTTTAGCAGAGGTCGGTTTGGCCGTACCTTGCTTCTGGGTTTTGCTCATCAACACTGCCTTGCCTGAGGCATCCTCTTCAGGCGCCGTGCCATCGGGCGACTGGTCAAAGGTGGCGTCTTTGGACCCCGGATCCACAGGCACAAAATCTGGCGCTTTGAGCGGTTCTACTACTTCTATTTTAACTTTCGCGACCTTGGCCTTGATCAAATCTACGGTTTCTGCGGCTTTCCGCGACAGTTCTACCACGTAACCATCGATGTATGGACCGCGATCGTTCACGCGTACATCCACATATTTCTGGTTGTCGAGACGAGTAACCCGTACGATGGTGCCGAACGGCAATGACTTGTGTGCACAGGTAAGCAGGTTTTTATCGTATTTTTCACCATTAGAGGTGGGTTTCCCTTGAAATGTTTCGGCGTAATAACCACACTTTCCAAATTCTGCGAGACTTTTTTGAGCAGGCAAAACAAACATAAAAAAGAGCAAAAAAGCCAGTAGGTACAAACGCATGGATTGTTCGTTTAAAGGTAAAGTTGAATATTAGGGTAGATAAACCAGTTTTCCTCGGTAAGTCCCGGATGAATGCTTGATGGTGTAAGCATACGTTCCGGCATTGGCAAACACACGCGAAGGCAAATAGCACAAGTTATTTTTGTCGTCGGCAGTTGTTTCGTAAACAAGCCGTCCGGAAGCATCAAACAGCTGCACACGGACAGATTGCAATCCACCAGGCCATTGCAGGGTAACGCCCGAAGCACCGAAGGGATTGGGCCATGCTGCAGTTTTACCTGAAATTTCAGTCAAAGGCATCAAAGTTGGTTTACCTGCTTGTCCTTCAGCATTGTAAGCCAAAGCATGTGTCGGCACATCGCCCAGGTGAAGCAGATCGGAAAGTTTGGCGCCACGAAGGACTTTAAATTTTAGGTTTAAAATTGGGGACAATACGCTGTTTTTTGGCTCGTAACAATAAGTAATGACGCCGTTTTCCAACCTTTGCAATCCCAAATTTTCCTCCGATGGACCATTTGGTATTGACGTCAGCCCAACAAAATCCAAAGCTCCAGGATCAAATTGAAGGGTAAACTGTATGCCTGCGGGCATGTTTTCCCGGGGAGTCAACACCACATCAACGGTATCGCCAAAGTTCAACACACGATCGGTGTATACCAAAGGCCAGGAACGGTTGTTTCTGTCGTCCGTTTCGCCGGCCGCAGTCACCGCGGTGGCATTGACGTCGCCAATTTTTACGGCAACAAACCCGACATCCAGTGGTAATCCAGTAGGCGTAAACGTGAGAGATTCAGGAAATTGCGGTGTGAAGGGGTTGTCGGGATTGGGGAAGATGTAATTCTGAGGCACAAAACGCCACGTAGTGTTGTTTACAAACGTATTTTCGATACCGAGGATCAGTTTGCGGATCACCGCGATGTCAAAGGTCGTTACGGTTTTGGAATTGTTGGCATCGGCAGCAATGATTTTGTAAGGCGATGTAAACGGTTCCAAGTTGAGGATGTGTTTGTTGATGAGCACCAAATCGAAAGTGCTCACGCCCAGAAGGGCATCATCGTTGCGGTAGGGCGTAACAGTAGGTGTGGTGCAGGGCGACAAGCCATTCAACAAAAACTGGCCGTTGACGTCGGTATACACACCAGCTGCTACCTCCACCTCTCCGACGCCGATCATTTCTGCGGTTTGCACCAACCCGGGCTGGTTCACAGGTGCGCCTCCTGAGCTCTGTACAAAAACCGAATCGATGGGGTAAGTCCACAAACCGCGGGCAAAAGTGGCAGCTATTAACTCCTTGCGCACAGGATTGTGCTCGAGGTCGAAGGCCGGGATGTAAGGCATGTTGTCGCCCAAACGCCCCCAGTTTTGTCCGCCGTCGGTTGTTGCATACACGCCTCCGTCGGTGGCTGCAAAAAGCACCGAATCGGCATGGCCCGGCAGGATGAGCAGGTCGTTGACGGGTAATTGGGGTAAATCGCTCGATATGTCGGTCCAGCTCGTGCCGTTGTTGTCGCTTCGGTGGATGTGTGGTACGTACTCGTCGTCGCGGAAACCTGATTGGGTTACGTACAAGCGGTTGATCAGCACTGTTGATCCGTGCACCGAAGTAACATACCTGTCGGGTAAGCCATTGCTTACATTGGTCCAGTTAGCGGAGGGGTCTTTACGCCAAACATTCCCATCGGAGGTGCCGGCAAGCATTTTGCCTGCCGTGACTGGCGATTCGTTCAGTGCAGAAAGGGTATGGAAACGAGGCCCAAACACGATGCCATCTGTCAGGTCATTGGAAATAGGGCCCCAGCCGGTACCGTCGGGCGAAGTGTACACACGGTAAGTGCCTGCGTACAAAAAATGTGGTGGGTGAACGCTTTGGAAAAAAGGCGCATCCCAGTTGCACCGGTCGGTGGTGCCGAAGGCCGTTGCGCCGCCTTCAAAGTTTGCACCGCCGTCGAAGGTGCGGTATAGGGCGCCGTTTTGAATTTCTATCCAGAAGTTATTGGCATCGTTGGGGTTGAAGGCGCTGCGAAATCCATCGGCCGGAAACACGGCTGTCCAACCGTTGATGTTGGCGCCGTTGCCCTTTTGAATGCCATTGTCCTGTGCACCGGCAAAGTAGGTGTTGGGCAGGTGTGGATTGTAATTGGTGCGGTAAAACTGGGTGGTGGGCAGATTAAGGCACTTGGTCCA
>Ga0209181_10010072_pt1 | contig 12318 bp, 8 predicted proteins | sample MAT05_FD_187208 | JGI IMG/M metagenome (GOLD analysis project Ga0209181, IMG submission 187208) | Freshwater microbial communities from Lake Fryxell liftoff mats and glacier meltwater in Antarctica - MAT-05 (SPAdes) (version 2) | ecosystem: Environmental > Aquatic > Freshwater > Ice > Liftoff... | reverse complement strand
TGGAGAAGCGTGTCTCCCTGTTTGAGACATTGAAGCGCAAGTATGGAGGAACGATCTCCGAGGTGGTTGCTTTTGGGGAGCAGGCGGCGGCAAGACTTCAGACCATCGAATCGCGTGGTGAAGAAGTGGAGCGTCTCGGGCGAGAGATAGAGCAGACGCGCAAGGCGATGATGAAAGTGGCGGATGAGCTTTCTGCGAAGCGAAAGAAAGCAGCGCCCAAGCTCGCAAAATCCATCGCTGTGCATCTCACGGATCTTGGATTTAAGAAGTCGGACTTTGAAGTCGCGCTTGCTGCGCTCCCTGCGCCCGCTTCCGGAGGTTTGGAGTCCGTGGAATTTGTTTTTGCGCCGAATCCCGGGGAGCCTGCGAAGCCGCTGAAAGCCATTGCATCGAGCGGCGAAATCTCGCGCGTGATGCTTGCTGTCAAATCCGCTCTCGCGTCTCAGGATACGGTCGGGCTGCTCGTGTTCGATGAGATCGATGCGAATGTCGGCGGAGAAATCGCGCATGCGGTCGGCGCAAAGATGCGGGCGATTGCGAAGGAACGTCAGGTGATCGCGATCAGTCATCTGCCGCAGGTTGCCGCAGCGGGGCAGGCGCAGTTTGTGGTTTCCAAGGATATTACCAGCGGGCGCACCATCTCGCAGCTGACTGAAGTGAAAGGCAAAGCCCGCGTGGAGGAAATCGCCCGGATGCTGGGCGGAAAGACGGATTCCGCGTTGGTGCATGCGGGTGAGTTGCTGACCGCGAAGTAAATTTTGTATGTTCTTACTCTTTGTCTTGCTCTTGATCTTACTCGGTCATGCTGGGTTTGGAGTAAGATCAAGAGCAAGACAAAGAGTAATAGAGGGTGTCAGGATCGTGAAATGTAACCGCTACTTCTGTTGCCTTCTATGAATTATCGCGAGGCATATGAGTGGCTCCACGGCTTGCAGGGGATGGGGATCAAGCTGGGACTGGAGCAGATCGAGAAACTGACGCATGTACTGGGCGTGCAGACGGTCAGCTCGGAGAAGAGCCGTTTTATTCACGTGGCAGGAACCAACGGCAAGGGATCAGTCTGCGCGATGATGGCGGCGATTTGTCAGGAAGCAGGATTCAGGACCGGACTTTTTACGTCGCCTCATCTTGTTAGTTTTCGGGAGCGAATTCAGCTGAACGGAACCCTGATTCCTGAAGACGACGTCGCTGAAGGAATCGGGCAGATTCAAAAGGCGACTGAAGCGTGGGATCAGCCTTCGACTTACTTTGAAGTCTGCACCGCGCTGGCATTGTGGTGGTTTGAGCAAAAGGGCGCGGAGGTAATTGTTTTGGAGACGGGAATGGGCGGGCGGCTGGATTCCACGAATGTCGTCACGCCATCGGTCTCGGTGATTACCCAGATCGGTCTGGATCACACCAAATATCTTGGAGAGACGATTGAGCTGATTGCCGGAGAGAAAGCCGGGATTATCAAGCCAGGCGTGCCGGTGGTTTCATCCGGGCAGAAACCGTCGGTGGAAGCTGTTTTTTCTGAGAAGGCGCATGCGACCGCCTCGCTCATTCGCTTTGTCAAAGAGCCGGTTGCGGCGGACTGGAAGCTGAGTCTGGCGGGCAGTCATCAGCGCTGGAATGCTGCGCTGGCGCTGGAAGCACTTCGAATTTTGCAGATTCCGGCGCTGGAGCTTAATGCGCGTGTTGCGTTGGAAAAGGTGGTCTGGCCGGGACGTTTTCAAAGACTGGGGGATCGAATCATTCTCGATGGCGCGCACAATCCACAGGCAGCGGCGCGATTGGTGCAGACATGGCGCGAGGAATTTGGAGCTGAATTCTACACGCTCGTTTTGGGCGTTCTGGGAGACAAGGATGTGGAAGGCGTCTGCAAAGCGCTCGCGCCGCTGGCAAAGCGCTGCATTGTCGTCCCGGTGAGAAGTTATCGTGCGCTGACTCCCGGTGCACTTGCGGGGATTGTCAGACGGGTTGCGCCGGGATTGGAGTGTGAGATAGCCGACAGTCTCTCTGGCGCATTCGACCTGGCGCAAGGTTACAAAGAGCGTGTTTTGATCACGGGTTCGCTCTTTTTAGTGGGAGAAGCGCTCTCGTATTTGAATGTAGCCGGGGGGCAGCCGGATGCTTCGGAGTAAGGTGGGACTTCATGAGTGTTCTCGCGCAAAGACGCCATGACGCAAAGTTTTGAAATGAGCTCCTGCTTGGTAACGCAATTGTGGGAAAAGCTCCTGCTTTTCGAGGTATGGGATCGACAGTTGAAGTTTGTGACTCATGCGCAACCCACACGCCGACACTCCCGCCATGCGAGGCAGAGCCATCGCTCCCACTGTCATTACCAAGCCAGAGCTTGTTAACGAGGAACCGCCTCCTTTGTGGGCAGGACTTTGGAGCGCGATCGCTTTGGCTGCATCAAGATCGCTCGCCTGAAAGACAATGGATGAGCGCTGTCTTTTCTTAAAACTTCACACTTAAAACTTGGCTACTGTGAGCGAGTAAGAGCAAGACAAAGAGTAGGATTTCACCCCTGTGCAATGCATCGCTGACTATTTTAGCAGTCGCTTAAAAGAAGATCGGGATGATCAGGATCGCGACGATGTTGATGACCTTGATCATCGGATTGATCGCGGGGCCGCTGGTGTCCTTGTAAGGATCGCCGACGGTGTCGCCGGTGACGCTCGCTTTGTGGGCTTCGCTGCCCTTGCCCCCGTGATTGCCTTCCTCGATGTATTTCTTCGCGTTGTCCCATGCGCCGCCGCTGCTGGTCATTGCGATACCCATGAATAGACCGGTGACAATACTGCCGACGAGAACACCGCCGAGAATTTTGGCACCATCGGGCAGCGCAGCGACTGCGATGACTGCGACGATCGGGAGAAGCGCGGGGATGATCATTTCCTTGAGCGCGGCTTTGGTGACGATGTCCACGCAAGCGCCGTAATCCGGTGTGTCGGTGCCTTTCAAAATGCCGGGGTGAAGTGCGAGCTGGCGGCGTACTTCATTCACGACTGCGCCTGCTGCGCGGCCCACGGCACTCATGCTGAATGCGCTGAAGAGATAAGGCAACAGACCGCCGATGAAGAGGCCGATTATCACTTTTGGATCGTTCAACGAGAAGGAGAGTGAATCCGCCATTTTCTCCCTGGCTGCAATCAGCAGTTCGGGAGTGGTGGTTGGTAGCGCCTCCAACGTTTTGATTCCATGCAGAAGGTGATCCTGTAAATCCACAAAGTAGCTTCCGAAAAGCACCACTGCAGCAAGACCGGCACTGGCGATTGCATAACCCTTGGTCACGGCTTTCATCGTGTTGCCGACGGCGTCGAGCTCATCGGTGGTTGCGCGCACTTCCGGCGGGAGACCGCTCATGACGGCGATGCCGCCCGCGTTGTCGGTGATCGGTCCGAACGCATCGAGTGAGATGATAATGCCCGACATGCTGAGCATCGCCATGACTGCGATGGCGATTCCGTAGAGACCTGCAAACGCGTAGCTCGCCCAGATTGCACCGCCGATGCTGAGCACCATGGGAGCGGTTGCACCCTGGCCGATTGCGATGCCTGCGATGATATTTGTGGCGTGCCCGGTTTCCGACGCCTTTGCGATTTTACGCACCGGGCCGTAAGCCGTGGACGTGTAGTAATTGGTAATCATCACCGCGAGGCCGGTCATGACGAGACCGACGATGGTGCTGCCGAAGATGCCATTTGCGGAAAGAATGACACCGCTTTTCAGCTCGAGACCGTTCGGGAAAAACTGTTGGGTGATCGGCCAAAACGCCACGGCGGAGAGCACACTGCTCACCAGTACGCCACCCATGAGCGCGGCGGATGGCTTGGAATTGGTCATGTTTACATACACGACGCCAATGATGGAGGCGATGATGGCCGCGCCGCCGATGAGGAACGGATAGACGATAGCGGCTGTGGAAGCACCTGTGGCTACGGTGAGTGCACCGACCAGTATCGCACCGATGAGGCTGACGGCGTAGGTTTCAAAAACGTCTGCTGCCATACCCGCACAGTCACCGACGTTGTCACCGACGTTGTCTGCGATGGTTGCCGGGTTTCTTGGATCATCTTCTTCAAGATTCTGCTCCACTTTGCCGACGAGATCCGCGCCGACGTCTGCTGCCTTTGTGTAAATACCGCCGCCGAGACGGGCGAAAACCGAGATAAGCGAGGAACCAAGGGCGAGACCAATCAGACTGGAGATGGCGACTGGTGTTTTGCCGTCCACCGCGGGGAACATCTTGCTGACGATAAGGTAGAAACCGCCGACCGAAAGCAGTGCGAGACCGACCACGAGGAGTCCTGTCACTGCGCCGCCACTGAATGCCGCCCGCAGCGCTTTCTTGGCGCTCTCACGCGCGCCTTGTGCCGTGCGGACATTGGCTTTTACCGCGACGCGCATTCCGATGAAACCGGCTACAAGCGAGCAGATTGCGCCGACCAAGAACCCAACGGAAGTCGGCACGTCCTTTTTCCAGAAGAGCAATCCCGCGATGATGAGTCCCATGACGGAAATGGAGATAAACTGCCGGTGCAGGTAGGCTTTAGCGCCTTGTTCGATCGCATTGGCGATGAACTGCATTTTGTCCGTGCCGGGAGGGATCGCGAGCAAGGTTTTGATGAGCCAGAGAGCGAAAACGAGGGCGACAGCGCCGCAGGCCATCGAGATCAAAATACCGTTTTCAATAAGGGGAGCCGCTGAGGCCGGGGTAAGAACCATGGTTAGTAGGGATTAATTATGGGGATAAAAAGCGCGCGAGAATAAGGGCTTGCCTCTATCTAGCAAGCGGCGATTTGTTTTCGGCAAAAAAAGAGAGTGCCCTACCCAGTTGCCCAGTGATCTACTCTTTTCACAAATTCCCGTCTTCCCAACAGGCTAGGGGAAACGTAACAGGCTGCTTCCAGCTAATATTCTCCGACGCTCACCGGCGTCCCTTTTTTTACACTGTCGTAAATGGCATTGATCAGCGCCACAGCGTTCCGCGCTTCGCCGCCCGCAATCGCTGGAGCGCTCCCTTGCTGAATCGCAGTGCAAAAATCTGCGATTTGCAGACGATGCCCTTCCACTCCGATATCCATCGGGTTTGCAGCGCCCCCGCCAATTCCGGCTCCATCTCTAGGCGAACGGATCTCGGCATCCTCCGGTAGCTCATTTTCAAAAGCCCAGGTCGTCAGCGTGTCATCCTCCAGCACGGCTGTGCCTTTTTCGCCACTGATCTCAATCCGCTTTTTCGCCCCTGGAAACGCACTCGTTGCCGCTTCGATCACACCCAGCGCGCCATTGGAAAACCGTAATGTAGCGACCGCCGTATCCTCCACGGCAATCCGCTTATGCGCCAGAGTGGCGCTAAAGGCCGACACTTCCGCCGGAAGCCCCACCAGCCATTGCAGGAGATCAATCGCGTGAATGCCCTGGTTCATCAACGCCCCGCCGCCATCCAGCTCCCAGGTTCCACGCCACGCGCCCGAATCGTAATACGCCTGCGTGCGCCACCATTTAATATACGCGCTGCAAACGGTGAGCCTTCCGAAACGTCCCTCCTCGATCGCTTTCTTTAAAGTCACCGCGCCACGCCCGAATCGGCTTTGAAAAATCGCCCCGAGAATCCGTCCCGTCTCCTTTGCGACCGCCAGCATTTCATCTACCCGAGCCGCCGTGATTTCCATCGGCTTTTCACAAAGCACATGTTTTCCCGCCCGCATCGCGGCGATTGCCGGAGCTCCGTGTGCACCGCTCGGCGTGGTAATACAGATCGCATCCACATCGCGCCGGGCAAGCAGGGTTTCCAAGGAGTTCACAGGTTCGCATGCGTGCTTTCCTGCAAATGCAGCGGGATTGCTCCGACTGAACGCCGCGACTAGTTTCGCTTCCGGCACCAGCGCAATCGCCTGCGCGTGAAAGGCGGCGATATTTCCGGTTCCAACAAGCGCTAAGCGAACTGGCGAAGACATGATGTAGTAGCCGAGTGTTAAGTGTTAAGCAGCGGCAGGTGATGGTAATGCGTCAAATTAACTTAAACCCCGGTTACTCCTTATCTATTTCAGCAACTGCTCGCGATTCAGCGCCTGCACACCTTTCGGAAGGAACACGCCGTCTTTACGAATGAGCTTTCCGTCGAAGTAAATCTCGCCGCCGCCCCAGTCCTTGCGCTGGATGCACACCAGATCCCAGTGCACCTGCGAGCGATTGCCGTTGTCGGTGTTTTCGTAGCACTGACCCGGCGTAAAGTGAAAGCTGCCCGCGATTTTCTCGTCGAAAAGAATGTCGCGCATCGGATTCATCACGTGCGGATTAAACCCAAGCGCAAACTCGCCGATGTAACGCGCGCCCGGGTCGCTATTGAGAATCTCGTTTAGCTTCTTCGTATTGCTGGAGGTCGCCTCCACGATTTCGCCGTCCTTGAAAACCAGTCGCACATTATCAAAAGCCGTGCCCTGATAAATCGTCGGCGCGTTATATTGCACCACACCCTGCACGCTCGTTTTTACAGGCGCGGTGAACACCTCCCCATCTGGGATGTTATGCTTGCCGCCACACGGAACCGCCGCGATGCCTTTGATGCTGAAATGTAAATCGGTGCCCGGGCCTTTGATATGAACGCGATCCGTTTTCATCATCAGTTCGGAAAGCGCCTTCATCCCCGGAATCATCTTCGCGTAATCCAGCGTGCAGACATCGAAATAGAAATTCTCAAACGCCTCCGTGCTCATTCCCGCAAGCTGCGCCATGCTCGGACTCGGCCAGCGAAGCACGCACCATTTGGTTTTCTTCACGCGCCAGTCCAGCACCGGCTTCATCTTTTTGGAAAGCAGCTTCATCTTCTCAGCCGGAACGTCCGCGCTCTCCGTAACGTTTTGCCCGCCCCGAAACGCAATGTAGCCCTGAATCTTCTTCATCTGCGCGAGCTGCATGCTGGATTGCAGCTCAAGCCCCGCCTCCTGCGCACCCATCGCCATCTCACGCCCAACACGTCCATGATGCAGTTGCACCAGCGGCACCGCTCCCGCAGCCCTCACGGCACGAATCAACGCCACGGTCATCTCGTCCGGGATATCAAACATATCGAGCAGGATTTTCTCCCCCTTCTTCATTCCGGTGGAAAAATTGACGAGATTTTTAGCGAGCAGATCGTAGCGAGGGTCTTTCATGGTCCGGAGAAAGTAGCGGCGAACTGAATCCTGCCAAGAGCGGAATAAACCACGAAGACCAGGACAGGGATGAACCACGAAGAGCACGAAGGAAAGTCCGGAGATGGAGTGGAGAGGAGTGATTAGAAAACGCCTTTTTAGACCATGCGCAAAGCGCCTCAACCTTCGTCCTTATTCTTTCCTTTTCCTTTCCATTTTAGTTCCTGCTACGTCGGTTAGACGAGTTCCCGCCTGCACCGCCTGCATTTTCTTAAAACTTAAAACTCGGCACTTAAAACTCCCCCGTGTATTTCCACGCGATGCGTTACATCCCACTCCTCGCTGTTCTCGCCCTGACCTGTATCACCGGTTGCTCCACGCGCAAGCTGCCCAAATACGAAAAACCCATCGCTCGAACCAGTGTGCAAAGTGTCCGCACCACTGCTTACACGCATACGGAGGATGATCACATCAAACACGGACGTTCCACCGCAATGGGCACCACGCTCTGCTGCGGTGAGGTCAGCAGCGCCGCCGCCGACTGGTCGCGCTGGCCGGCAGGCACGGTCTTCCGCATTCAGGAAACCGGCGAATACTTCAAGGTGGACGATTACGGCTGGGCGCTCGCGGGCACCAACACGATTGATCTCTACAAACCATCCCGCTCCGCCATGAACCAATGGGGCGTGCGTCATGTCACCATCGAAATCATCGAATGGGGCGATACCTCCCGCAGTCTCGCCATCCTGGGACCCCGCGAAAAACACGCCCACGTCCGTCGTATGATCAAACAGATCAAAAATCGTTCGTAGTTTGGGCGTCTCGCCCAGAGTAGGCTGAAACGGTCTCACGCAAAGACGCGAAGCCGCAAAGAAAGGTAGCTTGATCGGCGAAGCCGCTCCATAGGGGCACAGACCGTCTCGGCTGTGGGGCCATCGGGCGTCCCGCCTGATGAAGCGAGGTTTCATTAAAGGCTGTGTACCGTTTTACCACTTGGGAATCCTGTCCCGTTTCGCCAGGTGAGACGCCCGCCAGCCCCGCCTACATCGCTACGCGAAGCGTTGCGGGCAGGCCCACAGCCGAGACGGACTGTGCCCCGTCCGCGATCCTTCGGCGCGCTTTATCCATCTTTTGGTCAATCCTATCCTCCGTCTGCTTCGCTTTTCTTACCACTTCCAATCACACCCTCGATTCGCTCCATTCATAGAGAAACCTGCCGCCCCAAATCCTAATTCCTAAATCTTAATTCTTAAATCCATAAATCCTTCGTTGCACGCCCTCGGGTATCTTTATTAAAAAGACCCTTCCATGACTCCCGACACCTCCGCCCAAATCGCTCTTTTCGAACAAATGGTCCTCCTGCGGCAATTCGAGCTCGCCGCTCAGAAAAACTACAAGGCCGGACGGATGCCCGGATTCATCCATCTCTATATCGGCGAAGAAGCGGTTGCGGTTGGCGCCTGCGCGCATCTTCGGAATGACGACTGGATCACCAGCACGCATCGCGGTCACGGACACGCCCTCGCCAAAGGCTGCGATCCCAAATCCATCATGGCCGAGCTTTACGGCAAGGAAGCGGGTTGCTGCGGCGGACGCGGCGGCAGCATGCATCTCTATGATCGGAAATCCGGTCTTTTCGGCACGAACGGCTTCGTAGGTGGCGGCCTCCCGGCAACCGTCGGCGTCGGCATCAGCGCAGCGGTGCGCAAGACGGATCAGGTCGCGGTGGCATTTTTCGGCGACGGCGCGACGAGCCACGGCACTTTCCATGAGTCGGTCAATTTCGCGACGGTGCAAAACGCGCCTGTCGTCTTCATCTGCGAAAACAACCTCTACGCCACAGCAACTCCGCTTACTTACGCCACGAAAAACGTGGAGATCGCCTCGAAAGCCGCCGCTTACGGTCTGCCCGGCGTGGCAGTGGACGGCAATGACGTCCTCGCCATGTGGGAAGCGATGCGTGTGGCAACCGAACGCGCTCGCAGCGGCGGCGGCCCGACTTTGATCGAAGCGAAAACCTACCGCACAGTCGGCCACCACGAAGGCGACCCGCTCGTCGGCGTGTATCGTTCGCAGGAGGAGCTGGATTCCTGGAAGCAACAATGCCCGATCCTTCGCTTCCGCACGAAATTGATCGAGAATAAGCTGGCGACCGCCGAACAGCTCGAGGAGATCGAAAAGCGCGTCACGGCAGACATGGCGGAAGTGATCAAATTCGCAGAAGCCGCTCCTCTCGCACCGGGCGCAAGCGCGCACGTCAACGTGTGGGCGGACCCGATCAATCCGAAGGAGCTGGATTACACCATCGGCTCCAAAGCGAAGACGGTTGAAATGGGCTGGTTGGACGCAGTGCGCGACGGCGTCGCCGAGGAAATGCGCCGCGACAAACACATCATCTATCTCGGCGAAGGCATCGGCGAACGCGGCGGCAGCTTTGCACACACCAAAAATCTCTGGAGCGAATTTGGCGGCGAGCGCGTGATTGATACGCCGATCGCCGAGCTCGGCTTCCTCGGCGCGTGCGTAGGCGCAGCGGCGACCGGCTGCCGTGCGGTGGCTGACATGATGTTTGCCGACTTCCTCTTTGAATCCGCGAGCCAGATTATTCATCAGGGCGGCAAGCTCCGCTACATGAGCAACGGCCAGGTGGAGGTGCCAATGATCGTCCGCGCCGGAATGGGCGTGGTGAAAAATACCGGCCCGCATCACAGCGGCTGCTACCATCCGATCTGGGCGCATTGCCCGGGCTTGATCGTCGCCGTCCCGTCGAATCCAGCCGACGCCAAAGGTCTCATGAAGACAGCGCTCCGCTGCTCCGATCCCGTCATTTTCCTCGAGCACAAACTACTTTTCAGCAGCAAAGGCCCGGTGCCAACCGAGGAGCATTACGTTCCGTTTGGTCAGGCAGCCATCGTTCGTCCCGGCGACAATCTCACGATCGTCACCTGCGGCGAGCTCGTCCGTCGCTCCCTCGAAGCAGCCGCCATTTTGGAAAAAGAAGGCATTGATTGCGAAATCGTGGACTTGCGCACGATCGTCCCGCTCGACGTGGACACCATTTTGGAAAGCGTCGCCAAGACCGGCTATCTGCTCGTCGTGGACGAGGCGTTCTCCATGTGCGGCATCGGCGCGGAAATCAGCGCGTGCGTCATGGAACAAGGCTTCAGCAGCCTCCGCGCACCAGTCGGCCGTCTGCATCCCGATCCGATGGCGCAGCCGTTTGGTCCGTCGCTCGAAGCCGAGACCAATGTCTCCGTGGAAAAAATCGTCGCCTCCGCGCAAGCCGTCATGGCTGGACAGCCCATCACCCCGCGTCGCGCCCTCGGTTCCGCCATGCGCGCCGAACAACGTGTCTTCACGCCAACGCCCGTCTCCAGCGCATCGGCTCCCGCCGCAGCGACAGCCGCGCCATCCGGCGACGGCAGCGAAGTGCCAATTCACATCCCCAACCAGGATCTCACCGTCACCGAAGGCACCATTGTCCGCTGGCTCAAGAATATCGGCGACAGCGTGGAGCAGGACGAAGTCATCGTCGAAGTGGAGACCGATAAAGCGATTGTCGCCGTCGAATCCCCTGCGACCGGCACCCTCTCCGCCATCCACGCCAACGTCAAAGACGTGGTGCAGATGAAGCAAGTGCTCGGCAGCATCGCCATACAACAAGCGGCGGTGATTGGCTGCTAAGGGCATCAGGACTCCTTTTCAATATGGAAGATTATACTAATGAAGAGTTAAACAGAAACAGAGAGGCGAGCACCAAAGCAATGGAGCGCCTTTGTGCGGTAGGATGGTTTGAAGCTTTTGGAACTAAAGGCTCTGTTGGGTTCGGATCCCCAACAGAACGTGGTCGTGTCGCTTTCAAGCATCTGGGTGAACTACTTACAGAACTCGGCCCTATTGATAGCCCACTCGAACTCTATCAACTCTGCAGTCAGGCAAGGCAGTTTTTTGCGCAAAAGAATGCCCACTAAGCACATCTATTCATTATTTTGTGGACAAGCCATTTATCACCATCAACTGCACTGTATGCGATACTGTGTTTACCGAGCCTCCCATGTGGTTTTTCAAAAACCTCATAAGTCCTGCTTGTGGTGGAGCTTATAATTATGAGTTACTACTTAAAGCGTCGTCGAAAAAATCCGCTACTATCGCAGCTCTCGTTAACGAAGCACTTAAGAAGAGGAAAGCAGGTTGAGAAATTATCTAAATCTGATTTTTGGAGTAAAACTCAGAATCAAATACCCATTTAAATATGGGACTATTTAGCTCTTTCTTTGGTCCACGCAAACCTAAGCCCGAAATTGCGAAGGAGATCAATCTTGGGCAATACTTCTATCTAATAAACTATCAGGAACGCTATTCAGGCTTTCTTACTAAAGTTACAGATCCATCTAGAGCTATCGCCGAGCTTTTCTTGTATCGAGCATGGCTCACGCAATTCGGATTTCATATTTTCAGCGCATACCCAAATATCTCCAAAGAGATAACATACCAAGTCGTCAATTTGGCCAATACACTTGGCCGAGCATCGCTGGCTTTAGGGTGCAATATCCATTTTGAAAAACTTTACAGCGTGGAGTTAATCAAGGTTCTCCAGTCGCGCTGGCAAGAGTATGACGCGCTTGCAAAAGAATATCGCTCCATAACAGATCTGCTTGAACCAGGTCCGATTAGTCGTGCTGTAACAATACACTGCGGTTCTGACGATGTGCTCGAAGCCTTCAATCTAGGTCTCGACTATCTTTTCCTGCTTAATGAGATTAAGGATGAGGCAATTGCGCGACGCATGGTCTGAACCGAGAAAAGGGGTCGCGGCTTACTATCGACACTCTTTCCAGGTGATTGGTCGTCTTTCTTTACCCGTGCGCCAAGGGACAGACCTTTAGTTTCTTGCTCCGCCATCTACGCCAACGTCAAAGACGTGGTGCAGATGAAGCAAGTGCTCGGCAGCATCGCCATACAGCAAGCGGCGGTGATTGGCTGCCAAGGCAACAGATTAATGCGAAAGCGAATTAGACAAATCCCTTGTAAAATGAGACAAAAAACTGACCTAGGCGAAGCGAAGTTTCGTATAATACAAAGTTGTAGGATCCTAAGCGATAAGGCGGTGGAAAACTGAGCCAAAGAAAAGGCGTAGGGAAAAGATTAACGCGCTGCGTTTTAAGTCGCTTAACTAGCGTTGAAGCGAGCTTAAAAC
>Ga0209181_10010071_pt1 | contig 12320 bp, 7 predicted proteins | sample MAT05_FD_187208 | JGI IMG/M metagenome (GOLD analysis project Ga0209181, IMG submission 187208) | Freshwater microbial communities from Lake Fryxell liftoff mats and glacier meltwater in Antarctica - MAT-05 (SPAdes) (version 2) | ecosystem: Environmental > Aquatic > Freshwater > Ice > Liftoff... | reverse complement strand
CCCCGAGGGGGTATGAGCAAAGTGGCAGAGCCACATTTGCTCATGAGCGCCCCCAGGCCGACGACATACGTCGTCCGCCCCCCGAGGGGGTATGAGCAAAGTGGCAGAGCCACATTTGCTCATGAGCGCCCCCAGGCCGACGACATACGTCGTCCGCCCCCCGAGGGGGTATGAGCAAAGTGGCAGAGCCACATTTGCTCATGAGCATTCCAGGTCCCTGGCGGCGCCCGGCGTTCGCGAAGAAACGATCTGCGTTACAAGGTGAACGGCAGCGCCGCGATGACCGACACGTCAATGGTGCGAGCGTGGCAGCGGTTCGAGCCGCTGTTGCGCGAGCCCGCGCATGAGCATGGTCCGGGAATCGTCGGCGACAGTGGCGAGCGGCGCGAGCCGCATCCCGTTTGAGAGAGTGAGTCGAATTCGACGCTTCCCATGGTGCTGCCGTTCATCAACGATGTTGGAGCAAACGATGGCAATGCGCAAGCGAGAGGACTTGGTTTTTCCCAACGCCGCGGCGGTGGACGTGGGTGCTTCGAGCCACTGGGTAGCCGTGCCACCGCACAGCACCGACGACGCAGTGCACGAGTATGGCGCGATGACGGACGACCTCAACGGGATGGCCGATTGGCTGCTGAAGTGTGGTGTCGATACCGTGGTGCTGGAGTCCACGGGCGTGTACTGGATTCCCGTGTACGAGGTGCTCGAGCAGCGCGGCCTGACGGTGTGGCTGGTCGATGCGCGGCAGATGAAATACGTGCCCGGGCGCAAGAGCGACGTGCAGGATTGTCAGAGGCTGCAAAAGTTGATGAGCCTGGGGCTGTTGCGCGGGGCGTTCCGTCCTGCGGCCGAGGTCTGCGTGGTGCGCGCCGTGGCGCGCCATCGTGATCGGCGAGCGCGACCCGCAAGCATTGGCGCGGCATCGCATCGGGCGCGTCAAGGCCAGCCAAGCCGACATCGCCCGGGCGCTGACAGGCAACTGGCGCGTCGAGCACCTGTTCGTGCTGCGCCAGGCGCTGGCGATGCACGACGACATCGGCCGGCATTTGGCTGAGTGCGATGCCAAGCTGCAATGGCTGATGGCCAAGCTCGGGCAGGCCAAGGTCGATCTGGGCAAGGCGCCGCGCGCTGGCAGCAAGCTGCGTTCGGAGTTCGACGTTCGTCAGATCCTGGCCAACTGGGCCGGTGTCGATCTCGCGCGCATCAACGGTTTGGCGGCCACCACCGTGATGAAGCTGCTGACCGAGATCGGACCGGACTTGAGCCGATTTGCCAACGTCATGCACTTCTGCTCCTGGCTGGGGCTGTGCCCGGCGACCAAGATCAGCGGCGGAAAAGTGCTGTCCTCGGGCACCAAGCGCTCGGCCAACATGGCGCGACAGGCGCTGAAGATGGCGGCCCAGAGCCTGTGGCACAGCGGCTCGGCGCTCGGGGCGTTCTACCGGCGGCTGTGGGGCCGCATGGACAAGCCACGCGCCAACACCGCCACGGCCCACAAGCTGGCGCGCATGGTGTACTTCATGCTCACGCGTGGCGAAGAGTTCGTCGACAAAGGCCAGCAGCACGGCGAAGAGCAGCAGCGCCAGTGCAGCGTCTCCGCATCGAAGCGCCGTGCCTCTGATCTCGGATTCACGGTCGCGCCGTCAGCCGCCGCAGCCGCCGCATAAAACAACCAGAATCGGTTTTATTTCTTGAGAGGCTGAGAGTCTTTCGATGATGCCCGCTCATCACCCCACAAGTCGCCCGCTCGTCGTTGCAAATACTCGCCATAGCCCGGACTATGGCTGCGTTTTGCGTCTGGATCGGCCACCTTTTGGTGCGCTGCTCGGTCATGCTCGAAAAACTCTCAGCCTCTGAGCCCGCGCTTCTGTGGGCCCCGCAAGCCTGGCTGGGCGACGGCTGGCACGAGCACGTATTGCTGCGCGCCGACCGCCAGGGCCGCTGGGCCGAGGTCACACCGGGCGTGGCACAGCCGCCGTCCGGCGCGACCGTGCTGCCAGGCCCGCTGCTGCCCGGCATGGTCAATGCACACAGCCATGCCTTCCAGCGTGCCTTCGCCGGCCTGGCCGAACGCCGCGACTCCGAGGCCGACGACTTCTGGTCCTGGCGCGACCGCATGTACCGCGTGGCCGTGCGCATCACGCCGGCGCAACTGCGGGCGGTGGCCGCGCAGCTCTGCGTCGAACTGCTGCGCGGCGGCTACACGCAACTCTGCGAGTTCCATTACCTGCAGAACGACATCGACGGCCAGACCTATGCCGACCCGCTGGCGCTGGCCTGGGCGCTGGCCGATGCGGCGCAGGACGCCGGCATCGGCCTGACGCTGATGCCTGCCATCTACGAACGCGCCGGCTTCACGCAACCGGCGCTGCGGCCCGAGCAGCGGCGTTTTGCCAGCACGGCGGGCAGCGTGTGGGCAGCCGCCGCCGGCATCGCCGCCAGCGGGCGGCCGTTGCTGAACGTCGGGCTGGTGCTGCATTCCCTGCGCGCCGCAGCGCCCGCGTCGATCACCGAATTGCGCCGGCTGGCCGAAGGCTTCACCGGCCCGATCCACATCCACGTGGCCGAGCAAACCGCCGAGGTGGCGGACTGCCTGGCCGCCACCGGCCGCAGGCCCATCGAATGGCTGGCCACCGAAGGTCACCTCGATGCGCGCTGGCAACTCGTTCACGCCACCCACACGCTGCCCGCCGAGATCGACGCCGTGGCGCGCAGCGGCGCCGGCGTGGTGATCTGCCCCAGCACCGAGGCCAACCTCGGCGACGGCCTGGCCGACCTGCCCGGCTGGCTGGCCGCCGGCGTGCCGCTGACGCTGGGCTCCGACAGCCATGTCACGCGCTGCTGGCGCGAAGAACTGCGCTGGCTCGACTATGGCCAGCGTCTCGCGCTGCGCCAGCGCAACGTCAGCGCCGCGCCGGCCAACGGTCAGCCGAGCACGGCCGGACGCCTGTATTCCCGCGTGCTGCCAGCCGGCGCCGCGGCGGCCGGCGAGCCGCTGTGGGGCCTGGTGGCCGGCGCACGCGCCGATGCGCTGCTGGCCGACCCGATGGACGAAAGCCTGCTGGGCATTCCGCCGCAGCGCTGGCTCGACGCCCTCGTCTTCTCCAGCCCCGGCCGACCCTGGAGCGAGGTGATGGTGGCCGGGCGCTGGGTACTGACTGGCGGCCGGCATGCAGAGGGCGCGGCCATTGCCGGACGCTTCGATCAGGCGATGCGGGAGATCTGGGCCTGAACGGGGCCGCGCGCCGGCTTTGCTGCAACCTTCAGCCGCCGTTTGTCTTCACTTCGACACCGATCCCGCGGTAACCCTTGAAGCCGCATCTGCCGTCGAAGATCGGCTCGCCGCTGACCCTGAAATTCTGTTTCGAGCCATCGGGGTTGACGCGGCTGAAGGCGAAGTCCAGGAAGGGTTCGCGGCCTGCGATTTTTGCCGCCAGCAGCGCCCTTTCAGCCCCATTCCAGCCGTTGGTGTCGCTGTCGTCCCCGGTGCCGCCGGGCTGACCCAGAAACGCTGGCATGCCCACGCCCACCATCTCCAGACCGGGCCCGCTCACCTGGGTGAAGCTGCCTGTTTCGTTCTGTTCCCAGTACCAGTCGGTGGCAAGTTCCGTCAGGCAACGGAATCGGTGTTCGCTGACCCCCAACTCGCGCGTGCGTTCGTGCACGGCTTTCTCCAGCGCCTGGTTGTGGTTCGCCAGCCGCCTATGCAGCAGCCGCACTTCCAGCATGTTGTAGATGCGGGTGCGGGCTTCGAGCAGATCGAAGGGCTTGCTGATGAAGTCCTTCGCGCCGGCCTGCAGCGCACGCAGCTTGTGTCCGGGCTGAGCCGTCAGCACGATGACGGGCAGGTAGTCGTCGGCCAGGTTGTGCTTCAGGCCATCCATCACGCCGAATCCGTCCAGGCCCGGCATCTGCAGGTCGAGCAGGATCAGGTCGTAGTCATGCTGCCGGTGCAGTTCGCAAACCTCCAGCGGGTTCGTGGTCGCCGAGACGCTCGTGTAGCCCGCTTCCACCAGCATGCGGGTGAGCAGCAGCACGTTGGTCTGCTGATCGTCGACGACGAGGATGCCTGCGCCATAGATTTCGGGTTCGATCGCCATGGTCTTCGTGCCTCGGTTCAGGTCTGGGTTCATGTCTGGTCTCATGTCTGGATTCAAGCCTCGGTCGGAGCACAGAGCAGGCCGGCGTCGGCGCTGTCCAGCGCCAGATCCAGCGTGCACATGAACTCGTCGACCCTGATCGGTTTCGTGAGGTAGCGAAAGAAGCCCGCCGCCAGGCCCTTTTCGATATCGTGCGGCATCGCATTGGCGCTCAGCGCGATCACCGGAATGGCCGCCGTGCGCGGATCGGCCACCAGCAGGCGCAGGGCCTCGATGCCGCTGATGCCGGGCAGGCTGATATCCATCAGGATCACATCGGGCAGTGCGGCGCGGGCGATCTCCACGCCCTGGATGCCGTTCGTCGCGCTCAGCAGGCTGATGTCGGCGCGGCGCGCCATCAGCCGGGCGATCAGCATCAGGTTGGCCGGGCTGTCCTCGACGTAGAGCAGCGTGCGCACCTGCGCCCCGGCGTGAACTCGCGCCGGCAGAAAAGCCACTGGCGGCTCGACTTCCTCAATGTCCACGCAGGGGGGCGCCACCGCGTTGAGTTCGATCCAGAACACGCTGCCGACGCCGATCGTGCTTTCCACGCCGATCGCGCCACCCATCAACTCGGCCAGCCGCCGGCTGACGACCAGGCCGATGCCCGTGCCTTCCTCGACGCCGGTTTCCTGCCCCAGGCGGTTGAAGGGCTGGAAGAGCTGCGCGATCTGCGGTACCGACAGGCCGTGGCCGGTGTCACGGAAGCTGATGCGGACACGGCCCACGCCGCTCGTCTCGCAACTTACCTCGACGGTACCGCCGGCGCGGTTGTACTTGATCGCATTGGACAGCAGGTTGATGAAGACCTGCTTCACACGCGTGCGGTCGCCCTTGACGAAAAGCGGGCTGCGGGCGGGCGGGAACCGCATGCGGATGCCGCTCTTCTGCGCCTGCGGTTCGATCATCGCCTGGCAGTCGTCGAGCACAGCGGCCAGCGACATCGATTCGTCAGAGATCGACGGCTTGCCGGACTCGATCAACGAGAGATCGAGGATTTCATTGATCAGCTCGAGCAGGTACCAGCCGGCCTGGAGGATCTGGTCGATGCTCTCCTTCTGCTCGGCCGTGGGCGAAGGCGGGCCGGCGTCCATCAACTGCCCGAAACCGAGGATCGCGTTCAGCGGCGAGCGCAACTCGTGGCTCATGCTCGACAGGAAGTCCGACTTGGCGAGGTTGGCCTTCTCGGCCGCCGACTTCGCACCCTCCAGCGCCACGTTGGTTTCACGCAGCGCGCGGTCGAGCAACTGTCGCTCGGTGATGTCGCGCGCCGCGGCGAATACGCCCTGCAGGTTGCGGTCGCGGTCATGGAAGGTGGTCGCGTTGTAGGAGACGGCGGTTTCCGTGCCGTCACGGGCGCGCGCCGTCAGCTCGTAGTTGGTCACCTTCTTGTCGCGCAGCACCAGGTTGATGGCCGCTTCGGCACGCTCGGGGTCGGTGAAGCATGTCTTGAAGGGCGCGCCTATCAGTTCGTCCCGGGTGCGGCCGGTCAGCGCCTCCATCTGCTTGTTGACGTCTGTGATGATGCCGGCCGGATCGGTAGTGATCAGCGCATCGATGTTGGATTCGATCAGCGAGCGCGTGTAGAACTGCTGGTCGCGCAGGCGCTGGTCGAGCTTCTTCTGCTCGGCCTCGACGTGTTTGCGCGCCGTGTTGTCGGTGCCGATCAGCAGGTAGCCGATGATGAGGTTCTGCGCGTCGCGCAGGGCCGTGACCGACACGACCGCAGGCAGCCGGCTGCCGTCCTTGCGGATGTAGGTCAGCTCGTAGATGTCCTCGATGCCGCGCGATGCCTTGAAGACCAGCGCTTCGAAACCCGGCGCGATGGGCGTCGAAAGCTCGGCGCTCAGCGCGCTGGCACGCGCAATCACTTCCAGCGGGTCGGAGATGTCGGCCGGCGTGATGCGGTTCATCACATCGCCTGCCGCATAACCCAGCATGCGCTCGGCGCCAACGTTGAAGATCTGGATCACGCCTCTTTCATCGGTGGCGATGCTGGAGAAATTGGCGCTGTTGAAGATGGCGCTTTGCAGCGCCCCGGCCTTGATGAGCGCCTCCTCGGCTTGCTTGCGCGCCGTGTTGTCGGTGCCGATCAGCAGGTAGCCGATGATCGTCCGCTCGGCATCGCGCAAGGCGGTGACCGAGACCACGGCCGGGAAGCGGCTGCCGTCTTTGCGGATGTAGGTCAGCTCGTAGATGTCTTCGATGCCGCGCGATGCCTTGAAGACCAGAGCCTCGAAGCCGGGCGTGATCGGCGTGCCGAGCTCAACGCTCAGCGCCTGGGCGCGCGCGATCACTTCTTGCGGATCGGAAATGTCCGCCGGGGTGATCTTGTTCATCACCTCGGCGGCCGCGTAGCCCAGCATGCGCTCGGCGCCGACGTTGAAGATCTGGATCACGCCCTTCTCGTCGGTGGCGATACTGGAAAAGTTGGCGCTGTTGAAGATCGCGTCCTGCAGGGCGCCGGTCTTCAGCAGGGTCTTGCGCCGCCGCGCGCTGGGACTGCCGCTCGGCCTGCCGCCATCCCGCGTGCCGGCAATGCCGGTTCCGTTCTGGGCCATCGAGGACTCTCTTGCGGCATTCAGGCCGCACTGCAACGGCGAACAGCGCTTGTCAGGCCGGCGTACAGAACTATGTGAGTAGAAGCCGTTGCACGACCGACTGCCGCTTGCGAAGCAGCGACGCGATTATGGGCTGCCAAACCGCAGCCGTCTGTGCGCTGGCAAACATAGCGAGCCGCCTGCTCAGCGCTGGCCGACGCCGTAACGCATGGCGGTGAGCGCGGTCAGCGCCGTCGCCGGGCCGGGATGGGCGTCGGCAACCAGCGCGATGGCCAGTTGCAGGCGCCGCTGGTTGATGCGGTCGCCGATCTCGCGCTCCACCGGCCCCGGTCCCGGCGGGATGAGGAAGTCGCGCAGCCGCAGGTGGGCGCGCCTGGCGTAGCGGGACAGGCAGCGCGCCAGCCTGGCCGTGTCGCCGGGTCCGTAGCCGTCGTACCAGCCCTTGGCCGAGAACACTGCGGTGGCGTGGCGCGTGCCGCTGCCATCGGCCTCGCTGACAGCCACCGTGACATCGACCCGGTACCGCTCACCGCCGCGGCTCCACAGGCGCAGTTCGGCGGTCTCGGGGTGCAGCACGTATTCGATCGCGAAGACGCCTTCGGTGGTGGGCGCCTGGATGACGCCGTCGGTGCCCGTCACCGGCACACCGGCGACGACCCAGCGTGCGAGCAGGCGCCCCGCATCGGGCGCGCCCACGCCGCCGAAGCCACTGCTGACGGGCTGGTGGAACGTTCGTGTCGAGGTGATCCAGGTGCCGTATGTCAGAGCGTCTCCGCAGGGCGTGGACATCGGCTGCGGGTTGATGACGGTGAGCACCTCGTCGCCGCCTCGGCTGCGCAGTTCCACGCCGCGCTCCAGCCGCGCGGTGACTTCGATGTCGACGGTGGCGCTGTCGAGGTCGGCCGACAGCACGCGCACCTGCAGCGCCGTGCCCGAGACCGTGAGGTCGGTGTCGAGCTCCACGGGCACCAGGATGCGGCCACGGTACCAGCAGCGAACCCCTTCTTCGGTGTCGGCCAGCGCATGCACCACCACACCCTGGCGAGCCAGGTCATTGCCGGATTCGTCGAGCCCGGCGTCCCAACCACCCTTCTGGCGGTACTCGACATAACAGCGGCCACGCCCCTCGGCGTCTTCGCCGAAGGCATGCAGCACCGCGAGCTGAACTCCGCTGTGCCGGCCGGCGGCCGTCAGGGTGAAGCGTTGCGCTTCGCCGACGAAGGGCTGCGCGAAGTGGCGCACGCGCTGCGGCGCCAGCGCCTGCGGATCCCAGAGGTGCAGATGCGCGCGTGCCGGCGCCGGACCCATGGTGGACGCGGACGGGTTCGGCCAGCCGTCGACCGGCCAGCCGGTGAAAGCGGGCTGGCCCGTGTAGTGCTTGACGTCGGGGTCCAGCGTGCGCGAGCCGAAGCTCGCGGAAGACATGATGTCGTAGGGGTCGCCGTACACCGCGTTCACATCGAACGGCGCCTTGCCATCCCAGTCGGTGCCGTTGTTGAGCACGCCGTAACTGTGGTTCCAGCCCATCATGTGCCCGAGTTCGTGGCAGATGAAGGTGTGGTTGGATGTCATGACCGGGACCGCGCAGGCCGGTTTGCCCTGCACCACCGCGCCTGCGCCGCCGTCGAAGTTGACGCTGATTCTGGCGGGCTGCCCGGGCTGCCCGGCCTTCGGGTTGGGCAGGCTGAACTGGCCCGGCAGCGTGAGCACGAGGTAGGCGTCGAAATCTTGCAGATCGCCGCCGTTCAGGGCCATCGTGGCCTCGAAGGCGCGCGCGCATTGCGTTTCACGAGACACATCGTCAGCGCCCATCGTGATGTCGACCCACGGGAACATCGTGCTGCCGACGAAGTTCAGATGGCCGTCGGTGACGCTTGCCCAGTAGTTGAGCACCGAGCTGTGGTGGCCGTTGTTCATCACCATGTCCAGACAGGCACGCTCCGGAATGACGCCCACCGACGCATCGTGGCGCGCCCTCAGCACCGCCACCTTGAACTGTTTCATGATGATCTCCCTGCGCCGGAGCGCGGTGGGCCAGTGGGCCAGTGGGCTGGTGGGCTGACAGTGCGGCGGCTTCGGCGGGCGGGTGGCCCGTCCTGCCCGGTCGATCATCTGCGCATGCGGCCGCGTGACCATCCCTACCTTGCCCGCGGTCACATGCACGTGGCGGTGCCATCAGCCTGCAACATTCAAGGAAACAGCTGCAACCGAAAACAGGATTGCAGCAGCGAGAGCCGCCCCGGTGTCGTCGGCCAGAAGCCGTCGCGCCGAGCTGCGGATCACGTGACGACCAGCAGCATGGTCATGCCCGGCGATTGATCTCAGGACGGCCTGTCGCGAAATTCAGCTCAGAGCCGAACGCGGGTTTGCGCGGACGACCGGTGCATGGCGCTCGCCTCGAATTACCGCAGTCCGGCAGGCAGATCAGCGAGTCAGACGACCGGGGTCGAGCCGCAGCAGCTGGCCAGACGCCGCAAGTGGCGTCTGGCCAGCTGCCAGTCGACCGGCGCTGGCTTATCGCAAGTCGCTTGCCAGATGCACCGTTCAGCTCGTCCTCTATGTCCAGGCCTTCGGGGACACAGTGCAAGCGCAGACAGTCCACTGCCAGCGGGCCATCTCAATTCATGCATTCCGCCGTGACGTTACCAACCGGCCGCTCGAGTGCGTTCCGCACGTGGTCACCGCGGCTCGCATCGCCCTTTGCGTGGTCCGCGTATTACCGGCAGCGACGACTCATCATCTCTTTCCGATTCTTCAATCTGTCCGAAAAACGTGCTGTTTTTCGGACATGAAAGCCGCCACCCTGCGGCACGCTGCAGCTGCCCGCGCCGGGTTTCAGCAGCGCATGGAAGAGCTGGCCGAACCGGTGGCGCCTGCTGCCAATGCTGCAGCGGCACGGACGCTGGCCGCTGTGTTGACAGCGCTGGCGCGTTGACCTTGGCGCTGGCCGACCCAGAACACCGCGCGTGCGCGAGAGTGTTCGATTTCCCGCGGTGCCATTTCGGCACCACGGGCGGACGTTCCGGGCGCGCAGTGCCTAGCGCCGGCCAGCAGGGACCGCCGAAGCATCTGACGACCGAGCAGATGCAGCAAACGCAGGCAGGCCCGGAAAAGGGCACAGTGGAATCCGATTTCACCCTGACTGACGCGCCCAGCGGTGCGCCGGGTGCACCCACACCCGCATCCCCGCACATGGTGGGGCCATGCCGTCGAGCCCCTGTCTGCACGGCCGCTGCGCCGAGTTCGTAGTTTCTGGCGCGGGATTCAGGAAATCCGCTTGCATCCGCCGTTACATGAGACATCGAAGCAACAGGGGCCAGCAAACAAAAGAACTCTAAATCATTGATTTGATTGGTAGGCCGTGTAGGACTTGAACCTACGACCAAAGGATTATGAGTCCTCTGCTCTAACCAGCTGAGCTAACGGCCCGAAGCAACGGATTCTAGGCGGCCAACGCGCCGCCGCAGGCCTCCTGCCGACGCCGCCCTACTTCGCCGACAGCGCATTGCCCACCAACCGCGCCGTGATGTCGACGATCTGGATCATGCGGTCGTACGGCATGCGCGTGGGTCCGATCACGCCCAGCGTGCCGACGATGCGGCCGTCGATTTCATACGGTGCCGTCACCACCGACAGTTCTTCAAACGGCACGACCTGGCTCTCGCCGCCGATGTAGATGCGGATGCCCTCGGCGCGGCTGCTGACGTCGAGCAGCCGCATCAGCTCGGTCTTCTGCTCGAAGACGTCGAACATGCGGCGCAGGCTGCCGAGGTCGCTGCGGATGTCCGGCATGCCCAGCAGGTTGCGCTCACCTGAGACGACCAGATGCTCGCTGCTGTCCGCCAGCGCATCACTGCCGGCTTGCACCGCGGCCTGCATCAACGCCGCGATCTCGCTGCGCAGCGCCTCGATCTCGTGCTTGAGCCGCTCTCGCACCTCGTCCAGGCTGAGGCCGGCGTAATGTGCGTTCAGATAGTTGGTGGCCTCGATCAACTCGGCCTGCGTGTGCTCACGCGCGGTGAAGATGACGCGGTTCTGCACATCGCCGTCGGGCGCGACCATGATCACCAGCACACGCCGCTCGCCGAGGCGCAGGAACTCGATATGGTGGAACACGCTGGCCTTGCGCGGGGCCATGACCACGCCGACAAAGCTCGACAGGTTGGACAGCAGGCTGGCGGCCTGGGCGATGACGCGCTGCGGCTGGTCGGGGTGCAACTGTTCACGCGCGGCCGCCATGCCGGCCGGACCGCCCTCGAGGTCGAGCGCGCGAGCCGTCAGCATGGTGTCGACGAACAGCCGGTAGCCTCGCGCCGTGGGCACGCGGCCGGCACTGGTGTGCGGGCTGGCAATCAGACCCAGGTCTTCCAGGTCGGCCATCACGTTGCGGATGGTCGCGGCCGACAGGTCGAGCCCGGATGCGCGCGACAAGGTGCGCGAGCCTACCGGCTGGCCGTCGGCGATGTATCGCTCGACCAGTGTCTTCAGCAGGGTCTTGGCGCGGTCATCCAGCATGCCTTCGATTGTAGTGACCGACCCCGCCGCCGCCCCACCGGACGCCGGGCCCTATGGTGTAATCCGCCGCATGCCGAGCCGCTTTCGTCATGCCGCGATCGTCGGGAAGTACCAGGCGCGGGGCATCCGTGCGGTGCTCGAGGAAGTCGCCCATTTTCTCGTCCGGCAAGGGCTGGAGGTTTCGTTCGAGCGCGACACCGCGCTTGCCACCGGCGTGACCGATTTCGAGGCGCTGGCGCCGGAAGAACTGGGCCGGCGCTGCGACATCGCCGTGGTGGTGGGCGGTGACGGCACCATGCTGGGCATTGCGCGTGAACTGGCGCGGTATCAGATGCCGCTGGTCGGCATCAACCAGGGCCGGCTGGGCTTCATCACCGACGTGCCCTTCGGCCATTACCAGGAATCGCTGGCGCCGATGCTCGCCGGCGATTATGAGGAAGAGCATCGCTCGATGCTCGAAGGCGACGTCTGGCGCGACGGCGAAAAGATTTTCGATGGCCTGTCGCTGAACGACGTCGTGGTCAGCCGCGGCGCCACCGCAAGCATGGTGGAATTGCGCGTCGACATCGGCGACGATTTCGTGGCCAACATGCGCGCCGACGGCCTCATCGTCGCCTCGCCCACCGGCTCCACGGCCTACGCACTGTCGGCTGGCGGGCCGATACTGCACCCTGGCATCGCCGGCTGGGTGGTGGTGCCGATCGCCTCGCACACGCTGTCGAACCGGCCCATCGTGCTGCCCGACACGGGAGAGGTGCGCATCGGCATCGTGGCGGGCAAGGACGTGGCGGCCAACTTCGACATGCACAACGTGGCGAGCCTGATCGTGGGGGACCAGGTGCGCGTGCGCCGCTCGGCCTTCAAGGTGCGTTTTCTCCACCCCCGCGGCTGGAGCTACTACGCCACACTGAGGCGCAAGCTGCGCTGGTATGAAGGCGTGGTGTGAACCGCCCGGCCGTCACCGCATACGCAGCGGCGCAGCGCGCGCAGGCCCGAGCATGCTCAAGCGCCTGACCCTGCGCGACGTCGTGATCGTGGCCGAACTCGAGGTCGAACTCGGCGCCGGCTTCACGGTGCTGACCGGCGAGACGGGTGCGGGCAAGTCGAT
>Ga0209181_10010069_pt1 | contig 12321 bp, 7 predicted proteins | sample MAT05_FD_187208 | JGI IMG/M metagenome (GOLD analysis project Ga0209181, IMG submission 187208) | Freshwater microbial communities from Lake Fryxell liftoff mats and glacier meltwater in Antarctica - MAT-05 (SPAdes) (version 2) | ecosystem: Environmental > Aquatic > Freshwater > Ice > Liftoff... | reverse complement strand
TGAAATTTTTTCACGAGTGGCAACCGTATGTGGTAACAGACCACCACGAGATGGGTACCAACCAGACGTTTTACTTCGATCCCGGCAAGAGTTCGAGCAACAACCCGATTGTGCCGAACGCGCTGTACAACGGGCTGTACCCCAAATTCTCGGCCCATTTTGCCAATGCTTTCGACCAGTTGCAGTCCCTGTATTTCACAAAAGAACGGTTTGACAAATTGTATCCGGGCTACGGCTCCGACTATGTCAATTTCTACGGCGGCATTGGTTTCCTGTTCGAGCAGGCCAGTTCGCGGGGACATTTGCAAGAAACCACCACCATTCCGATCACCTTTGCGTTCACCATTCGCAACCATGTTACGGCGGGCCTGACTACGCTTAAAGGCGCAATGGCCGAACGGGTCAATCTCATTGCCTATCGGCAGGAGTTTTACCGCATACAAACCGCCGAAGCCAAAGCCAATCCGGTGAAAGCGTATATTTTTGGCGATGCCGCCGACCTCACCCGCACCCAGGCGATGGCAACTAAGATGGCCCGGCACAATATTGTGTATCACGAATTGGCCAGCGACCAAACCGTTGGCGGGCGCATATTCCAAAAAGGGTCGGCTTATATTGTCCCCACCGACCAACCGGCACGTTTGATGGTCCGGTCGTTTTTTGAGAAAGAGATCACCTTTACCGACAGCCTTTTCTACGACGCTTCGGCCTGGTCGGTGGCCCACGCGTTCAATATGCCCTATGCCGAACTAAAGGCCGTGCCGGGCTTGGGAGCGCTCGTTTCGGGGCCGCTTGTGCGGGTAGCCACGCCAGTCACCCAAAGCCAGTACGCCTACGCCCTGCCCGCAACGGACTACAACATTCATCAGGCCGTGTACCAGTTGCAACAGGGAGGGGCCATTGTACAAACAGCCTTCACGCCCGCCAGAGCCACCATCGGCGGCAAGCAAACGACCCTCAGCTACGGCACCATGATGGTTCCGGTGCAGCAGCAATACCTCCGGCCCGACTCCCTGTACCGGCTCGTGCAGCGCGTCAGTCGCCAAACGGGCGTGGAGGTTAGGCCCCTCACGACAGGCTTTAGTACGGGAGGGGTTGACGTAGGTAGTGGAGCCAACCGGACCCTGACAACCACGCGGGCAGCCATGCTCGTGGGTCAGGGGGTGTCAGCTTACGAAGCCGGCGAAATCTGGCACCTGCTCGACCAGCGCATCGGTATGCCCATCACCAAAATTGATGTGGCAGCTTTTGGGCGAGCTAATCTGAGTCGCTACAACACGCTCATAATGGTGTCAGGCCAGTATAATTTAGACCCAGCTACCACAAATCGAATCAAGCAGTGGGTGCAACAGGGTGGCACGCTCATTACGCTCAAGACAGCTTCGGAATGGGCTATTCGCCAGGGATTCACGAAGGAGAAACTGGTAAAAGCCGATACCACCAAAACCACTACCCGGCTCGACTACGCTGAAGCAGAAAATGTGGAAGGTGCCAAAGCTATTGGTGGGGTGATCCTCTCTGCCGACCTCGATATTACCCACCCGTTAGGCTTCGGCTTTTCGGAACGGACCATCTCGGTCTATCGAAACGGCAAAACATTTTTGCAACCGAGCCAAACGCCCTATAACACAGTTGTGCAATACAGTGCAACGCCCAAAATCGGGGGCTATATTGCCAAAGAGAACCTACGTAAAGTAGCCAAAACGGCCGCCGTGCTGGTTGCGCCCGAAGGCGCAGGTCGGGTGGTTCTGTTTGCTGATAATCCGAATTTCCGGGCGTTTTGGTACGGTACCAATAAGCTCTTCCTGAACGCGCTGTTTATGGGAAGCATTATTACGGTGCCGAGCGTGGAAGGAAATGAATGAATCTTTTTGAGTGATTGAGTGAAAAGCACCCGGTGAGATTTCGCTCAATCACTCAATCACTCATTCCCTCAATGGATTACCTTTGCCCTATGATTGAATTAGGACGAACAAATCGGTTGCAGGCTCTCCGAATGACGAGCGTAGGTATGTTCCTCGGCCACTCATCGGGCGAAGATGTGCTGTTGCCCAACAAATACGTACCGGAAACGCTGGCCGTTGACGATTTCATTAACGTTTTTGTTTATACCGACTCCGAGGACCGCATTATTGCCACCACCCTCCTGCCCCTGCTGGAGCGCGACGAGTTTGGGGTGTTGAAAGTGGTGTCGGTCACAAGTTTCGGGGCTTTTCTGGATTGGGGTCTCGAAAAAGATCTGCTCGTGCCCCACCGCGAACAGGCCGAGCCAATGGAAATCGGGCAGTCGTATCCGGTCTATGTCTACTACGATAAAACCACCGACCGGCTCGTTGGCTCTACCAAAATCAACAAGTTCCTGGAAGAAGGCGAAATGCCCGATCTGGAAGTAGGCGACGAAGTAGGTTTATTGGTCTATGAGCGCACCGACCTGGGACATAATGTTGTAGTAAACAACCGGTATCGGGGACTGATCTATGCCAGCGAAACGTTCCGTGTTCTTCGCCCTGGCGACCAGATTCAGGGGTACGTGAAGCATATTCGCGACGATTTTCGCATCGACATCCGCTTGCAAAAAGCTGGTTATGAAAAAGTAGAGCCAAACGCCCAACTTATCTTAGACAAGCTCGAACAGTCGAATGGGTTCCTGCCCCTGACCGATCACAGCGATCCGCAAGTCATTTATCGAATGCTCGAAATGAGTAAAAAAACGTTCAAACAAGCCATTGGCGCACTCTACCGCGAGCGCCGAATTGTGCTTGAAGAAAAGGGAATCAGGTTGGTATAAGGTTTCAATGGCTGCGCCGTTTCAAGTTTCAGTAATTACAACCAGAAACCAGAAACGGCGCAGCTAATGAAACGGAGCAGCCATGAGACAGCGCAGCTAATGAAACCCTAAACTAATTATTTAAAAACCTCCTCCACCGGGTCCCCAATGCACGCGCTCGGCTCTAAAATTCCCAACAGGGCACAAATGGTGGGGGCAATATCGGCAATACGGGTTCGGCGGAGCGTCTGACCGGGTTTAATCCCCCAGCCATAGAGTAAAAACGGTACGTGAGTATCGTAGGAGTAGGTTGAACCGTGCGTGGTTCCCTTCGAACGCCCTTCGAACCAGCCCGCCTGCAACAGTACGTAAAAATCGCCACTCCGATTCGGATGAACGATATTTCGGAACAGGATGGCCAAGTTTTCGGGTAAGGCCTCGTCACCCAAACGGTGCAGGTTCACCAGATTGATAACCCCCCTTTGTTTCAGTAAAGCCCGCTTGATTACACGATAAGCATCGTCGAGCGAAATTTTCTTTTCGGCCAGCAGGTCATGGTTCATATAGATCTGCTGATTAAAGTAGGAAAGTGTCCATTGACCAGGTCCATAGGCATCCGTCAGCGCCTTTTTTACCCCTTCGCTCACCTCCCCACTCGCTTTCACGTCGGCAGGAATCCGGTACGTTTTGGCAAAACCCGGAATATCGGCCACTCCGTGATCCGCCGAGAGAAAAGCCAGCCAGGCACCCTTGCCAACGGTTGCATCGAGTTGAGCAAACAGATCAGCCAATTGACGGTCGAGCCGGATGTAATTGTCTTCCGTTTCAATGGAGTAAGTCCCGAACGAGTGACCAATATAATCGGGCGACGAAAAACTCACGCACAGCAAATCGGTGATGTCGTCTTGCCCTAGCTGTTCCCCTTTCAAAGCCGCTAGTGCAAACTCTTTGGTCAATGCATCGCCAAACGGACTGGTACGCAATACTTCGAACTTGCTCATGCCAGCCACTGTCACAAACTCATGCGGAAAAACTGCCTTTGGCTCACCGGGTAAAGAAGCTTCAAATGGCTGATCGTCGGCTGAGCTTTCAGTGTATTTGTCCAGAGGTAGTACTGTTTCCCATTTCTGCTTTGCGTATTGCTCCGGGAAACGTTTAGCGTTGAAATCCTGAGCCCACTGGGGTAAATCGTTGCGATAGAATGTGCTGGTAATCCAGTTGCCCTCTTTCGAGTCGAACCAGTAGGCCCCATCAGCCGCGTGGCCAGCGGGCAAAATCGACCCCCGATCTTTTAGGGCAATGCCCACCACTTTGGCTCGACCATCGGTAGCGAGTTTGAGTTGATCGCCAATAGTTGTTGCGAGCATATTTCGGGGCGACATGTGACCTGCTGTGCCGGTCGCGCCCACCGTTTCCACGGTCGTGTCTTCGGCGCAATAAACTAAACGGCCAAGGTTACGGTCATAAAATTCGTTACCTACAATACCGTTCAGAGCTGGTGCCGAGCCGGTGTAAATAGCTGCGTGGCCGGGCCCGGTGTAAGTGGCCGCGTAATGGTAATGATTATTGCGGCAGTTGAAGCCTTCGTCCATCAACCGACGGAAACCGCCCGTTGAGTACTTGTCGTAATACCGATACAAATAGTCGTACCTCATCTGATCGATTACAATACCAACAACTAGTTTTGGGTGGTTGGGCAAACCGGCTTTGCGGACAACCGATACAGCCGTCTGACTTGTGGGAGCAACCTTGCTGGGTTGTGTTACCTGGTTGCGGGGTTGGGCATAAATCGAAAAAGAAACGGGAAGCAGAAAAACCGCCCAAACCAGGCGTTGAAGGCTAAAATAGTGCATAGTGGTTAGAGATTCAGCCCAAATGTACGAACAAAATATCACCCCAATTTTTTCTTAACTTTACCAAATAAAGCCAACTATCTCATGCAAGCTTACACCGCCGAACGCCTATACACCGTTGAGGAGTATTTGGTGATGGAGGAAGCCTCCGAAATCAAGCACGAATACATGGATGGCCGCATTATTGCGATGGCCGGCGGAACCCTCGAACATAGTTCTGCGGGTGGAAACGTCTATGCTGAATTGCGAAATGCCCTCCGCAAAAAATCGTGCAAGCCCTACAACAGCGATACGGCCATTGCCATTTCTCACGGCAAATACACCTATCCTGATGTAAGTGTAGTGTGTGGCAAACCAGAGGTATGTCCCGTTAATCCACGCGCACCTAAAAATCCGATATTGATTGTGGAGGTAATCTCCAGCTCGACAGGCAACTATGACCGGGGCGAAAAATTTGCTCTGTACCGCCAGATTCCTAGCTTTCAGGAGTATGTGCTAATTGAGCAGGATAAACCCCAGGTTGCCGTTTATCTTAAACAGGAAGAGAACGTCTGGCGCATGACAACCTATCAAGGTCTGGATAAAATCGTACGTTTCGACTCAATCGACGTAGAATTGGCCATGAGCGAAATTTATCTGGATGTGGCTTTACTGCATCATGATGAATGAGCGTAGGCCGGTTACGTTCATCATTTATTACTTACTTCGCTCAATCGTATATTGCACTAATTGCTCCATCGAGGTTCTGTAGGTCGATTCGGGGAAGGTGTGCAGAATAGCCTGAGCTTCATTTACGTAGCGTTGCATAGCCTCAGTGGCGTATTCGATCCCACCCGAATTCTTTACAAACGCAATTACTTCATTTACTTTTTGGGGGTCGTTGCTATTGTTTTTGACGATGTTGATAATCCGTCGTTTGTCCAGATACCCCGCCCGGTTCAGCGCGTAGATGAGCGGCAGGGTCATTTTTTTCTCCTTAATGTCGATACCCAGCGGTTTGCCTACTTCGGCGGTGCCGTAGTCGAAGAGGTCGTCTTTAATCTGAAACGCGATGCCCACCTTCTCGCCAAACAAGCGGGCTGTCTCCACTGTTTCAGCATCGACTTCTGCCGACCGCGCTCCGGTAGCGCAGCAAGCAGCAATGAGCGAAGCCGTCTTCTGCCGAATGATGTCGTAATAAACCGTTTCAGTGATGTCAAGTCGGCGGGCTTTTTCGATCTGGAGCAGTTCGCCTTCGCTGAGTTCTTTCACCGCCCGCGAGGTAATTTTAAGTAGGTCGTAATCGTCGTATTGGAGGGCAAGCTGCAGCCCTTTCGCAAGCAGAAAATCACCCACCAGCACGGCTACTTTGTTTTTCCAGAGCGCGTTAATCGAGAAAAAACCGCGCCGATAGTTCGATTCATCGACCACATCGTCATGGACAAGCGAAGCCGTATGCACCAGTTCAATGAGGGATGCCCCCCGGTAAGTGGCCTCGGTTATTTGTCCGCAAACCCCCGCCGACAGGAACACGAACATAGGCCGGAGTTGCTTGCCTTTCCGCTTCACAATGTAGCTCATAATCTGGTCGAGCAACATCACATCACTCTTCATCAAATCCCGGAACTTGCGTTCGAACAATTGCATTTCGCTGGCAATCGGAGCTTGTATAGCGGCAACGGATAGGGGCATCTTTTCAGTGAGCAGTGAACAGGGAGCAATGAGCAGTGTTTGCCAGTGCGTGTTTCACCGTTTTTTTGGCAATATTACGGCGGTTAATATGGATAATAAATAATACCCCCTGAATAATGATTGACAATCCGAATCCACCCGGCCCCAAGCAGGCCGATATGCACCCTGACCCCCGCGTCCATAAAGCCCTTGTGTTGGGCGGGGGCTCACTCAAAGGTGCGTTTCAAGCTGGAGCCGTGAAGGCGATATTGGAGTCTGGGTTTGAACCTGATACCATTTACGGCGTCTCTGTTGGTAGCCTGAATGCAACGTTTCTGGCCAATGAAACGGCCCGTCAGGAAGCAGAAACCGGGCTTATTGATTGGCCAAAAGCTGGACGGGCGCTCATGGAATTCTGGCTCCTGAATATTACCCAACCCGAAGACATAGCCGTGGAACGCTCCCGACTTCGTACCGGCTACGACACTATTATGAGCCGGTTCGATGGTTTTTTAGATAATACACCCATCAAAAACCTGATTCGACAGACAGTAAATCTGGATCGACTCCGAACAGGCTCTGTTCAGGTTAAAGTGGGCGCTGTGGATATTCTTAATGGCGACATGGTGTATGCTGATGCCCAGGACGAACACTTTCTTGACTATGTATTTGCCAGCAGTGCTTTACCCTTTCTGATGCCTGCCGTGCAAATTGGGGGCGACCACCGTAAAGCATTCATGGATGGGGGCCTCCGCGAGGTAGCTCCGGTACGGGTGGCTATCGAAGATGGCGCCACCCAACTCATGTGCGTGGCCTGTCATGCCAAACGCATTGTGGGTGAACCCATTAATTACCGGGGGCTGCTCACGTTGATTGAACGCGTTAAAGACATCACCGTGAATCAACTGGTCAACAACGACATTGCCTGGGCTGAGCGATACGTTGAAAAAGAGAAATTCCGTGGTCACGACATTAGCCTGACTGTCGTGCGCCCCACTGATCCGCTTCATTTAGATTTGCAACAGTTTACCTCGGAGGATATTGGCAAGTTGCTAGTGCAGGGATATCAGGCTGCAACGAAGGTGTTGCGGTGAAGCTACTTTCTAACGCAAAAACCCCGGCCATTTCTGACCGGGGTTTTATGTTTATGCGTACGTGCTTAGTTATGCTGTACGCGTCCTACACCCAACGTGCGGTTGCGGAGCAGGCCCTGAGCGAAAACCGTATAAAGCTTAGTAGCTTCCACTGTTACCGTTGTACTCAACACGGGGGCTGTTGTGGCTAGAGTTGGTATAGTAGCTCCGGCGAACACATCCACTCTGTATGTACCCGCTGATACCGACGTAAACGCGGTAGCAGCCGTATTTCGGTAAGCCCGATTCAGGAACGAAGCTACCGTTGCGGGCACACCGGTTGCGCTCGTTGGCACACTCAACCGTACCGAAACAGCTGGCCCATCAGGAGCAAGATGGAAGAATCGCACCCCACCCGCGCCAGCGGCTAGCGTTTGTGTGAGCGGGTCCGTTACAACAGCAAATTGTGGCCCACCCAGGTTAGTTGCATTTAAGGTAGTTGGGCGGGGACGATTCAAGGTGTCCGTCACAAATACCGTGTAGCTGGTATTGAAAGCAGCCGCAAAGTTAGTCTGGTTAGTGGCTCCAGCCCGGAACACAATGTCGTTGCTACCAATAACTCCACCAATAGCGCCACTTGCCGCTTTGGCCCTGAGCTGAACCGTTCCTACCTGCGTGCTAGCATATGGCGTTGTCTGACCAAAGGCAATGCCCTGACCAGTTGGGTTATTTTCTACAAAGAAGTTGAGTGTAGGAACACCTGGAGCCGCGTTCACAAACAGAAAACGAGCCTTATTCGTTGAAGGGCTAGTAACCGGTTGGGCTTCTGGATAATCCGTATCCTGACAGCCCATAAGCAGTACAGACGACAACAGACTAGTTGCCATTACTGTACCAATAATATTGAGTTTATTGTTCATACTTTTTTTAGTCTAAAGCAGTGATCTTCTGTTGATTAGAAAATATAGCGAGCGCCCAACTGTAACTGCCACCGCGCCGAGAGTGTGAAGTTGTTCGTAAACGTCGATGAGAGTGCCTGACCAGGAGCCGCTTCGGCAAATGAGTAAATTGGGCGGCCTGTGGTTACGGCTGTTGCCGTATTTGGGGTTTCATACCCTATGAAATTCAGCAGGTTGGCCCGATTAGTTGCCTTTGTAATGCCCCAGTTTGAGTTGAGGAAGTTACCAGCATTAATCAGATCAACGGACAACTGAATAGTGTGCCGACGGCCGTTTGGCATTGGAACGAAAAGATCCTGCAACAACCGGAAATTGAATAGATTCTGCCAGGGCAGATACGCGCCGTTACGCTCGGCATACTGACCACGACGCTTGCTCAGGTAGGCGTCCTGATCAATGTAGGCGTTCATCTGATCCCATATTTGTTGTGTTGTGCGGGTATCTTGTGCGTTGGTTGTGGCCAGCACAATTTCGTTCTGGTTGCGCGGAATGTAAATCAAATCGTTTCCGTTAATACCGTCACTGTTCGGGCTGTTCAAATACGTGTAGGTAAAGTTACCAATATTCTGACCGGTGTAAATGAGTGATACCGTTGTGGCAAAATACTTCAGGTACTCTTTACGGTACTGAACGAAACCAACAATACGGTGTGGAACCAGATTGTTGGAGTACGACAGGTTGGGTGAGTTGGGGCCACTCACAATCTGCTGACCCGTAAACAACGTACCAGCGGTAGATGCACTCTGTGCATATAAATCCTTTGAATCGGTGTAGGTATAAGCCAGTGACCCTTCAAACCCACGCGAGAACCGCTTCTGAATCTGACCTGTCATACTAAGTGCATAGCCCTTATTAACGTTGCTCAAAACCAGTGCCTGTACAATCCGGTCGTTGATACGACGGTCAAATGGTGGGTTGTCTGCCGTACCAGCTACCCCACCAAATACCGGCCGACCATCACCGGCTAATGTACCGGCAGGGCTTGCCAGGTTAGCATCGCGAATAGACACCGCGTTAATATCCTTGGTATAGATAGCGTCGAATGTAGCAACCCATCCTCCAGGCAACGTCTTGTCAATACCAAAGCTAGTCCGCCAAACCTGGGGAAACTTAAAGTCAGGAACCGTAGCATTAATAGAGAACGTTGGTGCCTGTGGGGTGCCGGCCGGTGCTGTCAGCGAAGCAGGTAATCCCTGAGCAACCGGATCAAGTGAGAACGGAATGTTGGCATTGGCAGCCTGACCTACCCGGGCAATAGTACCGAATAGTACTCCGTTGTTGCTGATTTGATTTGATATCCACACAAACGGAACGCGGCCGGTAAAGATACCCGTACCACCTCGTACCTGAAACGATCGATCTCCTTTCACGTCCCAGTTTAAACCCAGGCGAGGTGACCACAGAACAGTTGAGTTAGGCAGTTTCTCAACCTGAATACGCTCACCGTTATTAAATGTGAATTCATTCACCACCGAGTTGGGCAGCAAACCACTATCGTTAAAAGTTGGAATATCGGCCCGAATACCCGCTGTAACACGCAACTTCGACGTTAAATTAAAAGCATCTTGCGCGTAAAAACCCAATTGAGCCGCGCTGAACCCGGCCAACGGAACTGGCACCCCCGGAACCGCTGAGTAGAGTCTTGTAAACCCGGTCGGAGCATTAGCCGCTGTTGGGACAGTTGCATTATTAATAAAATCATCGACGCTGTTATACGAGTAAATACCCCGTACAGCAGGTGTAAAGCCGTTTTCGAATTTATAGAATTCGTTGGCTGTACCTATCGACACAGTGTGTTTACCCAGGAAAATGTCGAACCGGTCATTGACCTGAATTACATCCTGATTCAACAGGTTGTTTGGGGTAAAAGGCTCTGCTCCAAAACTAACCAGTGTATTTCCGTTAGCACCGGCAATGTCCACTGTGGGGAAATCCGGTGTCGCAACACCACCTCCGCCTTCCCGGAAATCACGGAAAGCCGTATAACCAACCTGCAGGTTGTTGGCAAATTTGTTGCCAAAAGTGGAGTTCAATTCGGCAATTACCGACCGCAGGTTATTATTTATCCGATACCAGGTAGAGGAGAACGGAATGGTGTTCACATTGTTGTTACGACCACTTTGCGGGTTAACCCCGTTTGAGCCTGAGTTGCTCGGCCCAATATCACTGAATGAGTTCAATTGATTATAGCGCACCGTCAATTTATGCTTATCGCTGATGTTCCAGTCGATCTTAGCCAGTAACTTCAGGCTTTGGTTCAAGGCGTTAAACGGGTCGAGCGTACCAGGGTCGAGTGTCCAGCTCTTGCCATTGTTGGGCGTGGTCAAGAACGTTTGCAAGCGTTGCAGATCCGCTGCTTGCTGTGTTTGCTGGAAAGCTACCCCGTTGGCATCGGCCCCACCAATCGGAAATAGTACAGCCGGGCTTGACCGACGCTCCTGCTCAGCGTTAACAAAGAAGAACAATTTATTTTTAACAATGGCTCCCCCTAGCCGGAAACCACGGTTGTAAAAGCTAAAATCTTGACGGTTGGCAGCCGGTACATCCTGACCGGCTACTTTAGTACCGACCATGCTCTGATTCCGGCCAAAGTTATACAACGAGGCCTCCAGACGATTGGTACCCGAACGCGTTACGGCGTTCACACCCGCACCCGTAAACGACCCCTGCGTAACATCGAACGGCGAAATTGACACGTTCAACTGATCGATAGCATCAATACTTACCGGTGTTGCGCTCGATTGTCCACCCGGCAAAGCCGATAAACCAAATACGTTGTTGGCAGTGGAGCCATCAATTGAGAAGTTGTTATACAGAGCCGAACGCCCGCCAAATGAGAAGCCAGGGCCAGCCTGAGGTGTCAGGGTGCTAAAATCCTGAAAACTCCGTGAGAGTGTTGGCAACCGCTCAAAACTTTGCCGACCAATGTTCGTTGATGCCCCGGTCCGCTCTGAGTCGATAATACTACCCCGTGCCGACGTAACCACAACCTCCGACAATTGCTTACCTTCTTCAGTTAGTTTGAAGCTTGCGACAATCGGCGTGTTCAATTCGGCTGAGACGATCTGACGTATTTGTTCCTGAAAGCCCACAAACGTCACTGTTACTTTATACGGCCCTCCAATACGAACGGCCGGGAAGTTATAACGTCCCTGGGCATTTGTCGTAATACCATACCGCGTACCGGATGGTTCGTGAATGGCTACGACCGTTGCGCCGGGAAGCTCTCCCCCTTTGTCATCGGTTACAAGCCCACTGATCGAAGAGGTTGTAACCCCTTGTGCCAGTGCCTGATAGCCGCCAAGAACGGACAGGATCAAACTACTGAACAGCCATATTGCCGCTCGTGCTTGCAGTAAATTCTTATACATAGATTTGATTGGTTTGGTTGATATTGTTAAGCAGTCCTGCATCTAATGCTATTAGGCTTTTCGGGTGCAAAATTGCACTTATTTCTTCGGCATGCCAATCGGGGTGATCTTAAAATAATGCTACCTATACGCTCAACCGGGTTCCTTTTCACGGAAAAATTCATTTTAAGCATGTATCTGTTCTATTCCGCCATATTAATTTATTGTTAAGCCTATAGTAGAGCGAATCTGAAACTATTTACCACCCGTTTCAGTACTATTCTAAAGGTTGCCGATCTCTACGTCGGGCAGTCTATACTATACATATGACAGTTACCAAACCTACATACCAGTTAACTCAATACAGCCACGGGGCCGGATGCGGGTGCAAAATCGCTCCCAAAGTTCTCGACCGCATTCTGCACGGTAACCAATCCACCGACACTTCGGGCATTAATACTCAAACCCCACCGCCCATAACACTAAACCTCCTCGTTGGCAACGACTCCCGCGATGATGCCGCCGTGATGGACCTGGGTAATGGTGAAGCCATTATTAGTACTACTGATTTTTTTATGCCGATAGTAGACGATGCCTATGATTTTGGCCGCATTGCCTCTGCCAATGCCATTAGCGACGTATACGCTATGGGGGGGGAACCTATTATGG
>Ga0209181_10010068_pt1 | contig 12321 bp, 9 predicted proteins | sample MAT05_FD_187208 | JGI IMG/M metagenome (GOLD analysis project Ga0209181, IMG submission 187208) | Freshwater microbial communities from Lake Fryxell liftoff mats and glacier meltwater in Antarctica - MAT-05 (SPAdes) (version 2) | ecosystem: Environmental > Aquatic > Freshwater > Ice > Liftoff... | reverse complement strand
CATTCGCTATTCCCTATCCGTTTCCATTGCCGCAGATGCGCCTGTCGGACCGTTGGAAAGCGAATTGGTGGTTCACACCAACGACCGCAACTTAACCACCGTACCTCTTCGGTTGGTCGCAAATATCTCGCCGGAAATCGCGGTCTCGCCTCAAACGTTGTCGCTGGGTGATATTGTTCAGGGAGAACCGATCAAGCAACTCATTGTCCTCAAGGGGCACCAACCCTTCTTGATCCAATCTGTGGAAAGCAAAGAATTTGATATTGAGGTAAAACTCGGTGATGAAAGCAAGTTGCTACACGCGTTGCCGATGGTCATCAAACCCAGACCAATGGAATTCGGGAAAGAAATCAAGGGCAAGATCACGTTTTCTACCGATTTGGCTGAGAAGCCTTTCATTGATGTAGGGACTGTTTTCAGGCTCAAGACGACGATCGAGAAATAGGCAAACGACTCGCAACGGCGAGCGTGAGTTTTGATTCGTAAAGCAGTTGTGTTGCCCAGTTGATTGTGGGGTTATCCCAACGCCTTGAAGCATTTTCGCCCGCTCGGAGCTTGCCTCCGGCGGACGCCGATTTGTCGTTCGGATAGTGCGGCTTTGTCCCTCGTTAGCCGTGGCATCGCCCGCCTTTTTTAGGAAACTTGGCCCTCGCCTGTTTGACCAATTGGCTTAATAAGTCTACTCTCATGGCGTTTGCTCTTCTTCAAACCGAAACGCCAGTTCGATGAACTTGTTCTACGATGTCCGTGACGACTCAGTCCATCAACGACTTGGAAGCCGAATTCTATATTGGCTGGACGACTTGGGCGGAATACCCATCGGCGAGTCCGAATACGATGATGACGGGTTTGTGTTTTCCGTTGCCGGGTCGATTTCCGACTATGAGGAATTGGTTGCGAACCGACCCAATATTCGAGACCGAGCGAATCAACGTCTTCCGCTCGCTAGCCTAGAGTCCGTGTTGGATCATTTGATTTCTGCTTCGGTGGAGGTCCCAATGTCCAGAACTTGGCGATTGGCTTGGAATGAGGAGCTTCCCGAGGACATCACTTATCCGCTGTTTGTTAGGGCATCGAGTGGTTCGCTGAAGTTAGGCGGTAGCATATCACGGGTTCGGAATGCCAATGAGCTTCTCTTGGAGGCAGCGGAACTGCGTCGGCTGCTCGGTTGGAGTGCGCTGATCATCGCTCGCGAATGGAAAGAATGCGTTCCAGCCGGCACTAGCACTTATGGTACGCTGCCACAAGAAATAAGGGTCTGGATCGTTGACGGCAAGCCATTTGCATGGTCCTTTTTGCATCTGAAAGCCATACCGAAGCCGGCAGGGTTTCCGCCGTCGACCTCCGATCTACATGAGCTGGCAGAACTTGCAGAACGCGTGTCGATCGCCTTTGATTCGCGATGCTTGGTTGTGGACTTTGCTCGCGAGTTAGAGCGTGGTTGGACGTTTGTGGATGCAGGTTCTGGAAGTTCTGCGGGGGAGGATCACGAGGGTGTATTCAAAGCCGTCGCGTCCAAACTTCAAGGCAAGAAATTTCCGTTCCACACCGATTCCGTTGGCGGCGTTTTCTAACTTACTTCGAACGCAGTTGCCCCGAATCGTTTTCCGCCAAGAAGCACTGGTAGGTTGATACCATGCCATCTGCCAATTCAATTTTCGGTTCCCAACCCGTTGATCGGATCAGCGAAGTGTCGGTCAGTTTTCTTGGGGTCCCATCCGGTTTGGAGGGATCGGTTCGGATTTCTCCGGTAAAGCCGATGGTTTTGGCCACCAAACGTGCCACATCTAGAATACTCACGTCTACACTTGTCCCAACATTGACCCAATCCGGTGGATTGTCAAGCTGACAAAGATGAAGGATGGCGTCGGCCAAATCATCTACGTGCAAGAATTCTCGCAACGGAGTGCCCGTTCCCCATATTGTGACCTCTGCATCGCCTCGTACTTTTGCTTCGTGAATTCGTCGGATTAAGCCGGGGATCACATGGCTGTGATCGGGATGATAATTGTCGCCGGGGCCGTAAAGATTCGTTGGCATAGCAGAGTGATAGAGAACTCCATATTGCTGACGAAAGTACTGACAGAGTTTTAATCCGGCGATTTTTGCGAGCGCGTACGCTTCGTTGGTTTGCTCGAGCGGGCTGGCTAGCAACTCATCCTCCCGGATCGGTTGCTTGGCCAGTCTCGGGTAAATGCAGGTACTACCCAAAAACAAAAAACGCTTTACTCCGTTTCGATAGCTGGCATGAACCGTTGCCAATTCTTGACGCAAGTTGTCCGTGAGAAACTCAACCGGAAACGTCTTGTTCGCGTGGATTCCTCCAACTTTTGCGGACGCAAAGATGACGGTTGCGGGGCGATTTTTGGAAAAGAATTCATTGACCTGCGATTCTTCGCAAAGATCCAATTCGCTTCGTGTACGCGTTATTACCTCAATCCCCGGCATGCTCGCGAGCCGACGACATACCGCAGATCCAACCATTCCGCCGTGACCTGCAACGAACACTGGAGATTCAATCATGAAAAATCTAAGAAAGAAAACAGGGGAAAGACGGAGGTTACGGTTTCAAAGTTGCAATTGCCTTCAAATCATAGTCTAGAATTTGTGAAAGCAAACCTGAATCGAAGTTCAGATGGCCTCTAATTGGCAATCGTCAAGGGCAACACTGGCTCCTCGCCCCATGTAACGGACAGAAATCAAGAGTCGAACTTCGTTTTCACGTCGAATGATGGTGCCTTCGAAACCTTTGAAAACCCCTGTCTTGACTCGAACTTTTTGGCCTGGCTGCAATCGAAGTTCCGGTGAAAGAGGCGCTTCGGTCAGGATAAGACTGCGGATTTGCCGCAAATCGGTCACCAGTTCCGCCGAATCGGCGACGGGCATCCATCGGCTGACGCTGCCCGTGGATACAGCTTTGTACCGTGCCATTTCATCCCCCATGATGAAGACGTAGTTGGGGAATAGCGGTTCGACGCTGGTGCGTATTCTTCCCTGGGGTGATCGGTATCGACGTGAAATCGTTGGGCCATAAAATGGAACTTCGATTTCAAGGAGCTGCCGCATCAGTTTCTTTTCAAACCTAGCCAAAGTGTAAAGCGCCCACCAAGTTCCTTCGTGAGCCAGCACGGGTAAGATTCTCGATGTCGATTCGGCTTTCGGTTCAACTGCTTCCGGTGTCTCGGTGAATTCCGATTCCGGAGTGTCCATGGATTCCGATTCCGGATCGTCTAGTAAATTGAGAGGCCAAATGTCCTGTTCCGGTTTTAGCAGAGGCATGAGTGACTTTTGGAATCGGTTGGATTGACGGGGGAAATCGAGAGCCAGCATTGCGACGCACAATCAATTTTTCGTTCGATCGCAGAAAAATCTATCCTTTTTCCTAGTGAAAAGTCCGTAAATTCCCAATCCCTCCGACGCTGACTGCCTATTCGTAATGAAAAACAAAAAACCAGAATGAATGTCTTGAAACGCAAAGCGTCCGTTAGCGAGTCCTAGGTTGAACTCGATTGACCTAAATGCTAGGAATCTATACCCTCCCCGGCGACCAATTATGGAAAATGCGTAGAATGCATTGATTAGCGGGCTCAAGCCCGTCCCCTCCGCCAGGGGATAACCGCTTTTTGTACTCCAATCCCGAGCCGGGGGATTGGAAAAGATTCTAAGAATCCACTTTCGAACGAATTTAATAATGGATCTGCTCGAGAAAATCTGGGAAGGAACCACCAACACTATCAATGGAGTGTTAGGGGGAATTGATCGTGGGCTGACTACCTTTTTTGGGTCCGCCAATTCACGGCAAATCAAAAGGTACACTCAGTACTCGCAACAGGTTGGACTGTTGGAGCCCCGTATGATCGCCATGAGCGATGGCGAGCTTCGAGAACAAACGGAGAAATTTAAGAAGCGACTGAATGAGGGGGAAACGATCGAGGATGTACTGGTCGAGTCCTTTGCGACATGCCGCGAAGCCGGTCGCCGATTCATGAAGATGCGTCATTACGACGTCCAGCTCATCGGAGGCATGGTCCTCAACGGCGGCAATATCGCTGAAATGATAACGGGTGAAGGCAAGACGCTAGTCGCTACTTTGCCCGCTTACCTGAACGCGCTTGAGGGCCGCGGAGTTCACGTTGTCACAGTAAACGATTACCTAGCCCGTCGAGACATGGAGTGGATGGCTCCGCTGTACATGGGGTTGGGGCTGAGCGTCGGCAACATCCAAAGCGGAATGGACAATGACGAACGCCAGAAATCCTATGCTTGCGATATCACCTATGCGACCAACAACGAACTTGGGTTCGATTACCTTCGCGACAACATGCGAATGGCCAGCCGCGGCGATCACAAATTCCCACCGCACATGCAACAGGTACAAGGCCCGTTGCATTACGCCGTGATCGACGAAGTCGATAATATTCTCATCGACGAGGCCCGGACTCCATTGATCATATCCGGCTCGGCAGCCCGTGACTTAGGAAAGTACACCGAAGCCGATCGTGTCGCCCGCGCTCTCAAAAAGGAAGAGCACTTCGTTGTCAACGAAAAAGACCATACGGTCAATTTGACCGACGCCGGGATCCGAGACGCAGAAAAACTCGCGGGGGTCGAGAGTTTTTACACCGTTGGCAACATGGAATGGCCTCACCTGCTGGACAACGCTCTTAAGGCCCACCATCTCTACAAACGAGACGTCAATTACGTGGTGAAGGAAGGGGCCATCATCATCGTCGATGAGTTTACCGGTCGATTGATGGATGGCCGGCAATGGAGCGATGGGCTACATCAATCCGTTGAAGCCAAGGAAGGGGTTCGTATCAAGGAAGAAACGCAGACGCTTGCAACCATTACGCTTCAAAATTTCTTCAAGCTGTACAAGAAGATTTCGGGAATGACCGGAACGGCCATGACCGAAGCCAGCGAATTCAGCAAGATTTACAATCTTGGCGTTACCGCTATCCCACCTAATCGCGGACTTCAACGCATTGAGTTCGCCGACTCGATTTACTTAACGGAAAAAGAGAAGTATGCTGCGGTTGCAGACGAAATCGAACGGGTCCACAAATACGACACCCTCCATTTCAAAGATCATAAGAAGGGGTTTTTGATCGGTACGATCCAGTCCGAGGACGATTCCAAGATCAAAATCAAGAAATCTGACTCCAAAGAAATCGAGGAATTCGCAGTCGCGGATATCGAGAAAATCGAACGTGCGGCCCGCCCAATGCTGGTCGGTACGGTCTCCATCGAGAAAAGCGAACGGCTTTCGAAACTGCTTGAACAACGCGGCGTCCATCACGAGGTTCTCAACGCCAAGCAACACAAGCGCGAAGCCGAGATCATTGCTCAAGCTGGCCGAACCAAGTCGGTCACCATCGCTACCAACATGGCGGGCCGTGGTACGGACATTATCCTTGGTGGAAATCCTGAAACGATGGCTTGGGCCCAATTGCAGGACAAATACCCAACCCGTCTTGAAGTCCCGAAAGAAGAATGGGATACGCTCGTTCACGAAATCGAACAACGCGAAAAGATGAAGGAAGAAGGGGAGCGTGTTCGCGATCTCGGTGGACTGTATGTGATCGCTACCGAACGGCACGAGTCGCGACGCATCGACTTGCAATTGCGTGGCCGCTGTGGACGGCAAGGGGATCCGGGCTCTAGCCGCTTTTACCTTTCCCTCGAAGACGACTTGATGCGAATCTTCGCAGGCGAATGGGTTCGCGAATGGATGAAGCGAATGGGAATGGGTGAGGGGGATGCCATCGAAAGCCCCTATGTTTCCAAGCGGATCTCCGGAGCTCAGAAAAAAGTCGAAGAAAGAAATTTTGAAGCCCGCAAGAGCTTGCTCGAATACGACGAAGTCATGGACTACCAACGCAAGAAAGTGTATGGCTATCGCCAACAGATTCTCGATGGTACTAGTTGTCGTGATCTGGTCATGTTTCAACTGCGGCAGCAAATTGAAAATAACGTAAAGCAGTTTTGCGATCCAATGTATGGCCCGGAATCCTATGCAAAGTGGGCCGGTGCGAGACTTGGCGTTCAGCTCGAATCAAAGGACTTCCGAGGTGTGGAGCCCGCGACCGCGGTAGCGTATGCCAAAGACAAAGCGGACCGAACTGCGGAAACTCAAATCCTCGACGCCATCGACGAGAATATGCCCGCCGAAGAGGACCAGTCTGAATGGAATTGGGAAGCCATGGCAAAATGGGTCAACACCCGATTCGCCACCAATTACACCGTTGGCATGCTGAAGAAAATCGATCGCGACAGAATGGATGAGGAGCTGATCGCCCAGTCGCAAAAGTACATCGCGCAAATCGATTTGTCCGAAGGGGACGCGTTCTTGCGTGAAGAGTTTGGGCTGAAGATGCTGGTCGGATGGATGAAGAACAAGTTCGGTATCGAGCTGGAAGTGGATGACGTTCGAAGTCCAGAAACCGAGCAACTGGCCGAAAAACTGCTGTCCAAGGCGGAGGTTAGTTACATCGAGCGGGAGAGCCAATTCCCAATCATGGTGGCTTTCAATCGTTTCCAAGAACAGTCGGGGCCGAAGAGTTACACCATCGATGGAGCGGCCCTTGCGGAATGGGCCGGAACCCGCTTTGAGGATCCAACCGTCATGGAACAACTGCAAGCTTCCTCGGACAAATCCGCCGAGACCCTGGTTGCCATCAGTCGTCGGTCGGTTGAGAAGGCTATTCAACTGAGAGCTGACGCGGGCGAAAGGGCCGAAACCATTTTTGGCAAGAGCAACAAATCGCTCAAAGACACGGTAGGCAATTCCGCCGAAGCGATCGACGAAGTGGCTCAGTGGATGCGAAAGACCCTGGGCTGGTCCGGCGAGGCTCAAGAACTAAAGAAGCTGAACAAGTCAGAGCTCACGAATAAGTTCATGCAATCGATTGACGATCGCTACTTTCCGGAGATTCGCCGCATGGAACGAACGGTTCTGTTGACGCAGCTCGATTCGGCTTGGAAGGATCACCTGCTGGCCATGGACCATGTGCGAAGCAGCGTGAATTTCCGAAGCATGGGGCAAATGGATCCCAAGGTCGAATACAAACGCGAAGGTATGAAGCTATTCGAGGAAATGTGGCTCTCGATCGGCGAACGCATGACCGATGTCATTTTCCGAATGGAGGCGATCGATAGCGATATCGTGTCCGATTCCTGGGTGGAAAATAAGGTTATCGCGCGACATGATGCCTACGACGTGACGAGCGAACTGTTGGCCGAAAAGCAAGCCGACCTTGCGGCTGCCGATAATGCCGGCAGAGAGCACCCGCGGGTTGAGGCCATTCGCAACCGAGGCCAACGCCTCGGTCGAAATGACCCTTGCAGCTGCGGTTCGGGCAAGAAGTACAAGAACTGTTGCATGCGGAAGCAAGTGTAGCTCGGCACTCCGTGCCGAGATAAACGGCACGGAGTGCCGTTCTACCATGGGTAATCGCTCTAGGTGCCACTCGCTCAGATACGAAGCTTGGGGAGATATATGCCTTTAATCAAAAACTACTGGCAAGCGTTGCGTGATGCCGTTCTAACACCACGGGTTAGTTCTGCTAAAGTCGATGCGCAGCTTCGTCAATCGAATTTGAGTTTGAAAGTTCCCGTCTTTTGGCTTCTTGGTAAAGCCCAGTCTGGAAAAACGTCCATTGTTCATGCCATCACCGGCAGTACGAAGGCGGAGATAGGTAACGGTTTCCAACCTTGTACGCGCACAGCCAGCTTGTATTCCTTTCCGGACGACGCGACCTGCTTGCTCCGCTTCCTGGACACCCGTGGCTTGGGCGAAGCGGGTTACGATCCGACCGAGGATTTGAACTACAGTCAAGAGCAAGCTCATTTGGTCATGGTCGTTGTCAAAGCCATGGACCATGCGCAAAAATCGGTTCTGGATGTTCTTCGGACCATCCGTAGGAAGCGACCCAACTGGCCCGTTATCGTTGTTCAGACTTCACTCCACGAAGGCTATGCGAAGAGCTCCGACCCGCACACACTACCCTATCCATTCGATACCGAACCCTGGCCTGAAACCATTCCGATCGATCTGGCGCGCTCACTGAGACATCAGCGAATGGAGTTTGCTGATTTTTCAAATCGATTTGTCGCAGTCGATTTGACCTTGCCAGAGGATGGGCTAGAGCCGGTCGACTATGGCTTGGAGTCGCTATGGAAGGCCATCGAGGAGGAGTTTCCACACGGATTGCGTTCTATGTTGGAAGCTCAACCAGAGCTTCGTGCCGAGTTGGGAGATATCTACTATTCGACGGCGTGGCCGCATATTCTCTCCTATAGCGTCGCTGCCGGAGGCGCGGGAGCAGTCCCCTGGCCGTTGGTCGACATCCCTGTCGTCATCGCGATCCAGGCCAAAATGTTTCATGCGATCTCTTCGATTTACGGACAACCACTTACCTCCCATCTGATGACCGAATTCGGTGCCGCCGTCGGAGGAAGCATGTTGGCTAGATTGGTAAGAAGCCTTATTGCGAAATTTGTGCCCGTATTCGGTAGCGTTTTTGGGGCAGCTTACAATGCCGCTACGACGTATGCACTCGGCTGCTCTTTGTGCTGGTATTTTGCCCAACTACGACGCGGTGCAACCCCTGACGCAGCCAAACTAAGGGAGTTTTATGCAAAGGAACTCGAAGAGGGTCGACGACGGTTCACAGACTATTTAAAGCGAGGCAGAATGAAAACTTCCACCGAATGACCATTCATACGCGGCAAACCCACTTCGCCTCCCATTCATCTCAACAATCAGCGAGCCAACCATGCTCCGGTGGAAACTTCGATTCGTACTTGTCGCCGTCCTCACCCTAATTCCATACGTCTTCCTAATGGCGGCGGGCTGTTGGTGGCTATACGAAAAGGGATGGTTAACTTGGTTTGCTGTAGTGGCAGCAGTGTTATCGCTTTTGGGATGGTACATCGACCGGCTCTTCCGAATTAGAAAGCGAAAGGCCATTCGTGTCTCCATCAAATCGCTTGGCGCTGCCGGCGAGGTAGGTGCGCGAGAGGTCATTGAGGCAATGGCGCAAAAAACGGAGGGAAACCCGCCGCCCCTGGATGATATGGACGCCTGGAGACTTGTTGTCATCGAACTTTTCGACGCGGTGGCTGTGCGCTTTGGGCGAACATCCGCACAACCTGCAATGGAGATCACCGTGCCGCATGCCATCCTGATCGCGGAGCGTGTGCTTCACGATTTGCGAGTGGCAGCCAAGGATCATATTCCAGGCTCACATGTTCTAACGATTCGGCAACTCAAGAACTTGACGCATTTGTGGACAACAGCCGCTTCCCTTACTGCCAGTGATAGCCCGTTGCGATTGGCGTATCGATTTTTCCGGTTCGTATCGAATCCCGTTTCGGGCGTTTTTAAGGAAGCCAACGACAATCTCCTAGAAGACTTGAGTGAGACCGCATTGACTGAGGCGAAACGCTGGGCTATCGGCTACTGCCTGAGACGAGCGGGTGAGTACGCCATTCAGCTTTACAGTGGGCAACTCGCATTGCACGAGTCAGCGTTTCAAGATTTTCGATCAACCCGCTCTCTGTTGGATATTGCGAAGGCTGACAAAACCAAGACCCAGCAAACAGACGAGCCGTTGCGATTGATCCTGCTTGGGCAGGCGAAAGCAGGTAAATCAAGCTTGGTGAATGCAATGTTCGGGGAAATGCGGGCAGCAACCGACTCATTGCCATGCACCGTTGGCGTTACCCCGTATGTGCTCGAGCGCGAAGGATTGCCAAAGGTTATTCTCTTCGACACCGAGGGGTTCGGCGGCAAAGAAGACATTCGGGCAATAAAGCAACTTGAAATGGAGCTCATGAAATGCGATTTGATCATCATGGTCTGCTCGGCCACAACGGCTGCTCGTGCTCCCGATCAACAGCTGCTTGCCGCCCTTCGTGAACGATTTGCTGCCAATTTGCTTCGATCCATTCCTCCCATCGTTGTCGCTCTATCGCACATCGACCAACTTCGCCCTTTCGCCGAATGGAAGCCTCCTTACGATTTGCGCGATGCTGACTCAATCAAGGCTCGAAACATTGCGAGTGTCGTCGCGACTCTAGAATCTGATTTGTCTGTAGAGGCGGAGCGAATCGTGCCCGTTTGTTTGCGGCGCGATGCTGTTCACAATGTCACCGAGTCGCTGATTCCAGTCGTTCTGGATGTTCTACCAGATGTCGAACGGACCAAGTTGCTTCGATTGCTGCGAGAGTATCACGATGGGGAGTTCTGGAGCCACTTGCGCAGCCAAGCCTACAACTCCGGACTGTTGTTAAGGAATACCGCCGCTCGAGTTGCGGCGCCCATGTTAAAAGAAGTGTTGAAACTCGTGACCAAAGTTCAAAAACATGGAGACGACAAGTGACATGATTATTGATGTGGACGAGCGAGGCCCTTCGCTCGTTGGATACCAACCAGAACTGAGCGAGGGCCTCGCTCAGCCGCACGTACTAAGGCGAGCGGCAGACAGAAGACTACAAGGCCAGGCCACCGTGTGGCACGCCCAAAGCGATTAGCGCGATTAGCGATGGGCGTGGGAAGTGTGGCAAATGACCCTAGCGATTCACCACGCCCTTCGTACCTCAGAGCGTGCCACCCAGTTTATACGTAGATTTCAAACTGCCGATCGCCTACGCGTGCGATCCTAAAAAAGCGAATCCAAGCTCTTCATCCCAATCGGTTCTTTCGAAGCGAACGGTTCTCCGTATCGCACCCCGATGGCTTTCCCCCAGAAAGCAGCATCCTCCCTTAGTCTCTCGACGACGCTCGGTGGTTCCGTGGGACGACCGGTTACAAACTGGCTCTGATACGCTTCGATTGATGCGGCTTTAGCAGGCCAGTGTTCTGTGATGTCCAGGATAAATGCCGGCTGAGGAACAAGTTTAAGATGGATGCAAAAATAGTAGTAAATGCGTTCCGGATGAAAAGGCTGTCCGGCCAGCTCGCTCTTAGTCAGTTTGCTCCAAAACCTTGCCGCCTCAACGAGTTCTGTTGCGGCCGTATGGTCAGGGTGCGCATCTGACCAATAGGGAGCAAAAACCCAACGTGGCCGAACCAATCGAAAAAGGCTCGCAAGGCGGTGTCGATTTTCGAGCGAGGGCTCAAGAAATCGATTCTTCATTCCCAGGTTGTACCGCCATTGGATACCAAGCGCTGTCGTTGCCGCTGCGGTTTCCCTTGCCCGAATTTCGGTGCTACCGAACGGAGTGGGTTCACCATTGGTTAGGTCGACGATGCCTACACGACGTCCCTGCTGGATCAACTTGCAGATTGCGCCTCCCATGCCGAGCTCTGCATCATCCGGATGGGGAGCCACCACCAAGACATCAAGCGGTTGCGAAATATCTGGCAAATCTAGGAAATCATTGTCAACTTGGTTCATAGCGAACGATCGATCAAGTGCTTTTGGATGTGAAAGAGAATTCCGCGTGCCACGTCGGATTTTGCACCGGAGAGTTGTCCCAAAATCGAGCCATCTCGAAGGATAACTTCCACGGAGTTGTCTTCTGCGTTCATGGCTTCTGCGCTGTTGGAAACGATTATATCGCAACACTTGCGCGACATCTTTACGATCGCTCGAAATCGAATATCCTCCGTCTCGAGCGCAAAGCCGACGACCCATTGGCTTGCCGTTTTTGCATTTCCGAGTGTAGCAATGATGTCTGGTGTTTCGATCAAGGACAATTGAAGTCCGTCACCAGTTTTCGTCAGTTTGTGTTTTTCGATTTGCCTAGGCATGTAATCGCAAGGGGCTGCGGCACCGATCAATCCATCGGCTTGTTCGAACGCAGAGCGGGTTGCGTCGAGCATTTCTTGAGTCGAAATGACATCGACGACTTCTGCGTTGGCGGGGTACGAAACGGACACCGGGCCGCTGACGATGGTCACTTCATGTCCGAGGTCGAGGGTCGCTTGGGCCAGGGCGGCTCCCATTCTCCCGCTGGAAGCGTTGGTCAAATAGCGAACCGGGTCCAGGTACTGTCTAGTGGGTCCGGAGGTAATGACGATGCGAGCCATGAAAGCTTTCTGTGCCAACGAATTACACTAGGAATTGCTCACAGGCAGCAAGGATCGAGTCCGGCTCGGACATTCGCCCAGCCCCAACGCGTCGACAAGAGAGCCAACCGGATTCGGGACCAACCATGAGAACGCCGTCGTCCTTTAACTGATCCAGATTGCGTATCACGGCAGGCTTTTCCCACATTGGAGTGCTCATTGCAGGCGCAAAAACGACTGGACACTCCATGTTGAGGTAAAGTGTCGAAAGCAAACAATCACCTAGTCCCAACGCACAACTGGCG
>Ga0209181_10010066_pt1 | contig 12323 bp, 15 predicted proteins | sample MAT05_FD_187208 | JGI IMG/M metagenome (GOLD analysis project Ga0209181, IMG submission 187208) | Freshwater microbial communities from Lake Fryxell liftoff mats and glacier meltwater in Antarctica - MAT-05 (SPAdes) (version 2) | ecosystem: Environmental > Aquatic > Freshwater > Ice > Liftoff... | reverse complement strand
CTACCAATCAATTAACTTTTTCAAGGTAGTATATTCTGTCAATTTTGTATTTTATAAAACAAACGTAATAAATAATTGCTTCTTAAAATTTAAACCACTCTAATAATTCAAAAGTATCGCATTATATCAAACCAATAATGGACTTCTCTTTTTTAAAACTCTTCATGTTTTCTATTGCCTTTTACTTAATGCCTGAAAATGTTAATGCCCAAAATACGGGTAGTATCAGCGGAAGCATCTTTGAAAAAAACACCCAGAAAGCACTCCCCGGAGCAGTTGTTCTTATTGAAGGTACAAATTTAGCAACGGCTTCTGATGTTTTAGGACGATTTAGAATTCTAAACATTCCAGTTAAAACATACAATCTTGTTATTAGCTCTATCGGTTTCAAAAAAATTACACTTTATAATGTTGTTGTGAACAGTGGTAATGAAAAAGTTTTCACTATAAAAATTGAAGAAGAAACTTCGGCATTGGGAGAGGTTGTAGTTACTGGCAATAAACGAAGTGTTAGCGTGGCCAATTTAGAAATGCGGCTAAGTGTGCAACGATTAACTACCTTAGAAATACAAAGCAACCCGGGTGGCAGTTTCGACATCCGTAAGGTAATTCAAACATTACCTAGCGTAGGTGGCGGCGTTGGAGGAGGTACTTTTCGCAATAATATCATTATTCGTGGTGGTGCATCAAACGAAGTGTGTTTTATTTAGATGGTATTGAAGTACCGGTAAATAATCACTTTCAAACGCAAGGTGGCAGTGGCGGACCTCAGGGAATTTTAAATACATTTTTTATTGAGGATGCAAAACTTAGTACTTCGGCTTTTGGTGCGAGATATCACAACACGCTTAGCAGTGTATTTCAGTTTAAGCAAAGAGTGGGTAATGCAAATAAATTTCAAGGTAACGATCGTGCTAATGTTCTCGAAACCGCTCTGACTTTGGAAGGTACCTTATCTAAAAATAAAAAAACTACTTTTTTACTTTCTGGTCGAAAATCTTTTTATTAGCTATTTTTTAAAGTACTTGACGCACCCCTTTTACCAAGTTTCTGGGATATTAAAACAAAAATAACCCATAAAATAGATGACAAAACCACCCTCAATTCTATTGGTATAGGTGTAATTGATAATTTCAGGTCTATTGCCACAAAGGTGATAACTCCAGAAAAATTATATAATCTTAATTCAGCTCCAAGAATTTCGTTTAGCTATGGAGTAGCAAAAAAGTGGACCTTGAATGCTTCAAGCGGTGTGTATTATAAATTACCGGTTTATTCTGTGTTAGGTTTTGCAGATAATAATAATGTGCTTGCAAATAAAAGTGCAAAATATACTCGCTCAACCCACTATACAAGCGATGTAGAATTTTTACCAAATGACGGATTGCGTTTTACGGTGGAAGGATTTTGCAAACAATACGCCAATGTTGCTGTATCTGCAAGAGATGGAATTTCATTAGCCAATTTGGGAACTGATTTTACCGCGCTTGGCAACGAGGCGGTAATTACAAATGGCAAAGGCAAAGCTTATGGTATTGCATTATTTGTACAGAAGAAATTGACAAAAAAGTTCTTTAGAATTCTGTCGTACACTTATTACCGTAGTTTGTATAGTGGCACCTGTAGCAAATTGATTGTAAGTAGTTGGGACAATAGGCAGTTATTATCCGATACTTGGGGTTAAAAGTTTCCAAGAAACTGGGAATTGGGTTTAAAATTCCGTTACCAAGGTGGCGCACCTTTCACACCGTTTGATGAAACTGCTTCACGATTAAATTATGCTACTAAAGGAACAGGATCCTTGGATTTTGCAAGATTAAATTCGTAACGCTTGGGAGCCTTTAATTGCCGTGATGTAAGGATAGATAAAAAGATTGACTTGAAAAAGTTCACGATTGATGCGTTTTTAAATGTAACCAATTGGTTTGGCGCAAGAACTGAATCAGAAAATCAATATTCTTGGGAAAGAACAGTCGACAATAGGACATTTAAAACAACTGACGGCCTTGCCATTAAAGCAGATGGCAGCAATGCCATACCAACGAGGTTAAAAGATGATGCCGTAAGTGCGATTCCTACAATTGGACTGATTATTTTATTTTAGAGTTTTATTTGAGAGGAATTGATAGGCATTTTTATGAGGTTATCGATTTTGAGGTTAATTTAAGTTTATAGGATTTTCTTCTTTTGATTTTTAAAGATTGGAAGAATCTACCTGCTAGGGCAGGGCTGCGTTTAATCCTTAAATTTCAACGGCTACTCTTCGTTGAATATTTTTTCAAATCAAAGACCGTTTGTTACATTTTATTTTATTCTTTGATGTCTATTTTTTTTAAATCGGCAGTTGCCGGGCCATTGATTACTTTACCTTCTGTTGTAAAGCGTGAACCATGTGCTGGGCAATCAAATGATTTTTCTTCTGCATTCCATTGCAAAATTGCACCAAGGTGCGGACACACCGCACTGCAGGTATGCAGGTTATTTTGTTCATCGCGGTAAATGGCAATCTTTTTTATGCCTGAAGAAATTATTCCTCCCTGTCCCGGTTTTAATTCATCAGCATCTTTTACATCACCTTTGGTAACCCAATCTGCATATTGCGAAATCATGTTTCCTGCTTCATGCAAATAATCCCAACCAGTTTTAATAGTAATTCGTGAAGGGTTGTATAAATCTATCCATGGATTTTCTTTTCCGGTGATGATGTCGGTTAAAATAATTGCACCCAAAGTGCCGTGTGTCATTCCGTTTCCTGAATCTCCAGTGATGATGTAAATATTTTCGTCACCCGGATTTTTACCGATGAATGCCATTGAATCTATTGGTTCCATTACCTGTCCCGACCATTTGTATTCGAGATTTTCCATTTCAGGAAATCTTTTCCTAGTCCACTCGATTAATTTGGTATATCTTTCTTCTTCAGGAATATTTTCATCATTAGCTTGCCCTACTTTATGGTCTTCCCCTCCAGAAATTAAAAGGTCGTGCGTGTTATCAAGTTCTTGTAATCGCACATAATGATAAGGTGATGCAATCCATTTAGAATTTTTATTTCCTGTGTCCCACCATAAAGCGTAAGGCAATTTTCCTTTTGGAATTTTTGCTGCAATAACATAGGTACGGTAGGCCCATTGTTTGGTGTGCATGGTAACCCAATCATTCACTGGTGTGTTGGTTGCAATTACAATGTGCTTAGCTTTGATTTCAAAACCGTTTGCTTTTGCTCCTTCTGTTGAAATTTGTTCCGCTTTTGTTTCGGTGTAAATACTGCCTCCCATACCTATGATTGCATCTGTGAGACCTTTCAAATATTTCATAATATGAAACTGACCTTGTTCAGGAAATTTAATGCACCATTTTCCTTCTTCAGATTCTAATGCAGGAACTTGTGCTAACATTTCTGTGAGCAGTCCTACGTTTTTTGTTGCTTCATATTCTTTTTCTAAAGTCTCTTTTGTATCGCTTCCACTTAAAAATAAGTATCCTGGGACTCTTATAAAATTGCAATCAATGTTTTCATATTTAACTGTATTCGCAATAAACTGAATTGCCTCTATATGACTGTTTGCCGCAAGTATTGCTTTTTCTTTTCCGAATATTTTTTCAAGTTCAAAATATCGGTCGTCTAATGCACATGTAAGGTGTCCTGTTGTTCGACCAGTTTCGCCACTACCGATATAACCGTCATCTACTAAAATAATTTTTCTACCTGCTTTTAATAAACAATATGCAGTTGTTAATCCTGCTATCCCACCACCAACAATTAAAATATCGATTTCAATGTTTTGTTTTAGTGTTTCAAAAATAATTGGCTCGGTTGATGCTATCCAAAAAGACTTATTTTCACCTGAAGTTACATTGCTGTCAATTGGTTCGGATATAGAAGTATTCATTTTAATTATTTTAATCTTTAATTTTTGCTTGAAATAAATTTGTTTAGAAGGACTTCTAATAAATGGGCTACAAACTTGCTTACGTTTGGTTGATTGCTACATGAAAATTGGAGAACAAAAGTATTTATAATACCCGTAATACCAATCTGACCTATTATCAACTCCTACCAAGAAAATTTATTTACTTTCTTGCTGCTTTACTAATTTGTTGTAAACACCCATAATTAAAATAGGGGCTACCCATTGCCCTACAAACGATGCTTTTTTATCGTTGCCCGTACATTTTAATGTTAGCGAGAGAGCTGCTGCCCCTAATGCTGCAAATAAGAACGAGTCGGATGGCCATTTAATTGTTTGCTTTTCAATTGCTTCGGTTAACATGTCTTCTTTTGATGTTGAATTTTCCATTTTTGCTTTTATTTAATATTGATTGAATATATTCGTTATAAATTAATTTTCCCATGTTCGCCCTCTGTGTATTCTTTTCCTGTTACGATTGCTTTTAGCATGTTGAACAACACAACCATTTTGTTTGAACTGCTGTCCCAATAATTTACTTCGTTGGGAACAACTTTTATCAGTGTTATGTCGGGGTCGTCTAAGCCAAGCGGGAACCATGCTTTCATAATAGAACTCCACAACTCTTTCATTTTATTTTTGTCGTTTACTAAGGTTGCAATACCATGTATCATTAAATAATTTTGACTTTTTTCATTAGCGATGGCTATAGAAACTTTTTTACTTGTTTCAATTTCTTCAACTTTATAGGATGATGCTTTTGTGAAAAACCACATAGTTCCATCGTCGTCAATTTTATTTATCCCCATTGGTCTGCCCGATAAATTTTCTGTATTTTCTTCGTTGGTAATCAGCATGCATATACGAACATCTTTAACCATCTCCACTAATTTTGCTACATTTTGGTTTATTATCTCTTTCATTTTTTGTTTAATTTGTATTAATAGTTAAAAATTAACACCACAAAAGTATCCCAAGTGTTTTCGGAAAACATTTCACAATAAAGAAAATAAGTTACCACATTCACACTTCTAGCGCTAACTACAGAGAACTGTTTTGGTGTTTTTGGGCAAAAAAAATGTCAGGCAAATCGTGTTGATTTGTGTTTAGGCTTTGCCTCACTTTTTATCTTGCTGAAGCATTAACTGTCTTTTTATTCTGTCGAGGTTTGATTGGAATATACGGTCCAAACCGGTTTGCGGCTACAAGAAATTGGCGATTTTTACCACAAAGTTGATGCGGAGAACCAATGTTTGATTAACCACAAACGTGTCTACGGAGTAATGAACCGTTCTCGTCTTAAACGTGACCAAACCGCTGTTATAGGCAGTATGCGCCACACAGGATACGTCACGGTACGTGTCCCCCGAATTAAATAAAACAATTTTTAGTCGATATAGAAATAACTAATTATTTTAGCGACTCTACTTCTGTCAAGGTGAATTTGTCGAAGGTTATAATGAGTACTGCTTAGGCTTTCACTATATTGAAGTCCAACGAAATGTTTTTTGTCTTGGAAGTGTGTATGTTGATGCGGTCGCCAACGAGTCAATGGTTCACCGATAATGACCGTTACTTGCTTTTCAATCATACCAATTTTTATGGAAGCAAATTTTTTGTCGGTATAGCCAGATGAATACCTTGTGTCTGGAATACAGGATGTAGCGAAAAGAAATAGAATGATAAAAATTGTCGGGATTGTGAAAGTGTGTCTTAACCGTCTGTTCATTTATAGGGAAGTTGCATAACGATTGTAGATGACTGTTTCAGAATTTCTGATAATAGTTATTGATTCGCGCTATCACAGGATTATAATCCTTGGCTTTTAGTTCCAAAGCATTTCATTGTATTCGCAGATTTATCTCCTTCAACTTTGCGATAATACTTATGCGCAATTTTCGACTTTTATAGATTCTCAATATGAGTTACCATTTGCCTTAAACTCACGAGGATTTAAGAGAACATGCCATTTATTAACCACACTGTGATTACATGGTTGAAAAAAAACAAAAGACCTATGCCAAACGCTATAAGAAAAAGGGAGGTAACATGATAGAACCTGTCCTACGAACCAAGTTAAATTTTCTAAACTCAAGGGAATAGAGATGCAAATAAACATGTAGTGATGTAAGTGTCTTAAAACCTTAAAAATCTTATAAAATTGAGGCATCCAAAACTAGAAATCATCGAACAAACTCTAATAAAAAGAGGCCTAGGACAACTTTTGCTTATTATTTCCCTTTTTGGTCGGTGTCTGCACCAACCGAAATGAAATCTAAACACTACAGTATTGGCTCGATAATTTCAAAAAAGCCAACCCAAACAGATCTCAAAACGGTTGTTTGTTATAGATAGAGTCGATTAGGAACGATAAGAAAATATGGTTTGAAATTGCAACGAGCTCTGTATGCACAAGGATGCCGCGTTAAGGGCAGAAGCGGATATCCTTTTTGAGAGGTACGAGCAAAAAGATAGCAGCGGATGACCTGACCCGATAGGGGAACGCCCAAAACAGAATCTAACGACATCCAGAAAATTTTAAACAAATAAAAAGACCTTTCAAATTGCTTTGAAAGGTCTATCAAAATTTCTTAATTGTTTTATTTACCGCTCATAGCTGCTGCACCACCAACGATTTCGGATATTTCGGTGGTAATAGCTGCTTGACGTGCTTGGTTGTATTGTAAACGAAGTGATTTTAATAGTTCTCCGGCGTTCTCCGTTGCCTTGTCCATAGCCACCATGCGCGCGCCATGTTCGGAAGCTGCTGAATCCAATATGGCTTTTAGCAATTGGGTTTTTACCGCTCTTGGAATTAATTCTTCTAAAATTTCAGACTTGCTCGGCTCAAATATATAATCGATAGTTGAGGCACTTTTGCCTTTAACGATATGCGATAAATCAACCGGCAACATGCGTTCTTCACGAATAATTTGGGTAGCTGCGTTTTTGAATTGATTGTATAAAACCCTTACTTCATCGTATTTTCCGGCAATGAAATTGTTAATAACCGTTTGTCCTACCGAAAAAACATGATCTGCAGAGGTATCTGTAAATATTTCGCGATATTCGACATTCAGAGTAAAGTCTGTCAATTTATAAGCCTCAAATCCCTTCTTCCCCATAAACATCAAATTGATATTTTTAGGATTAAGGTCGCTGTAAGTTGATTCGATTAAAGCACGAGTAGCCTTGGTAATATTGGCGTTGAATGGTCCACATAACCCACGATCCGAAGTAACCACAATGAGTAAAACGTTCTTGATTTGGCGTGCTTTGAAGTAAACTTTAAGGTTATCACCATCGGCACTTGAAGCTAAATTAGCTAAAATTCCTTGTAATTTCTCTGCATAAGGACGCATTTGAATAATAGCATTTTGCGCTTTCCTCAATTTCGTAGCCGAAACAAGTTTCATCGCTTTGGTAATCTGCTGTGTGCTGATTGTGGAGCTTATTCTTGTTCTTACCTCTTTTAAATTTGCCATTACTACTTACGAATTTTGTTTGCGATTTACGATTATTTCCGAAGTCTTTAATTAAATGCTATCCAATATAAGATGCGGCAATATCAGCACCTACTGTTTCTAAAACCTTGGTAATTTCATCATCAAATTTACCTGCCGCTAGATTATTAAGTGTGTCTTGGTGTTTAGATTTAAGAGCCTGCAAGAAATCTGCTTCAAACTCACGTATTTTATTTACTGGAATTTTTGAAAGCAAGCCTTTGGTACCTAGATAGATAATAGCGGTTTGTTCTTCAACACGAACTGGAGAATACTGAGGTTGTTTTAGGATTTCAACGTTACGTGAACCTTTTTCCAGAATGGCTTTAGTAGCGGCATCTAAATCAGAACCAAACTTAGAGAATGCTTCTAACTCACGATACTGAGCTTGATCAAGCTTAAGCGTACCAGCTACTTTTTTCATAGATTTGATTTGAGCATTTCCACCCACACGAGAAACCGATATACCAACGTTGATAGCCGGACGAACACCCGAGTTAAATAAATTACTTTCTAGAAAAATCTGACCGTCGGTAATAGAAATTACGTTGGTTGGAATATATGCAGATACGTCACCGGCTTGAGTTTCAATAATTGGTAGGGCAGTTAAAGATCCGCCACCTTTTACTAAATGTTTGATGCTATCTGGTAAATCGTTCATTTGAGAAGTAATAGCATCGGTGCTATTCAATTTACAAGCTCTTTCAAGCAAACGACTGTGAAGGTAAAACACGTCACCAGGATAAGCCTCACGTCCAGGAGGACGCTTTAACAACAAGGAAACCTCGCGGTAAGCAACGGCTTGTTTCGACAAATCGTCGTAAACGACCAAGGCCGGTAAACCACGGTCACGGAAAAATTCTCCGATTGCGGCACCTGCCATTGGCGCGTAAAACTGCAACGGGGCAGGATCGGCAGCAGTAGCGGCAACTACGATAGTATAACTCATGGCACCACGATCTTCAAGCGATTTAACAACTTGCTTAACCGTGGATGCTTTTTGTCCGATTGCAACATAAATACAATAAACCGGACTTCCTTTTTCGTAAAATTCTTTTTGATTTATAATGGCGTCAATGGCAACGGCTGATTTACCTGTTTGACGATCGCCGATGATCAACTCACGTTGTCCACGGCCAATAGGAATCATGGCGTCGATAGCTTTGATACCGGTTTGGAGAGGTTCTTTTACCGGTTCGCGAAACAATACACCTGGTGCTTTTCGCTCTAAAGGCATTTCGTATTTATCGCCGGTAATTGGTCCTTTACCATCAATTGGTTCACCAAGGGTGTTCACCACACGACCAAGCATTCCTTCTCCAACTTGAATTGAGGCAATTTGATTGGTACGTTTAACGGTATCCCCTTCTTTAACCCCTTCGGTTCTGCCCAACAATACAGCTCCTACGTTATCTTCTTCAAGATTTAATACAATACCTTTAAGTCCTTTGTCGAATTCTATCAACTCACCTGACTTAACCTTAGTCAATCCGTAAATACGGGCAATACCATCCCCAACTTGCAACACAGTTCCAACTTCTTCAAGCTGAGCAGCTGATTTATAGTTAGAAAGTTGTTCGCGGATTATTGATGATACTTCATCTGGTTTTATTTGGGCCATATTATTATGTTAATTTAACGATATTTTTAATTTGTGTAATTCACTTTTGATACTCATATCGAGCAGTTTATCTTCGTAATTGATAATCAAACCACCGATAATCCCCGGATCAGTTTTCACTGTTAAATTCACATGGGGTTTATTAATTTTTTGTGAAATGTATTCTTTAATGGTAATGATATTGGCTTCTCCAAGCGGCATGGCTGTAGTAACAGTTGCAATGGCGATACCTTTTAAATCGTTGAAAATTGCTATAAATTGGTTTGCCATTTCATGCAATAGAGCTTCACGACCTGCTTCAACAACTTTTACAAGAAACTGGGAAGTTAGTAAATCGAACGAGCTAAAAATTTTACCGAGAATGGTAATTTTTGTAGTCGATTTAATTACTGGACTAACCAACATACTTTTAAGGTCGGGGTTGCTAAGCGCCATATCATAAATGATTTGCACATCTTCAGCCACGCGATCAAGTTTACCTTGTTCAGTAGCCAATCCAACCAATGATTTGGCGTAACGCGATGCAATTCGTATTTCTGACATATTAATTTAAAGCAGCTGACTTTAAGTTTTCTTCTACAAGTTTTGCCTGCTGCTCTTTATTTTCGAACTCTCTTTTTAGCACTTTCTCAGCCATTTCAATACTTAGGCTAACAACTTGCTTTTTAAGTTCGGCAATTGCGGCAGACTTTTCGTTTTCGATTTCCTGTTTGGCTTTATCCATGATGCGTTGCTCTTCTTCAACAGAGGCTTTGCGAGCTTTTGCAACAATGTCGTCTCCCATCTCTTTAGCATCTTTAAGAATTCTATCTCTTTCGACACGCGCTTCAGCTAATAATTTCTCATTATCAGCCTTAAGCTGAGAAAGTTGAGAATTAGCAGTTTCTGCTGATTTGATAGACTCTGTGATAAAATCCTCACGCTCCTTTAAGGAATTCAAAATAGGTTTCCATGCCATTTTTTTCAAAATGAATAAAACGAGCAAAAACGCAATTGAGGTCCAGAGAATGGTTCCTAATCCGGCTGATAACATATTTTTTTAATGTTAAAATGTGTGAAATAAAGCCTTAACATATCCTGCTAAGGCTGATAGTTTTTCTGATTAAGCAATTACTACCAAAAGGCAGATGATAATTGCAAAAAGAGCAACCCCTTCTACAAGTGCCGCTGCTACAATCATGTTGGCACGAATGTCGCCGATTAATTCAGGTTGACGAGCCATAGATGCTAAGGCTGAGTCTCCGATACGACCTACACCAATACCTGCACCAACTGCTGCAACTCCTGCACCAAGTGCTGCTAAACCTGTACCTGTAGTAACTTCCAGTAAAATTGATAATAATTCCATGTTTCTGTTTATATATGATTTAAAAAATGTTCAATTTATAATTAGTGGTGAGGCTCTTCTAGTGCCATACCAAAATACATTGCCGATAATAAAGTAAATACGTAGGCTTGTAAAAATGCAACCAATAATTCGATAAAATACATGAATACCATAAATAATACCGAACCAACCCCTACACCGTAACCTGCTCCTGCACCTTGCTGACCAAATATAAAAATCAAACAAGTAAATGCTAAAATTATAATATGACCTGCCGTAATGTTCGCCGTTAAACGAATCATTAATACCAGCGGTTTCATAAAAATACTGATAACTTCAATGGGTACCAAAATAACCTTAATTGGCAATGGTACACCGGCCGGCCAAAAAATATGTGACCAATAATGTGATTTACCGTTCATGGAAGTCATGATTAGTATTACGGTAGCCAAAACCATTGTAACTCCTAATGTTCCCATGATATTGAAACCACCTAAAAATGGTACTAATCCTAAAATATTGGCAATCCAAATAAAGAAAAAAGTCGTTAATAAAAACGGAACAAATTTGTTTGCCTTCTCTTTGCCTATGGATGGGATGGCAACTTCATCGCGAATAAACAGTATCATTGGTTCTAATAATCCTTGCATCCCTTTTGGCGCTGAATTTGGATTTTCTTTATACTTCTTAGCAGCAGAAACAAACACCAACAAAAGAATGATGATTGTGATAAACATTCCTACAATACTTTTGGTTGGAGATAAATCTAGAACCGATTCGTTTGCAATCTTTCCTTCTTCATTAAATACAATAACTGCTTCGCCTGCCGTTTTGTAAATTTTTTCTTCAAACATTACAAAATCTTCGTGTATGTAATAGTGTTTATGACTTCCTTTTACTTCGATATCTTTTTTGCTGTGATAAAAATTTGAAGCCGAGAACATTTTGAACCCGTTTTCATCCTTAATAATTACTGGTAATGAAATTGAATAGTGTTTCTCAGTTTCGGTTCCTTCATTAAGGGTAAAAAAGTGAATCTCATGCGCATCGGAGATGTGATGAATTATAAATTCGCCTGCATTAAATTTTTTCTTGTGTTCGCCATGATTTTCAACTGTTTCTGAACTTTCTTCGTGAGCCGAATTATCCGCTGAAGCATACGCTATTCCAGAAACAAGCGTAAAAAGAATGAATAGTAAGTTTGTCGTAAGATTGTTCTTCAACATAAATGCCTGTTTTTCAATTAGTTTTAGAATCCTGTTCATCCTTTTTATCAGCGCGCAATTTATATATTAAATGTACAATTTCAAACATTGTGAAAAATAAATACAAAATAAAATAATAAATGATAAAATACACGTCGCGTTTAGGGGTTGTAACAAGATAAACTACAATGAATAAAATGCATAAAAGCATTCGCAATCCTTTTGTACCCATCGTACCAGTTACAAATCGAGAATTGCTTTTTGCTTCAGCTCTGATGGTCATATTTACCATGATTACCGTGAGCAAAAAGAAAAAAAGCAGGGCAATCCAACCCGGCAACCCAATATGGGTGTATCCACTCATATCAGCCGCAGCAAGAATGCAGGCACACGATGCTGTTAAAATTAATAAATTGGTATAAAACCTGTCCATCTTAGAAGGTGCAAAAGTAATTGCTTAAAACAGTATAGTCAATGAAAAAACTAGGTAGTTTAAATGAAAATTTTATGCAGTGCTATTTAAGCCTTTTTTATCTTCATCTTTACTTTTCTTTGCCTCCAAATTTCGCTCTATACTTTGCGCCAATTCAACAATTGTTGGATGTTGCACTAATTCGATTATTTCTACTTCTGTATTAAATTCGCGACGAATGGCTGAAATAATCCTTAAGGCCATTAACGAATGACCTCCCAATTCGAAGAAGTTATCGTGAATTCCAATTTTATCCAGTTTCATAATCGTTTTCCAAATTTCCA
>Ga0209181_10010065_pt1 | contig 12325 bp, 9 predicted proteins | sample MAT05_FD_187208 | JGI IMG/M metagenome (GOLD analysis project Ga0209181, IMG submission 187208) | Freshwater microbial communities from Lake Fryxell liftoff mats and glacier meltwater in Antarctica - MAT-05 (SPAdes) (version 2) | ecosystem: Environmental > Aquatic > Freshwater > Ice > Liftoff... | reverse complement strand
CACCGGCAGAGCAGGCTGACCTGCCGCATCAGGCGCAGTGTCGCCATATGCTGCTCGACGATCTGGAGCGGACGCACCGTCTGGTAGTGCGCGCAGTGCCGGCAGTAACCCTGCACCGCCTCATAGACCACCAGCACGAAGCTGGCCGGCCCCAGCGGCAAATCCATCGCCCCTTGGCGCGTCTTGCGGTTGATGCGCATCGGCTTTTGGCATGCGGCGCACCGCGGCCGCCAGCGCCCATCCCACAACAGGGTGACTTGTGCCCGCTCCCCATCGGTGTTCATACTTTCGACGCGCTAGCCTTCGCTTTCATACAATGCTCGGAGTTGGTTTCGCATCCACTCTCCAAGCACGGCGGAGGCTGCCGCCTCCATCCCCTTTCACTGCGAAGATGGTAAAGCGCCGCAAATCATGGCACACCGGCTGGCCACGCGCGCCGGGCGCACCGGGCGCACCGGGCGCACCCTTTACGCGCAGCGCAAACAAACCATCGAACCCGTGTTCGGCATCATCAAAGCGGCGCTGGGCTTCCGCCGCTTCAGCCTGCGCGGACTCCCCAAAGTGCGCACCGAATCGACGCTGGTGACGCTGGCCTACAACCTCAGACGGCTCTCGCAAACGGGCGGCGAGGTCATCAGAAAAATCATCGGGTGAAACAGCCTCGGCAATCAGCTCACTGCTGCTCGTAACTTTGCCCGCAGGCTTACCGTCATTCGATTTATGCCGATGAACATTTCTCTCTTCCGCCGTTTCTCGGTCGTTGCCTTTGTCTTTGTCCTGGGTGGCTCAGTCTTCGTCATTAAGCCCAGGGGGCAACGCGTGCAGTCCACACCGCCGGGGCATCAATCGTTGGCCCTTACCGTCGGCGGTGCGGAGCGCAGTTCGTTAATTCATCTGCCGCCGGGCTACGACACGATGAAACCTCTGCCACTCGTGATCATGCTCCACGGCATGGGTGGCACGGCGGCCAACGCGATGCGTGAAACTGGCTGGTCGGGCAAGGCGAACGCGGAAGGATTTATCGTGGCCTACCCGGAAGGCATGCGACCGGATCCCGCGAAGCCGCCGAGTTTGCGGAACAACGCGCCAGGATGGAACGACGGCTCCGGTCGTTTCTACTCCGCCGAGCAGAAGGTCGACGACGTGGCTTTCATCCGCGCATCGATCGAAAAGCTCAGCGCCAACTACGCGATTGATCAGCGCCGCATCTTCGCGCCCGGTTTCTCCAATGGCGCCTCGATGGCATTTCGCGTCGGAGCCGAACTCGCCGACCGCATCGCCGCTGTCGCACCGCATTCCGGTGCGTGCTGGGCGGAGTCCGTGAAGCCCGCGCGCGGCGTCTCACTGTGCTATCTCACCGGCAGCGCCGATACATTGAATCCGCTTGAAGGTGGTTTCCCCGAAACTGACCATCGGCGGCAAGGATCAAGGTGGCAAACCCAAGCCGCCGGTAATCGACAGCGTTCTGAAATGGGCAAAGGCACTGGTCTGTCCCGAAAAGCCGACGCAGGACGACATAAGGAACGGCGTGCGCACCCGCCGCTACGGTCCCGGTCGCGACGGCGCAGAAGTTGTCTTCATCACCATCGAAGGCCTTGGGCACCGCTTGGCCGGCGGCGTCAGTCAGGCACCTGAGTTCCTCGTCGGCAAAAACACCGACAAGCTTGAGGCGACGGATGTCGTTTGGAATTTCTTTGCGAAGTATCCCGCGTCACAGCCCCCGACGGAGCCAAAGCTCTCCAACGATTAGAGCAACCCAATGAAAAACATTCTGCGCTCCACTCCAATACTGTTTCTTGTCTGCTGCCGAGTCTTCGCAGCGGATTTAGTTACGGTCTTGGCGGCTCGCGGGATGGATATGAGTATCTCGGGCGGCATTGGGCTGGCTGTGGTATGTGAGTGTCCACATCCAGCATATCGGCAGCGATGACAGCGTGTGGAAGGACGTGCCAGTCGCGGAGCGCAGGACCAGGCGACATTTGAAAGGAAGACACCGCCCTCGCGAGCGGAGTCCACGGCCGAACACGACCAACGATGAACCGACGGTTCCACTTGGCTTTCCTCTTCGCGCTGGTTTCCGCGTCATTCGCCGTGCCACCATCACGCCCGGACATCATCTTCCTCGGTTCGCCGTAGCCGAGGTCGTCGGCTGTTCATCTCCAGATCATGAATCCCTTCCTCATATTCCTCTGCGTCCTTTGTGCCTCTGCGGTTCCATCCCAGGCGGCCGAGAGGCCGAACATCCTCTGGCTTACGGCGGAGGACCTGAGCCCGAATCTCGGCTGTTACGGCGACGAGGAGGCCTCCACGCCGCGGCTCGATGAATTCGCGAAACAGGCGGTGCGCTACACCCACGCGTTTGCCACCGCCCCGGTCTGCTCGCCATCGCGCTCGTGCCTTATCACCGGGATGTTTGCCACCTCGCTCGGCACGCAACGGCTGCGCTCGCAGTTCCCGGTGCCGGCCGAGTTTGAGCCCTTCACCGCGCCGCTGCGCGCGGCGGGCTACTACTGCGCAAACCATGTGAAGACCGATTACAGTCTGCGCGACGAGGCGGCCTTCATCCGCCGGGCGTGGGATGAAAGCTCGACCTCTGCCCACTGGCGCAAGCGGCGCGATGGGCAGCCGTTCTTCGCGGTGTTCAACTTCATGACCACGCATCAATCGCGGACGAGCGCGTGGCCGCACGAGCAGTTTGAAAAGGAGGTCGGCTCCAAGCTCTCACCCGGCGAGCGGCACGATCCGGCCCGCGTGACACTCCCGCCATTCTACCCAGATACTACGGAGGCGCGGCGCGCGTGGGCTCGCTACCACGATTGCATCACCCGCATGGATCAGCAGGCCGGTGAACTCCTCGACCAGCTCGCCGCCGACGGTCTCGCGGATGACACCATCGTTTTCTTTTACTCCGACCACGGCATGGGCATGCCGCGTGGTAAACGTTGCCTGCAAGATTCCGGCCTGCGTGTCCCGCTGCTCGTTCGCTTTCCGAATAAGTGGGCGCACCTCGCGCCGGGCGAACCGGGTTCGACCACCGATCGCCTGGTCAGCTTCGTTGATTTTGCACCGAGCGTGCTGAGCCTGTGCGGCTTGAAAGCGCCTGCGCATTTCCAAGGCACGGCCTTTCTCGGTCCGGACGCGGGAGCGCCGCGCACCTTCGTCTACGGCGCGCGCGATCGTGTGGATGAAGCCTTCGACGTTTCGCGCAGCGTGCGCGATGCGCGCTGGCTCTACATCCGCAACTTCATGCCGCACCTCTCGTGGATGCAGCCCGAGGGCTACTCCGACACCTCGACCTTCCGCCAGGAGTTCCAGCGTCTCGCCGCCGCCGGCAAACTCGCGCCCGGTCCGATGACTTATGCCGCGCCGCGCCGCGCACTCGAAGAACTCTACGATGCCCGCGCCGATCCGCAGCAGCTTCACAATCTCGCCGCCGCCCCGGAGCACCGCGCCGTGTTGGAGACGATGCGTGCGGAGCTGCACCGCTGGCAGCTTGAGACCCGCGACGCGGGCTTCCTCACCGAGCCGCAGATGTGGGCGCTGGTGAAAGACGCGGGCACACCCTGGAGCATCGCGCATGACGACACCCGCTACCCGCTCGCCCGACTGCTCGAGGCCGCCGATGCCGTGGGCCGCAACGGCGCCGTGGCGCGCCAGTCCGAATGGTTGCGCGCTGCCAACGATGGTCTGCGCTACTGGTCCGCAGTCGGATTCAACGCGCGGCAGACTCTCACTACTGCTGACCGCGAAGTGCTGCGCACGGTGCTGCGTGATGAATCACCAGTCGTGCGCATCGAAGCCGCCACCGCGCTCGCCCGGCATGGCGACGCCGCTCCCGCGCTCTCGGTGCTCACGGAAGCGCTGCGGGATCCCGCGCGCGACATCGCTCTCCACGCCGCCCGCGCTCTCGAAGCGCTCGGCTCCATTGCCCGCCTCGCGCAGCCCGAGATGCGCATCGCCCTCGCCGCTTCACGCGATGCAGAAAAGAATGGCGACATCATGGCGATGTTTATCCGCTTCAGCCTCGAAGCCGCCCTCTCCCACAAACCTGCTCCCAAACCATGAAACGCTTTCCCCATGCCCTCCGTGTCGTCCGCATTTTCTCCGCGGTCCTCTGTGCCGCTGTGGTTCCATCGCAAGCCGCTGGCACGACGAAACCTAACATCATCTTCATCCTCACCGACGACCTCGGGTACGGCGACTACGGCGTATTTTTCCAAAACCTGCGGCGGGAGAAAAATGATCGCGCCGAGCCCTGGCACATGACGCCCAGGCTCGATGCGATGGCAGCAGACGGCTTACAGCTTCGGCAGCATTATTGTCCCGCGCCGGTCTGCGCACCGTCCCGCGCGTCGCTGCTGCTCGGCGTGCATCAGGGCCACGCGAACGTGCGCGATAATCAATTCGACAAGGCGTTGGCGGACAATCACACGCTCGCGTCGGTGCTCAAAGGTGTGGGTTATGCCACGGCGGCAATCGGCAAATGGGGGCTGCAAGGCGGACCGGCTTTCAATGACAAAGCGGCGCAGGCGAAGATGACTCCACAGCAGTGGGATAGCTACCCGACGAAGCGCGGCTTCGATTTCTATCATGGCTATGTAAGGCACGTGGATGGCCACAGCCAATATCCGCAAGCCGACGGCAAGCAGGTGTGGGAAAACGAGCGCGAAATCTCGGCCGAACTCGCGGGCTGCTACACCACCGATCTCTTTACCGCTCGCGCGAAGAAGTGGATCACCGAACATCGCGCGGCGCACCCGCAGCAGCCGTTTTTCCTCTACCTCGCGCACTCCACTCCGCACGCGAAGCTGCAAGTGCCCACGGGAGCTTATCCCGCGGGCGGCGGCGCGAAGGGCGGCGTGCAATGGCTCGGCAACGCGGGTCGCGTGATCAACACTGCGGAGGGCACGATGGACAGTTACATCCATCCCGACTACGCCACGGCGACGTGGGATCACGACCGCGACGCCGCCACGCCGGAGCAGCCGTGGCCGAACGTTTACCAGCGCTACGCGACGATGGTGCGGCGGATCGACGACACGGTGGGCGACCTTCTGCAGCTCTTGAAAGACCTCGCGATCGACCAGAATACGCTCGTTGTTTTCACCACGGACAACGGGCCGAGTCGTGAGTCGTATCTGCCCGAAGCTTACGAGCCGACATTCTTCCATTCGTTCGGCCCGTTCGATGGCATCAAGCGCGACCTGTGGGAAGGCGGCATCCGCGTCGGTTCGCTGGTGCGCTGGCCCGGCGGTGCGGCAGGTGCGCGGGTGAGTGAATCGCCGAGCCAGTTTCACGATTGGATGCCGACGTTTGCGGAATTGGCCGGCGTCGCGGCGCCCGCGCGGACCGATGGTGTTTCGCTCGTTCCGACGATCACCGGCAAGGGCTCGCAGAAGCCGTCGCGGGTTTATGTGGAATACGTGAACAACCAAAAAACGCCGACGTATCCGGAGTTCGAGGAATCACGGCGCGGTCGCGTGCGCGGGCAGATGCAGGCGATCCGCGAAGGCGACTTTGTCGGCGTGCGCTACGACATCAAAGCGCACCGCGATCCATTCGAGATTTACAACATCGTCACCGATCCGAAGGAGACAAAGAACCTCGCAGCGGACATGCCCGAGCTTCAGCAAAAAATGCACGACGCCGTGCTGCGGATGCGTCGGCCCGATGCGAGCGCGCCGCGACCTTATGATGATGAGTTCATCCCGGCATCGACTCCTGCGAAGGTGGAGCCAGGCTTGCGAGTCAGCACCTATGCCAAAGCCGCCCCGTGGCTCGCGCGGCTCGACGATCTCCAGCCGACCACCAGCGGCACCGCCGCCACGCTGGCTTCGCCGGGCGACCAAGCAGGGGACGCGCTGCTTTTCACCGGGTACCTCGAAGCGCCCACCGATGGCGAATACAGTTTCACCCTTCCCGCCGGTGCGACCGCGCTGCTTCGTCTGCACGACGCCACGGTGTTCGACTGCGCCTTTGCGCCCGCCTCCGCTGAGACCTCCGGCGCGATCCGACTGCAAGCAGGCAAACATCCCTTCCGCCTCTATTACAGCCGCCGCGATGCACGCGAACCGCGACTCGCCTTGCAATGGAGCCGCGCCGCGCAGCCCAGGCAGGACATCCCGGCCACGGCCTTTTCGCACGAACCGCGCGGCGCGCACGCCGAAGATTGACCGGATCGCAGTGGGTTGCACGGCGTTTTGACGAAGGGTATCTAACCGCGAGCAGTTGCAGTCCGAGTCGGTCGAGCATCATCACGGGGCGCTATCCGTAGATGCGCCGGGACCACGATGACATTCACGATTCCTATGAAACACAACCTCACCCTCGCTGCTCTATTGCTCGCTCCGGTGGCCGCGCTGTTTTCCGCCGCAGGCAAGCCGTCCAAGAAAATCACCATGCCCGCAACCAATCCGAGTTACTCCCGTTTCACCCGGAAAAATCCAACCCATCAACCAATCGTGTGGTTCTCTCAACAGAACGCTCATCAACCGCCCCATCGCCAAACCATGATTCGATTCCTTTCCGCCCTCATCCTTTCGTCATTTTCGATTTTCCCCTCCGCATTCGCGGCTGAAAAACGGCCAAACATCCTCTTCATCCTCGTGGATGACCAGTCGCCGTTCGACCTCAAGACTTACAACCCCATGTCGCCGTTGGAGACGCCGAACATCGACCGGCTCGCGCGCGATGGAATGGTCTTCGACGGTGCGTATCACATGGGGTCTTTCAGCGGCGCGGTCTGCACGCCGTCGCGGCACATGATCATGAGCGGGCGCACGGTCTGGCATCTGCCCATCGCGCCGGGTGCGATGCAGAAGGGCCTGTGTCCGCCCGGACTGGAGCAAAATACGATTCCCTCCGTGTTTAACCGCGCCGGCTACGACACCATGCGCACCTGCAAACAGGGCAACAGCTACGAGGCGGCAAATAAGCTTTTCACTGTGCGCCACGATGCGACCAAACGCGGCGGCACCGCGGAAACCGGCAGCGCCTGGCACGGCGACCGCGTCATGGATTACCTCACGCAACGGGAGGCGTCGAAGGACGCCGATCCGTTCCTCATCTACTTCGGCTTCTCGCATCCGCACGACGAGCGCGACGGCACCCCCGAACTCCTCGCGAAATACGGCGCGGTCAACCACACCGACCAAGCCAGTCCGCCGCCGGCGAATCCGAAGTCACCCAAGCTGCCGTCGAACTACCTGCCCGCGCATCCCTTTCCCCACGGTCATCCCGGCCTGCGCGATGAAGTGGCCGTGAGTGGCGTGTGGGAGCGGCGCGACGAGCGCACCATGCGCAACGAGTTGGGCCGCGAGTTCGCGTGCAGTGAGAATATCGACGAGCAGATTGGCCGCGTTCTCGAACGCCTCCAGGCGATGGGCGAACTGGACAACACCTACATTTTCTACACCGCCGACCACGGCATGGCCATCGGTCGCCACGGCTTGCAGGGAAAGCAGAACCTCTACGAGCACACCTGGCGCGTGCCGTTCATCGTGAAAGGCCCCGGCATCCAGCCCGGCGCGCGCGTCGAGGGAAACATCTACCTGCTCGATGTGCTCGCCACGTTCTGCGACCTCGCCGGCATCGCCGCGCCGGAGACGAATGAGGGCTTTAGTTTCAAGCCTGTGCTCGAAGGCAAAAAGGCGGCCGTGCGAGACGTGCTCTACGGCGTCTATAACGGCGGCACGAAGCCCGGCATGCGCAGCGTGAAGCAGGGCGACTGGAAGCTCATCCAGTATGACGTGATGGCCGGCGCAGTGCGCGAGACGCAGCTCTTCAACGTGAAGGAAAACCCGGACGAATTTCTCACCGAGCATCGCGACTCGAAGGTGATCGCGCTCACCGGCATCACGCCCGAGAAGCATCAACTTAATCTCGCCACCGACCCGCAACACGCGGCGAAGCTTGCGGAAATGGAAGCGCTGCTGCTCGCCGAGATGCGCCGCCTGAACGACCCGTGGCGCCTGTGGAATCAACCCGCGGATGGCCTGACGCCGCCGCCCGAGGCACCTGCGAAAAGGAAGAACCCAAACAAACAACCATGAAGCTCACGCGGTCATTTCCGCCTGCGTGATGGCGTTCCACGGCTCCCGTCCTGCCACGGCAGATGACCAGTGGATCGCAGCTGCGCGGCGTTTCATCGTCTGCTGCGCCTTGCGCCGCAGCTAGATGAAAAACTCCGGGATCGCCGTGGGCGTGACGGCTTTGCTCAGCTTGCGGCAGGCGGCGTTGCACATTTCCATGACCACGTCATCCGCGATGCTGTAGCAGACGAAGGGGCCGGATTCCTCGCGGCTCAGGAGGCCGGCGGCGTGCAGGAGCTTGAGTTGGCGGGAAACGTTCGCCTGGGTGGTGCCGATGGCGCTGAGCAGTTCGCCGACGTTCTTCGGGCCGTCTTTGAGTTCCTGGAGCAACGCCAGGCGCGTGCCGTCGGCGAAGGCTTGGAAGATTTCTGCGAGCCGGTCGAGGGCGGCGCGGTCGAGTTTCGTTGCAGCAGCGCGTTTCTTGGTTGCCATATTCGTGAATGCGTATATGAGTAATTGTATCACCTCTCCCACCACAATCAATCCCATCATGAACACGAACCCCGCTCCGCTCACTCCCGCTCAACTCGCCGCCACGCTGCAGCATGGCGAATCGCCGGTGCTCCTCGACGTGCGCACCCCGCTTGAATTCGGCGAGATCCATCTCTCCGGCTCGCGCCTCGTCCCGCTCGATGCACTCGACCCCGCCGCCGTCGCCCGGGAGCACGGCGCGGCCAGCGCCTGCGTGCTCATCTGCCGCAGCGGCAAACGCGCAGGGCAGGCTGCGGAGAAGCTCGCGGCGGCGGGCATGACGAATCTGCACATCCTCGAAGGCGGGATGCTCGCATGGGCGGAGGCGGGGCTGCCGGCAACTCGCGGACAGAAAGTGATGTCGCTGGAGCGGCAGGTGCGCATCGCGGCAGGGGCCATCGTGCTCACGGGCGCGCTGCTCGCGCAGTTCGTGAATCCGGCGTTCATCTGGCTCTCGGGCTTCGTCGGTGCGGGGCTGATGTTCGCGGGCATCACCGACTGGTGCGGCATGGGAATGCTCATCGCCAAGGCTCCTTGGAATCGCGCGCCTCGTGCCGCTGGGCCCACTCCCGCGACTGGCGCGAAACCCTCGTGCTGCAACTGAATCGTCCGCTTTCACCCCCGCAAAAACCTCAGCACCCACGGCCATGCTCCTCCGCCAAATCTTCGATCCGCATCTCGCGCAATACGCCTACCTCGTCGGCTGCCAAAAGACCGGCGACGCCATCCTCATCGACCCGGAGCGCGACATCGACCGCTACCGCGCCATCGCCGCCGAAGCCGGACTGCGCATCACGGCGGTCGCTGAGACGCACATCCACGCGGACTTCGTGAGCGGCGCGCAGGAGTTCGCCGCGGCCGATCCGGCTATGCAGATTTACGTCTCCGGCGAAGGCGGTCCGCAGTGGCAGAGTGTGTGGGCCAAAGGATATGCGGGGCTCGTCACGCTGCGCGACGGCGACAAATTCCGCGTCGGCAACATCGAGTTCACCGCCGTGCATACGCCGGGGCACACGCCGGAACACGTCACCTACCTCGTCACCGACCTCGGCGGCGGCGCCAATGAACCGATGGCGGCGTTCACCGGGGATTTCATCTTCGTCGGCGACGTGGGCCGGCCCGACTTGCTGGAGCAGGCGGCGGGCATCGCCGGGGCGCAGGAACCAGCGGCGCGGCAACTCTTTGCCAGCCTGCGCAAGTTCGCGAAATACGATGCGACGTTGCAAATCCTGCCCGCGCACGGCGCGGGTTCGGCCTGCGGTAAGGCGCTCGGAGCGGTGCCTTCGTCCACGCTCGGCTACGAGCGAAAGTTCAACGGTGCCCTGCGGCTCGCGCTCACGGGCAGCGAGGAGGAGTTCGTGAAATTCATCCTCTCCGGGCAGCCCGAGCCGCCGCTCTACTTCGCGCGGATGAAGCAGGTGAACCGCGACGGAATCGCCATCACCGGCGGCGTGCCGCAGCCGCGGAAGATCGACGCCGCGACTTGGAAGGGCCGCGTGCTCGATACGCGCGGAGACCGCGCAGCCTTTGCCAGCGGGCATTTGCCGGGTGCGTTCCATGCGCCGATGCCGGGGCCGTTTTTCTCCACCGCGGCTGGCTCGTATCTCGCGCCGGAGGATGACGTGCTGCTCGTCGTGGAAAAGGAGAGCGCCGTGGATGACGCCGCGCGCCAGCTTTACCGCATCGGCTTCGACCGCCTCAGCGGGTGGGCGCTGGCGGACGAACTTGCGACCGCCGGGCTGCTCACCGCCCACACCGAGCGCATCGAATTCGAGGATTGGAACCGCGCCTCGCTCGACGGCGGCCTCGTGCTCGACGTGCGCAATGCCTCGGAGTTTGCGGCGGGTCATCTCGATGGCGCGGTGAACATCGCCTACACGCGGCTCAAAGCGCGGCTCGCCGAAGTGCCGCGCGGGCGGCGGCTCTTCATCCACTGCGGCTCGGGCAAGCGCGCGTCACTGGCATCCTCCTTTCTCCTCGCGGAAGGTTTCGACGCCGTGCATGTCGATGGCACTTGCTCGGAGTGCGAACGCATCGCCGAAACCCACGCCCTCGCGCACTGAGTCCCCGATGCTCGCGCCGCTCATCTATGGCCTCCTCGTCGGAATCTCGCTCGGCCTGACCGGCGGCGGCGGCTCCATCTTCGCCGTGCCGCTCCTCATCTACGGCCTCGGCGTGCCGGTCGGCACCGCGATCGGGTTGAGCCTCGCGTCGGTCGGCATTACGGCGGGCTTCGGCGCTGCGCTCCGGTTGAAAGCGAAGGAAGTGGACTTGCGCGCGGGGCTGGTTTTCGCCGCTGCCGGCATGGCTTTCGCGCCCGCCGGGGCCTGGCTCGGCACGAGGGTTTCCGGCGCGCTGTTGCTCTCCACATTCGCGGTGCTCATGGCTTTCGTCGGCACGCGAATGTGGCTCGGCAAGGCGGGTGCGGGCGTCGTCCCCGGCCCGTGCGTCGCGCGCCCCGGCGGCGGACTTGGCCCCGGCTGCTATGTGCGGCTCGCGGCTGCAGGCTGCGCGGCCGGGGTGATGTCGGGACTCTTCGGCGTCGGGGGCGGATTCATCATCGTGCCCGCGCTGCTCTACGTCACCGGCATGAGCATCCACCGCGCGGTCGCCACGTCGCTGCTCGTCATTTTCCTCATCTCGCTCTCCGGCGTCGCGGCGCACGTCGCGCACGGACAGCAATTCCCGATGCCGATCACCGCGCTCTTCATTGGCGGCGGCTTCGCCGGAATGTTCGCCGGCAACGCGCTGCGCACGCGGCTCCCCGCGCCAGTGCTGCAAAAAGTCTTCGCCGTCGGGATGTGGCTCGTCGCCGCCTACATGCTCGCCCGCAATCTCCCCGCTTTCTTCAAAACCTAAATTTCCATGAACACGACCTCCCATCACAAAGTGCTCATCGTCGGCGGTGGCACCGCTGGCATCACCGTCGCCGCGCGCCTGGCCCGACAGATCCCCGCCCGCGACATCGCCATCGTCGAACCCAGCGCCAAACATCATTACCAGCCGATGTGGACGCTGGTCGGCGGAGGCATTTTCAAAAAGGAACGATCCGAGCGCGACGAAGCCGGACTCATCCCGCGCGGCGCACAATGGGTGCGCGACGCCGTCACCACTTTCGAGCCGGAGACCCAGCGAGTGCTCACGCGCGAGGGCCGCACGCTCACCTACGACTGGCTCATCGTGGCGCCCGGCATTCAGATCAACTGGAGCAAAATCCCCGGCCTCAAAGAATCGCTCGGCACCAAGAGCGTGTGCAGCAACTACTCCTACGAACATGTGGACTACACATGGGAGACGCTGCGCAAGCTCCAGCGCGGCACGGCGATTTTCACTCATCCCGCTGGAGCCATCAAGTGCGGCGGCGCACCGCAGAAGATCATGTATCTCGCCGAAGACTGGCTGCGGCGCGAAGGACTGCGCGACCAGACCGAGGTCATCTTCACCACCGCGCTGCCGACGCTCTTTGCGGTCGAGAAATACTGCAAGACGCTGGAGAAGCACGTCGCCGACCGAGGCATCAAAGCTAACTTCCGACTCAACCTCATCGAGCTGCGGCCCGACGCGAAGGAAGCCGTCTTCGAGAATCTCGACACCAAGGAACAGCGCGTCATCCGCTACGACATGATCCACGTCACCCCGCCGATGGGTGCGCCGGACTTCGTCAAAGCCAGCCCGCTGGCCAATGCCGACGGTTGGGTGGAAGTGGATAAGTTCACCCTGCGGCATCCGCGCTTCCCGAGCGTCTTCGCCCTCGGCGACGCCAG
>Ga0209181_10010063_pt1 | contig 12326 bp, 12 predicted proteins | sample MAT05_FD_187208 | JGI IMG/M metagenome (GOLD analysis project Ga0209181, IMG submission 187208) | Freshwater microbial communities from Lake Fryxell liftoff mats and glacier meltwater in Antarctica - MAT-05 (SPAdes) (version 2) | ecosystem: Environmental > Aquatic > Freshwater > Ice > Liftoff... | reverse complement strand
GCTCTGACAGCGCGCGACGTCGAATCTTCGCTCAGTGCTCCGGTGGTCGCAGAACTGCAGTACGACCCAGCCGTCGCGCGGGCGGTCGACGCCGGTCTTCTCGCATCACGGTTGCCGCGCTCGTTGGCACACTCGCTGAAGATCGCCGCATGATCGACCTCGTTGCAGAGCAGTCGCCGCTCGGCGGGCTCGAGCGCTGGCTGCGCGACCCTGCCATCACCGAACTGATGGTCAACGGTGGCAGCGAAGTATGGATCGAACGCGCCGGCCGACTCGAGCACGTCGGCGCCATTCGCCCTGCCACTCTGCTCGGCGCCATCGAGCACATCCTCGCCCCGTTGGGCCGACGGCTGGACCGCACACATCCGACGGTCGACGCGCGACTGGCCGACGGCTCCCGCCTCTGCGCCGTCGTCGAGCCGGTCGCCATCGACGGGCCATGTCTCACCATCCGGCGGTTCAGCACGCGCCCAATTCCGCTCGGGGCATTCGCCGCACCATCCGTCGTAGTACTGCTGCGCGAACTCGTTGCTCGTCGCTGCAACCTGCTGGTCAGCGGGGCGACGTCGTCCGGTAAGACAACCTTGCTCGGCGCGCTCGCCAGTCAGGTAGAGCCTGATGCGCGTCTGATCACGTTGGAAGACGTCGCTGAGCTCCGACTTCCCCACCCTCACGTCGTGCGAATGGAGACCCGCGAGGCAACACCCGACGGCGTCGGCGAGATAACGCTCGCCCACCTCCTGCGGACCGCCTTGCGTATGCGGCCCGACCGATTGGTGATCGGCGAGATTCGCGGTGGCGAGGCGGTGCATCTACTGCAGGCGCTCAACACCGGTCACGACGGGTCACTGGCCACCGTTCACGCGAACAGCGCGCTCGACGCCCTCGAGCGCCTGGCCTCGCTGGTGTTGCACGAGGTGGGCAACTGGCCGCTGCCGGCTGTCTACCAGCACGTCGGTCGCGCCATCGACGTGGTCGTGCACGTGGTGCGTGGCAACGACGGCGTCCGCCGTGTTGCGGAAGTCGCCGAGGTGGTCCCCGGTGCCGCACTCTGGGTGCGCCCGCTTGCCTGTGGCGAGCAGGTCGTCGACTCGGTCAGCCGGGGGCGACGATGACCGCTCTTGCCGCTGTCGCCCTGCTGCTCACGTTTGCAGCATGGCGACGTCCACGGCCGGAAGCCCGAAGCGCTCGTCCGCTCGATTCGGTCAGTCACCGCCGGCGCCGGCGCAGAACCACCCCGCCAACGGTCGACGAGTGGGCCGCGCTGCTGGACTCGATGTCAGCCGAGGTGCGTACCGGTAGCTCCTTGGTGGCCGCTGTCCGGCACGCGCTCCATCGATTGCAGCCACACGGGACCGTCCTGACACCTGCCGCGACGCTCGCCTTCATCGATGCAGGCGGTGCGACACATGATGTCGACGAGGCCGTCGTGCTGCAAGCGCTGCGAGCAGCGCACTCACTCGGTGGGCCGACGGCCGCGACGTTGGATGCGGCGTCGGCACTGCTGCGTGAACGAGCTGTCGTTCGCGGTGAGGCCTTGGCTCACAGCGCGCAGGCACGGTTGAGTGCCCGCGTGCTCACGGGCGTGCCGCTGGTGTTCGCAGGATGGAGTGCGCTGTCCAGCCGCACGTTCCGGGCTGCCGTGATCAGCCCAATCGGATTGGCCTGCGCTGTCGCCGGCGCAGCGTGCAACATGTTCGGCTGGTGGTGGATGCGGCGCATCGTGGCGAAGGCGGTCTCATGATCAGCGGGCTCTGCGCGGCTCTTGCGGTTGTGGTCGCGGCCTGCGCGCTGCGTCCACATCGTCATCGCGTTCCCGAGCCTGTGCGCCGCCCCGGTCGCGTCTGGTTGCCCGACAGAGCTGCACGCCGTTCTCAGCGGGCTGCGGAACGGGCCTACCCCGATGCGATCGAGATGATCGTGCTCGCAGTCCGCGCCGGATACCTGCCTCCTGCTGCGATGGAGATGGCGATGCCGCATCTGGCGCCAGCGATACGGCCCGCGTTCGCAGCCGTCGCTGCACGGACAGCCACAGGCGACCGGTTCGCTGACGCACTCTCGGCCCTTCCTGCGATGCTCGGGCCGATGGCTGCTCCACTGGCCGACTCCTTCGCCGCGGCGGATCGGTATGGCCAGCCGATTGCCCCGGTACTGGAACGGCTCGCCACGGAGGCTCGTCAACATCGTCGGCGTCACGCCGACGCGCTCGCTCGCCAACTGCCGGTGCGCATGTCCGTGCCGCTGGTGCTCTGCACCCTTCCGTCGTTCATCTTGCTCGCCGTCGTTCCCTTGCTGCTCGCAGCCCTCTCGTCGCTGCACCAGTGACCCACGCACTCCCGCACCAACGACTCACGCAGTCAACTGGAGACAACCGATGAATGCATTGATGGCACGCGTACACGCCTGGATTCTGTGGCACGAGGAAGACGGCCAAGCCACCACGGAATACGCACTGGTCCTACTCGGCGCGGCGTTGGTCGCCCTTCTCGTCGTTGGCTGGGCGACCACCGGCGGCGGGGCAGGAAAGATCGGTCGCCTCTTCGATCGAGTCATCGATTCGGTCATCGACAAGTTGTGATGGCGAGACACCGCCGCGATCGCGGCCAGGCAACCGTCGAACTCGCACTCGCGTTGCCCTTGATCTGCCTCTTGCTGTTCGGCATCGTCCAAGTGGCAGTACTGGGTCGCAGTCAGTTGGCAGTGCAGTTGGCGGCACGCGAGGCAGCGCGTGCCGCCGCTGTGGCGGCCGACGCAGCCGGCGCCGGAAGTACCGCCGCCCACCGGGCCGTAACTCTGCACCCGCTCACCGTCAGCATCAGCGAGGGCGCAGACACCGTCACGGCGACCGTTCGCTACACCGACCACACCGACGTACCGCTGATCGGAGCGCTGCTTCCCGACATCGTCCTCACCGCCACCGTCACGATGGCCGTCGAACCTCCGTAGCTGTTCAGCGGCTCGGTCGCCCAAGGGTTCAGAGGCCAGCCGATAGCCTCGACCGGCCATGGAACTCGTCTGCTCACTCGCTCTCATCGGCAGCACACCGGTGCTGCAGGTCAGCGGCGAGATCGACCTTGCCACCCTGCCGTACTTCCGCGATCAGCTGCTGCGCGCTGTCTCGCTGCACGGCGGTGCCACGCTCTTCGTCGACCTCGACGGAGTGACAACGCTCGACGACACCGGCCTTGGGATGCTGCTGGGGACAGCTGGGCGAGCACGCGAGCAGGGCGGCGATGTCGTCGTCGTGAGCAACAACGAACGGCTTCTCGAGCGCTTCGAACTGACCCGCCTCGACAGGGCGTTGGAGATTCGCCACAACATTTCCTAGAAAGCGCGAACTTCAGTGCTTCTCAGGTGGCTTGGGTTTGCGCACGCCGCGCTTGTCCAGCGCCTTTTCCTGCGCACGCTGCTCGGCTTCGAGCGCGGCCTCCTCGGCCACCAGTCGCTTCATGCTGTCCAGCCGTTTCGGGTCCAGCTGGCCGGCCGCAACAGCCGCACTCACCGCGCAGTCCGGCTCGTCGTCGTGTTTGCAGTCGCGAAATCGGCAGTGGTCCATCAGCTCGAAGACGTCGGCAAACGCGTTCTCGATGCCACGTCCACTGCTCCACAGACTGACCGCACGTACGCCCGGCGTGTCGATCAGCCAGCCACCCTCGACGAGTCGAATCAACTCGGAGGCCGTTGTGGTGTGTCGCCCGCGCTGGTCGCCCTCGCGCACATCGGCAGTCACCATCCGCCCGTGCCCGACGAGCGCGTTGACCAGCGTGCTCTTGCCGACACCGCTGGCGCCGAGCAACGCAATGGTCGCGTTGTCGGCTGCGTACCCGCGCAATACCTCCACCCCGTCGCCGGTGATGCCACTGGCGATACGGATGTCGACTCCGGGCGCCACCTCTCGCAACTCGGCCACTGTCGGCTCCGGATCGTCGACGAGGTCTGTCTTGGTCAGCACCAGCACGGGTCGTGCCCCGCTGTCCCACGCCAACACCAGTTCGCGCTCCAGCCGGCGCGGGTTGGGCGGCGAAGTCAGACCATGCAGCAGCATGACCACATCGATGTTGGCGGCAATGGTTTGAGCCTCCGCCCGGTTGCCTTCGAACGACGCGCGTCGCACGAATGCGCTGTGTCGGTCGAGCACCTGCTCGACGCGTTCCTCGTCGTCGCCGAAGACCACGAAGTCGCCGACCGCGACATCGGCGCCGATGTTACGCACCCGTACAGTCGGCTGATCCAACGACACCAGCACAGTGCTCCACCCACGGTCGAGCCGGCTCACTCGACCGGTCGTCAGCGGGGCGCCGAGGTGACGCCAGTGCGCCAACGACTCGGGTGTCCAGCCGAGGCGAATGTCACATGGATCGTCGATAGCGACCACGGTAGCGTCGGCGGCGAGCAGCTTGGTTCCGGTTCTGGCGGCTCGGGAGGACACCATGCTCGTACGCCTCGCGCGTTTCAGCTTCCGTCGGCGCTGGTTGATGGTCTTCGGAATCTGGCTGCCGCTGCTCATTGGACTCAATGTTGCGGGTGGCGCCTTGGGCACCGACTACCACACCGACTTCAACCAGCCCGACAGTGAGTCGAAGCTGGTGCAGGATGCGTTCCAGAACGTCGGCAGCAAAGAAGACGCCGGCTTCCCCGCGCAGATCGTCTTCACAGCGCCGCAGGGCACCTCCGATCCTGAGGTGAAGAAGGCGATGGAGGCCCTGTTCGTTCAGGTCGACGCTGTCGAGAACGTGAAGGTGGTGAGCCCCTTCTCGGAGGAGGGCATCAAGCAGAACAGCCCAGCAGGTTCCCCCACGAACACCCTCGCCCAAGACGTGTCGTTCGCCCAGCTGTCGGTATCGAAGATGGACCAGGCGGCAACACAAAAGCTCGGCAAGGAGATCATCGCCATCGGTGACACCGTGTCCGTCCCCGGGTTGCGCATCGAGTACGGCGGCCAGGTGTTCGCCACGTTCGAGTTCCCCGCGAGCGAAATCCTCGGCATCCTCGCCGCCGTCATCATCTTGCTCATCGCGTTCGGTTCGGTCGTCGCCATGGGTCTGCCCATCGGCACCGCACTCGCCGGCCTGGGCGTGGCAATGGCCATCGTCGGCATTTCGTCCAACGCGTTCTCCATCCCCGAGTTCGGCCCGCAGATGGCCGCGATGATCGGGCTCGGCGTGGGCATCGACTATGCGCTGTTCATCGTCAGCCGATATCGAGAGCACCTCGACATGGGCGAAGATCCGGAGACAGCAACCATTGCGGCAGTCGACTCCAGCGGCCGCGCGGTCATCTTCGCCGGCATCATCGTCATGATCTCGCTGCTGGGTCTGTTCATCATGGGCCTGTCGTTCGTACGTGGTCTGGCCGTTGCCGGTGCCACCGGCGTGTTGGTCATGATGATCGCCTCGATCACGCTGTTGCCGGCCCTGCTCGGTTTCACCGGCACCCGAATTCGCACCACCAGCCGTGCAGCCGCGGCAGCCGTTTCGCTCGTCGTGATCTGCGGCCTCATCGGCGTGATCGTCGACAACCTCGGCCCGCTCATGGGCATCGGCTTGCTCGGCGCGATTTCGATCATGGGCGTTGGCTACCTGCCGTTCGGCCGCTCGCTGCGCACACCGTTGCCGCACCGCAAGGAGAAGCCCCGCGAGGAGCAGGGCTGGTACCGGTGGAGCCGCTTCATCCAGAGTCGCCCGTGGCCCGCAGTTCTCGGCGCTGCCGGTGTACTAATTGCACTGGCACTGCCACTCTTTGGTATCCGCCTCGGCTTCGGTGACGAAGGAAACGCGCCGAAGGCGACGACTGTCCGCAGCGCATACGACCTCGTTGCCGCCGGGTTCGGCCCGGGCAGCAATGGCCCACTCTTCCTCGTCAGCACCGACCCCGGCGCAAATGCCGAGACCGCTGCGCTGGTCGACACTGCGCTCGTCGCCGACAGCAACGTCGCCTTCACCTCGCCCGGCACTCAGATCGGAGAGAGCACCTGGTCGTGGGTCGTGTATCCCAAGACCGCACCACAGGACGCTGCAACCGCCGATCTCGTCCACCGCCTTCGCGACGACGTGCTGCCCACCACCGGCATCCAGGTCAACGTGGGCGGGTTCACCGCCAGCGGCATCGACTTCGCCACCTACATCAGCGGCCGTCTGCCGATCCTGATCGGTGCCGTGCTGGTGCTCAGTTTCCTGCTGCTGATGATCGTGTTCCGCAGTCTGCTCGTGCCGCTGAAGGCCGTCATCATGAACCTGCTGTCGGTGGGCGCCGCGTACGGCGTCATCGTCGCGATCTTCCAGTGGGGCTGGGGCTTGAGCTTGATCGGGGTCGACAAGGCAGGCCCTGTCGAGGCGTGGGCACCGATGATGCTGTTCGCGATCGTCTTCGGCCTGTCGATGGACTACGAGGTCTTCCTGCTGTCGCGCATGAAGGAAGAGTTCGACCGCACCGGCGACAACGCAACCGCAGTGGCCGATGGTCTGGCGGCGACCGCCCGCGTCATCACGGCCGCTGCGATCATCATGGTGTGCGTCTTCTCGGCCTTCGTGCTGGGCGACGACCGCAACCTGAAGCTCTTCGGCCTGGGTATGGCCGTTGCCGTGTTCGTCGACGCAACCATCGTCCGCATGGTGCTGGTGCCCGCCACGATGGAGCTCTTGGGTGCGCGCAACTGGTGGATTCCGAAGTGGCTGGACGGTGTGTTGCCCCGGATCAACGTCGAAGGCACGCACCCCGAGGCGCACCTCGAAACCGAAGAGGCCAGCGAACTCGTCGGATCATAGGGGTTCCCCCGATTCATGTCGGGGGGCGTCGGCGTACCACCTGCGGCTGGTTTCACGGTGCGTGTGTGGAACGCCGATAAGGACGGGGGCTTGTCCTGCCCCGCGACACCGCCCGCGCTCGCCCAGACCGTTGCGCTGCCGGCAGCCGGCAGATCGGCCTACGTTCGAGTGAGCCCTGGCAACTGGTGCACCGCCGAGACCGAACGACGCAGCGCATTGACCACGACCTACGCAAGTGCGGGCGGAACCACCCTCGGCGAATGGCACGTCGCGAACATTCCGCCTGCACCAGGAGTCCGGACGGTCACCATCACCAACTCGTTCGCCGCCGCAACCGCACCGAACACGACCGTGCCCACTACGACCGTGCTGCCGACCACCCCGCCGCCAACCTCCGTTGCGGCTGCCCCGATCGAGCCCACGCTCCCCAGTACCGGCAGCACACCCAAGACGACTGCGATGACTACCAGCGCCGCCCTCCTGCTGGCACTTGGACTCGTGGCCCACCGCCTCTCGCGCACCGTCGCGAACAACTGACCTGAACTCCAACAGCTGAGCTGAGCCGTCGGGGCAATCAGTAGGCTTCGAGGTTATGCAGCGGGAGTTCCCGGGTTTCGAACAACTCGAATTGATTGGTCGAGGTACCAATACCGACGTATATCGAGCGATTCGTGTCTCCACGTCGGGAACAGTCGCGGTGAAGGTTTTCCACACTGGGCTCGATGCCGAGACGGTTGCCCGTCGCCTTCGCCGCGAGGTCGATGCCCTCGTTGCGTTGCGTGGGCACCCACACATCGTTGCCCTCGAGGAAGTCGTCCATCATGGAGACCAGGTTGCGCTGGTGATGGAGTTTGCGCCTGGTGGGTCGATGGCAGACCTCATGCGGAAAGAGCCGCTCACACCGCAGCGCCTCGTCGAGATCGGTCGCAGCACCGCAATGGCGCTGGGCTCGGCCCACGCCCAAGGAATCGTGCACCGCGACGTCAAGCCCGAGAACATTTTGATCGGCGCGTTCGATCAGGTGCGCGTCTGCGACTTCGGTATGGCGTTCGACGGCCGCGAAGCCGCTCCGAGCCAGACCTCCAAAGTGTCCATCCAATACGCAAGCCCGGAGGAACTGGATGGTCTGCCCGTCATGGCGGCCTCGGACACATACTCACTCGGAGCGGTGATGTTTCACGCCCTTGGGGGTCGTGCACCGCGGCTCGCCGATCGCGGCGCAGTCGCGTCCGCCCCAGAAATGGTCGGTAAGCCGCCGCGGCTGGTCCACCTCATCGGTCGATGCATGGCAAGCAGCGCCGCCCACCGGCCAACCATGACCGACATCGTGGCTGCTCTGGCAGACGCCACGATTCTCGAGGTACAGGCGCCGTCGGCCGCCGTGGTAGCACCCCCGGCCCGGATGTCCGTGCCGCCACCTCTGGTTCACCATGAGGTAACCGCAGAGGCCTCGCCCCCACCTGTTCGGCAGATGCCTTCACCGCTCACAGAGCGCCGGCCGAGCAGAGCAATGGCAGGCCCATCGGCAGCGAACGAAACGACGGCCATCGCCTTTAGTCGCCCGGCTCCGGCACCGGCCCCCGAGCCTCCGCCCAGCCGAGGACTGCTGCCAATCGTCGCCGCGGCGTTCGGTAGCGCCGCGCTCGCCTTTGGCTTGATATATCTCCTCCTGAAGTGAGGGGTATCGGGTCCATACCCTTGATTCACGATCGGGCAAGCAATGTAGGATGCCTGCCAATCGAGCGGTGATGGGACTGCGGGCATGCTGGAAGTCAGGGGTGTAACGGACCTCATCGAGGTTGGTCGTGGCGGGACCTCTGTGGTCTACCGCGGGACCCAAACCAACTTCGGGCGAACGGTAGCGGTCAAGGTATTTGACCTCACGCTGCAACGCGACTCGGACCGCGAACGGTTCCGCCGTGAGTGTCAGGCAATCGGGTCGCTGTCGGGTCACCCCAACATCGTCACCGTATTCGACGAAGGCGTGCTCGATGACGGCCGCCCCTACCTCGTCATGGAGTATTTGCCCACCACGCTTGCAGACGAGTTGGCACATCGCGGTCAGTTCACCTGGCAACAAGCAGCCGAAGTCACTCTCACCATTGCCGGAGCGCTCGGCTCCGCCCACCGGGCAGGCATCTTGCACCGGGACGTGAAGCCCGAGAACGTGATGCTGACCTCCAGCGGCGTGCCAAAACTCGGCGACTTCGGTCTCGCTCAGGTCGCAGGCGGTTTCGACAGCAAGACCTCGACAGTTCGCGCCAGTCTGTCGCACGCATCCCCGGAACTGATCGAGGGCAACCCGGTCAGTGTCGCCAGCGACGTCTACTCGTTGGCTTCCACCATGCATCACCTCATCTCCGGGCGGCCGCCGTTCGTCACCGCCAACTCGGATTCGATCATCACGATCGTGACACGAATAGTTCGAGACGACCCACCAAGCCTGGAAGCGTTCTCGGTTCCCGAACCGATCCAAGCGCTGCTCATCCACTCGATGAGCAAAGACCCCGCAGCACGACCACAAGACGTTGGCGAGTTCGCTGCAACCATCCAACAAGTGCTCGGCGGCACGGGGAATCGCGACGGCTACCACATCACCAACCCGGTGCCTATCACCACTGATCCCGTCAGTCATCGCCCGGCCGCTGCTCCCGCTCCTCAACGACGTCGGCAGCTCTTCGTCGTGCTCGCCTTCGCAGCACTCTTCGGCGGCATCGGCGCCGCCGTCTTCGCCGGCAAATCCGATGGACCAACGCCACCAACGGCCACCGGCCCCACCACCAGCCTCTATGGCGACACGACTACCTCGTCGTCCTCGTCCACCTCGACAACTTCGTCCACCTCGACGACCACCACAATCGCAGCACCCGTCGCAATTGCCACCACCCTCGCACGCGACTATCCCATCTTCTCCGAGCTGATCGGAGCGGGCTTTCTCGAGCAACTGAACGGCAGCGACCCGTACACAGTCTTCGCGGTGCCGGACGAAGCCTTCGCCAACGTGCCGGCGGCGACCATGGACCAGTTGAGAAACGACCCTTATGTGCGGCTGAGCGTGCTTGCATACCACTTCACGCGTGGTGATCTTTTGACGCAGCAGATGCTCATCGGGCCGCTAGAGATGCTCACCGGCGAGGCGGCGCAGATCACCAGTGCCGACGGGCAGCTCAAGATCAATGACGCCGTCATCGTCGAGCCCGAGACGTCTGCGACAAACGGTGTGATCCACCGAATCGATCGCCTGCTGATTCCACCGAGCCTGTACGTTCCCACCACCACCACAACGAACAAACCCAACGTCATCACGCCCACGACCATCGCTCCAACGGGCGGCGGCTCGACCATCGCACCCACGACCGTTGTGACCACGACCACGACCATTGCGCCCACAACCCCGACGACGGTCGACGCGCGGGTATCTGTTCCCGGCGGGCTGGTCCGTGCCGACCCGAACACCGCCCGTGGAATACTCCAGGATGCCGGTTTCAAAGTTGTTGAGGCCAGCGACAGTGAATGCGCAGGCCAGAACGTAGTAACTACTTCCTTTCCAACCTCAGGGTCCCTCGTGAACCCTGGCAGCACCGTCACTTTGTACATCTGTTACTGACCATGGAGGCACCATGAAGTTTCGTCGGAGACATCAAACCGAGACCATTCGGGCGCTGCAATTGGAGGTCGCTGAGCTCCGGGCCGAACAAACCAACCCTCCCACACGGTCGCGTCGTGGGCTACTGCTCGCCGCAGGGGCAGCAGCAGTGGGAGTGGGAGTGGCCGGAAGTGCACGGCCGCCGGCGGCGGCGGCGGCCGATGAACCCTTGCTCATGGGTCTGAAGAACGGCTCGAATCAAAGCACTGAACTATACGTGAACAGTTCTGTGAACGTGAAGCACAACTTGTTCATGGTCCACGATGCCTGGCCTGATTACACCACCACGTTCAACAACGCTGGCAATGCTCGTCGTGCAGCCATCATGGGGTGGAGCGCCACTTGGGTCAACGATGGAGTCGCTGGCGTCGCCAGCACCGATGGTGGTTACGGCGGCTGGTTCCACGGTGAGTACGTGAACGCCACGGGCCTCTTCGTCGAAGGTCGTCGCGCAACCATGCGACTCGGTGCGATGCAAGGCACTCCGACCGACGACTTCGTCAACCGTGTTCCCGGCGAGGTTGTCTACGACACCGCCGGCGATCTGTGGCTGTGTGTCGGAGGCGGCCAGCCCGGTGAATGGCGCAAGCTCGCCGGCCCCGCCAGCTCCGGAGCATTCCACGCTATTTCGCCGTCTCGTGTCTACGACAGTCGCAGCATCGGCGCGTTGTCGACCAACCAGGATCGCTTGGTGTCAGTGGCAAACAAGGTCGACAACCTCGGCGCAACCCTGGTGGCCAACGTTGTGCCGCTTGGCGCCACGGCCATTGCCTACAACCTCACCGCCACCGGCACGGTCGACGGTGGCTATCTGTCCATCAATGAAGGCGGCAATACTTCGAATGCAGCAAGTGCCATCAACTGGACCACCACGGGCGCGACGATCGCGAACGGCTCCATCGTCAAGCTGAACAACAACAGACAAGTGACTGTGGTGTGCGGCGGCGGAAGCACCCACTTCATCATCGATGTGGTGGGCTACTTTCGGTAGGGCTCGAGGTTTAGAGGTTTAGCCCCACCGATCGGGCGTGTTCGCCGCGATCCATTGGTGCAATTCGTCGCGACTTGGAACGCCAATACTGCCTCGGTGTAGTTCGATCAGCCCTGCGGACTGAAAGTCGTGCAGCGAACGATCCGCCGTGGGTCTTCGCGTACCGGCTAGACCAGCCATCAGGTCTTGCCGGAGATGCAGCGTGACAGGGCCTTCCGTCCCATTCGCGAATACGTCCGCGCAATGCAGAATCCAACGAGCGATGCGGCGGTCGACGCGCGCTGCCGTGTTGGCGAGCGCTTCGCTCAGTCGCTGACGATGCCAACTCCGCGTACATTGCGAAGAAGAGGCGCCGTGCCTGAGGCCAAGCGAGCATTACTGGCTCTTCGGATCTGAGCGGGATGGAGTGAGGACGAGGGTCCGCGGTTCGCTGGACACGGACTCCAAGAATCGGTGGTTCCTACGCCGTCGAGCCCTCGGAGTCCCTGTTGGAGTTCAACCCGACGCGCATGTGTGAGCTGCTGGTCGGCGTTCTCAGCTGGTCGGCTTGCCTGATGTCAACGTGACCGCAGTCGATGAACGTCTGGAGGGCCCGATTGTGGTGCACATCGAAGCCCGGCTCGAGCGGGTGCGGTGTGGTGTGCTCGAGCGGGAGTGAAGGACCGCCCGGTCGTGGAGCTGATCGCGCTCACCGAAGTTCCCCAGGTGTGCTTCGGTCGGCCAGCGCGGTTGGCGTGGCGCAAGCACCGGGGGTGTTGTTGCCAGCCGTTGTGCTCGGCGGGGTTGTGGATGTATGTCGCTGAGCGCATCGCTGGACCGTCGATGCTGCTCACGAGGTGGGCGACGGTGCAGGTCGGTCGTCATGGTCGAGCGGTTCGGATGTGGCCGGCGAGCTCGATTGTCATTGGCACACTGTCAACGACGC
>Ga0209181_10010061_pt1 | contig 12327 bp, 11 predicted proteins | sample MAT05_FD_187208 | JGI IMG/M metagenome (GOLD analysis project Ga0209181, IMG submission 187208) | Freshwater microbial communities from Lake Fryxell liftoff mats and glacier meltwater in Antarctica - MAT-05 (SPAdes) (version 2) | ecosystem: Environmental > Aquatic > Freshwater > Ice > Liftoff... | reverse complement strand
GTCGGCCAGGGTCTTGCGGTGGGGTTGCTCGGGGTTGTTGCTCATGGTTCGGATCGGTGTTACCGCTAACATTAAGGCTGGAGAGAACCCGAGTCCATTCAGACAAACCCGAGAAACTCCTGGTCCCAGCCCATGACTGTCGACGACACACCACCCCCGCGCCGCAGCCGCCGTGGCCATGGCCGTGCCACGCTGGACGATGTGGCGCGTGAGGCCGCGGTGACCAAGATCACGGTGTCACGCTACCTGCGTGAGCCCGCACTGGTCGCGGCGGCCACCGCCGAGCGCATCCGCGCCGCACTCGCCAGCACCGGCTACGTGCCCAACAAGCAGGCGGGCTTGCTGGCCAGCGGGCGCAGCAACATCGTGGCCGCGCTGATCCCCAACCTGGGCCATTCGATCTTTGGTGAAACGGTACAGGCGCTCAGCGAGGCGCTGCAGGCCGCCGGCCATGAGTTGCTGCTGGCGTCGACCGGCTACTCGCCCGAGCGCGAGGAAGAGCAGCTGCGCGCGCTGCTGGGCTGGGCACCACTGGGCCTGGTGGTCACCGGCCGCCACCACACCGACGGTGCCCGCCGCTTGTTGGCCGATGCCCACGCCACGGGTACGCCGATCATCGAAGTGTGGGATCACCAGCCCGACGAGGCCTCGCCGTTTGCCCAGATCGGCTTCAACCATGCGCAGGTGGGCCGGGCGATGGCCCAGCACCTGCTGGCTGCCGGCCACCGCGCGCTGGCTTATGTGGACAGCGGCGTGCACACCGACTTTCGGGCGCACGAGCGCGGCGCTGCCTTTGCCGACGAGGCGCGACGCGCCGGCGCCAGCATCCGGCTGCAACGCGCCGCCAGGGGCGACCCGTTCGACGCCGGCCGGCAGGCCTTGCGCGAGTTGCTGTCTGCGGGTCCGAGTTCAGGCCCGGCTGACAGCGCCACGCCGGGCGACACCGCCCTGCCCGGTCGGCCCAGCGCCGTGGCCTGCGCCAATGACCACCTGGCCTGCGGCTTGTTGATGCAGGCCCAGGCTCAGGGCCTGCGTGTGCCGCAGGATCTGGCGGTGCTGGGCTTCGGGGATTTTCCGGTCGGCCGGCAGTTGCAGCCGGCTTTGTCCACCGTGCATCCACCCAGCCAGCAGATCGGCCGGGCCACCGCGCAGGCGCTGCTGGCTGCGCTGCACAGTGGCTTGGCGCCGGCCGGCCAGGCGCTGCCCTGGCAACTGATCGTGCGGGGCAGCACCTTGGCGGTGCCGCCCGGCAAGGGCTGACGCGGCGGCCGCCGCCGATGGCTCAGTCGGCCTGGATCTTGGCCGCCGTGATGATGCGGGCCCAGCGGTCGATCTCGTCCTTCAGGAAGGGCGCAAACTCTTTCGGCCCCCGCGCATCGACCCGAAAGCCCTGGGTGCGCGCCCGCTCGTTGATCTCGGCGCCGGCCATGATCGCCACCACCTCGGCGCCGATCTTGGCCACCATCACGTCGGGCGTGGCCGCGGGTGCCAGGATGGCGGTCCAGTTTTCTACCGCCAGTTGCGGCATGCCCAGCTCGGCGGTGGTGGGCACCTCGGGCACCAGCGGATGGCGTGCGGCACTGGCAATGGCCAGCGCGCGCAGCTTGCCGGACTTCACATGCACGATGCTCTCGGGCATGTTGGAGAAGATCACGTCGAGCTGCCCGCCGATCAGGTCGGTCATGCTGGGCGCGCCGCCCTTGTAGGGGATGTGCTGGATGTCGGCCTTGAGCAGGTCGGCAAACAGCTCCAGTGTCAGGTGGGGCGGCGTGCCGTTGCCCGACGAGCCGGCGTTGAGCTTGCGCGCCTTGGCCTGGGCCACCAGGTCCTTGAAGTCCTTGATCGGGCTGGCGGCCGGCACCACCACCAGCATCGGCGAGCCGGCCAGCAAGGCCACCGGCTTCAGGTCACGCTGCAGGTCGTACGGTGCCTTGCCCTTGAACAGCGTCACGTTGGCGGCGTGCGTCAATGTGATGGCCAGCAGGTTGTAGCCGTCGCCTGGCGCCTTGGCGGCGGCGTCAGCGCCGATCTGGCCGCCGTTGCCCGGCTTGTTGTCGATCACCACCGTGATGCCCCAGCGCTGGCCGAGCTGCTGGCCCACCAACCGGGCCATCACATCGGTCAGCCCCCCTGGCGGAAACGGCACGATGTAGCGCAGCGTGCTGCCGGGTTTGGGGTAGTCGGCCTGGGCCCACGCTTGCTGCACCCCGGCCAGCGCGCCGGTTGCGGCCCATCCCATCCATTGACGTCGTTGCATTCAGATCTCCGTGTCGGTTAGCACGCATGATCGCCCAGCCTCGTCGGGCGGACAGGGCAAAGGACTCTCAGGCGCTCAATTGTTCAAACGCTCAAGCGCTGCGCCAGGTGGCCAACATCGTGTCAGCCACCTCCAGGCCTTCGGCCTCGGCACGCCGGCGCAAGGCCTCGCGGCGGGCACCGGGCAGGCGCACGCCGTCGTCACGCTGCATCTCGGCCAGCAACACCTCGATGCGGTCGAAAAAGCTGTCGCTGCCGGCCAGCGCGCCCGGGTCGATCACGATGAAGGCCTGGCCGATGCCGGGCCGGTTGCCCTCGTCGACAAAAAAGCTCGACGCCTCGAAGCCGTAGCGCCCGCCGATCAGCGCGGTGACCAGCAACTCGACCACCAGCGCCAGCATCGCGCCCTTGGTCGAGGTGGCGGCGCCGATCGGCAGCATCGACCCCGCCAGCGCCGCCTGGGCATCGGTGGTGGCTTGGCCATCGGCATCCAGTGCCCAGCCCAGCGGGATAGCCTCGCCCTGCTTGGCCGCCACCATCACTTTGCCGCGCGCCACCTCGGACAGGCTCAGGTCGATCATCAGCGGGTCCTGGCCACGCCGCGGAAACACCGCCGCCACCGGGTTGGTGCCAAAGACCGGATGCCGGCCACCCGCCGCCGGCATCGCTGCCGGCGAGTTGGCAAAACCCAGGCCGACCATGCCGGCCGCAGCCACGGCGCGCAGGTGATCGACCACCACGCCGCAGTGGTGGCTGCGCACCACGCCGGCCACCGCGATGCCGTGCGTGCGCGCGGCGGTGATGGCCTCGGTCACCGCCAGCGTGCAGGCGGCAAAGGCCAAGCCCTCGTCGGCATCCACCATCAATGCGCCGCCCTTGCGATACAAAACCTGCGGCATTGCGGCGCCATTGGCCCGGCCGTTGCGCAAATGGGTGCTGTACTGGCCCACCCGGCTCAGGCCATGGGAGCCCAGGCCTTGCGATTCAGCCAACACCAGTGCGTGGGCCGTGGCCTCGGCCATGGCAGGGTTGGCACCGGCGCGCTGCAGCACTGTGCTGACCAGTGCCTGTACTTCTGCGATCGGCAGCTTCATGCCAAGGCCTCCAGCACCTTGTCGGCGATCAGGAAGCTGACACGCTGATTGGCCTCGGCCGTCACGCCCGCAATGTGTGGGGTCAGGATCAGGTGGGGGCAGCCATCGAAGTGCGGCGATGCGGGCAGCGGCTCGGTGCCAAACACGTCGATCGCCGCGCCGCCCAGCGCACCGGAGCGCAGCGCGGCTGCCAGGGCCGGCTCGTCGATGATGCCGCCGCGCGCGGTGTTGATCAGCACCGCGCCAGGCTTCATCGCCGCGATGCGCGCGGCACCGAACAGGCCGCGCGTGCCGTCGACCAAAGGCACATGCAGGCTGACCACATCGCTCACCGTGACCAGTTCGTCCAGCCCCACAAAGCGCGCACCGACCTGGGCAAAGGCGGGGTGGTCGTCGTCCATCATGGCGTCGAAGGCCACCACTTGCATGCCCAGCGCCCGGCCCATCGTGGCGGTGAGCTGGCCGATCGACCCGAAACCGATGAGGCCCAGCGTCTTGCCAGCAATCTCACGCCCGTTGGACAAGGCGTTGCGCGGCCACTGCCCGCCCGCCACCGCCGGGGTGGACGCATAGGCGCCGCGCAGCAGCAGCATCGCCGTGCCGATCACGTACTCGGCCACGCTCAGCGCATTGGCGCCGGTGGCCGGAATCACCCGCATGCCGCGCGCCTCGCAGGCCGGCACGTCGATGTTGTCCAGCCCCACACCCAGCCGGCCCACCACCGTGCATCGCCCCAACGCCGCCAGCAGCGCGCCGCGCACCTGGGTGCGGTTGCGCACGATGACCACGTCGGCCCGGGCGGCCTCGGCGGCCAGCCGCGGCGCGTCGTCCACCAGTTGGGGGTCGTAGAACACGTCGTGGCTGGCCTGCAAGCGCGCCACGGCGCGTTCGTCCATAAATTCGGTGATCAGGATGCGCATCGGGGTGGGGCGAAGTGATGGAGGGATGGAATGGTGTGATCAGTCGGCGGTAGCACCCGACTGCTTGACGACGGCTGCCCAGCGCGGTGTCTCGGCACGGACCAGCGCCGACAACTGCTCGGGGCTGGACGGGATGACATCGAAGCCCTGGTCTTCGAGCGAGCGGCGCATCTCGGGGGATTGAAGCACCGCCACGATCTCACGGTTGAGCCGGTCCACGACGGTCCGTGGTGTGCCGCTGCGCACGAACACACCGTTCCATACGGTGGACACATAGCCCGCCAGGCCGGCCTCGTCCATGGTGGGCACGTCGGGCAGCAGGCGTGAGCGCTGCGGTGTGGCCACCGCCAGCGCGCGCAGCTTGCCGGCGCGCACCAGCGGCACCACGGCGGGCAGGTTGTTGAACATCATCGGCACCTGCCCGGCCAGCACGTCGTTCATGGCCGGCGGGCCGCCTTTGTAGGGCACATGCAGCAGGTCGATGCCGGCCTGCATGCGGAATTGCTCACCCGCCAGGTGCATGGTGTTGCCCACGCCGGCCGACGCATAAGCCAGGGCGCCGGGCTTGGCCTTGGCCGCGGCGATGACGTCTTGCACGCTGTGGAACGGCGACGCGGCGTTGACCACCAGCACGTTGGCCATCGAGTGGGTGGCCGACACCGCCTGCAGATCCCGGATCGGGTCGTAGGGCATGTTCTTGCCGTACAGGTGCGGGTTGATCGCCACCGTGCTGGCGGTGCCCAGCAGCAGGGTGTAACCGTCGGCCGGCGCCTTGACCACCGCCGCCGAACCCAGGTTGCCATTGGCACCGGCCCGGTTGTCCACCACCACGGCCTGGCCCAGCCGCTTGGCCAGTTCGGCGGCCAGCTGCCGCACAAACACATCCGCCGCGCCGCCGGGTGGGTAGGGCACGACAAAGGTGATCGGGCGGTTCGGGTAGTCGGCCTGGGCCTGCACACCGCCGGGCAAGGCCAGCAGCACGCCGCATGCGGACCACAGAAAGCCCAGCGACCGGCGGCGAGACAGCGGCCAATTCATCAAGCGCTCTCGTACAACCGCGTCATCACGAACTCACGATGGCCCAGCGCCTCGGCCGCTGTCAGGCGTCCGTTGGCTGTGCGCAGCATCGATTCCAGCGCCTGGTCGCCCGCCTGGTCGAGCGTGATCTCGCGCTGCAACAGGCCGGTGACGTCGACGTCGATGTGCTCGCTCATCGTGCGCACCGTGCGCGGGTTGGCGCACAGCTTGATCACCGGCACGATCGCATTGCCGATCACGTTGCCCTGTCCGGTGGGGAAGAAGTGCACGACAAAACCCGAGGCGGCACACAAGGTCACCATCTCGGCAGCTGCCGACGAGGAGTCCATGAACCACAGGCCAGAGTGCGTAGGCATCTCGGCCTTGTCGATCACACCGTCAACGGTGCAGGTCTTGCCGATCTTCTGGATATTGCCCAACGCCTTTTCCTCGATCGTCGTCAGGCCGCCGGCGATGTTGCCCTTGGTCGGCTGGCTGTCGGACAAATCACTCGTCTTGTGGCGGTTGATCACGTCCTGGTAGCGGTTGAACATGAACATGAACTGTTCACGCACCGCATCGTTGGCGCAGCGCGCGGCCACGATGTGCTCGCCGCCGGTCAGCTCGGTGGTTTCGCCAAAACACAGGGTGCTGCCCAGCGCATGCAGCTTGTCGAAAGCATCCCCCACCGTCGGGTTGGCGCCGCAGCCGCTGGTGGTGTCGCTCTCGCCGCACTTGGTGCTGACCCACAGCTCATGGATCGGGCAGACCTCGCGCTGCTTCTCGCTGGCCCACTGCGAATACTCACGCGCCGCCTTGCTGGCCCGCATGATCGTCTCGTGGTCGCCGTGCTGCTCGATGCCGAAGCCGACCACCGGCTTGCCGGTGGCCTTGATGCCGTCGACCACCTTCTGGGTCCAGCTGTCCTCGATGCCGATCACCACCACCGCTGCCACGTTGGGGTTGCAGCCGGCACCGATCAGCGTGCGGAAGTGAAGGTCGAGGTCGGCACCGAACTGCAGCCGGCCATACGGGTGCGGGATCGCCATCACCCCCTTGATGTTGTGCGCAACCGCCTCGGCAGCCGCATTGGACAGGTCGTCCAGCGGCAGGATGATGACGTGATTGCGCACCCCGACGCGGCCGTTCTCGCGGCGGTAGCCCAAAAAGGTGGTGTCTTTCGATACGAGGTTCATACAGATTTCCAATATTCAAGAAATGAATCGTGACGGAACAACCACCGCACGTCCGTCAAGCGAGCCCCGCAGATCGGGCTTCGCCCGGCTGCTGGGGCTGCCCCCTGGAGGGGGAGCGGCGTGAGCCGCTACGGGGGTGGGTGAACTCTGCGGAGCGGCGACAGCCGCTTCGGGGGTGGGTCAACTCACCAGCGCTTGGTCTTGATGTTGTGCACATGGGCATGCTCGCCCACCTGGATCGGCGCCACGACCTTGCCCATGTCGATGCCGTACTTGATGACGGTATCGCCGGTGGCCATGGCTTTCAGCGCCACCTTGTGGCCGATGGGGATGTCCTGCCGGGCCTCGATCGTCATCATGCGGTCCTCGTCCATGATCCAGCCGTTCAACGTCATGCCGGCCGTCACGCCTTCGACCACCACCACCGCCACGGTGTCGTGGGCGTCGTGCAAAACAAAGTGATTCATCCTGGGTTGCTCCTGGTGTCGGGTTGGGCTTGAAAAGAATGGAGCGCATGCTCGGTGCGCCCATCCGCCCTGTCAACCATGTCATTCATATGACTTGCATGAATGCTGGCGACACTCACAATCGCGCCCCATGCCACCGCCCGCGCAGCCGAACCGACCGCCCACCACCCGGGCGTCGTCACGGGCAACGTCCCCGCTGTTTCGCCCGATCGAGCCGCAGACCACCGGCATGCCGCTGTTCCGCAGCGCCAAACGGGCGCTGCTGCGCGAGATCGAAAGTGGCCAACTGCCGCCCGGCGAGGCGCTGCCCAGCGAGGCGCTGCTCGCCAGCGCGCTGGGCATCTCGGTGGGCACGCTGCGCCATGCCGTCGACGAACTGGTGGCCGAGCACATTCTGGTGCGCCGCCAGGGCCGCGGCACCTTTGTGGCCACCCACAACGCCGACCGTTTCCTGTTCCAGTTTTTCCATGTCGAGCGCGCCGACGGCCTGAGCGAGGTGCCGCAGGTCGAACTGCTGGGCTTTGAGCAACTGCGGCTGGATGACGATGCCGCCGCCGAGGCCCTGGGCCTGAAACCGGGTGAGCCGGTGCTGCGGTTTGACAACCGGCTGCAACTGCAGGGCCGGCCGGTGGTGCATGACCAGATCACGCTGCCCCTGGCCCTGTTCAAGGGCTTGACCGAGCAACGCTTGCGCAGCCGCCCCGGCACGATCTACCAGCTCTACCAGTCCGAGTTCGCCATCACCGTGGTGCGGGCGCAGGAGCGGGCCCGCGCGGTGGCCGCCGACCGCACCATCGCCCGGGTGCTGGGCCTGCCGCCCGGCGCGCCGGTGATGCAGGTGCGCCGCACCGCACTGACCTTTGGTGACAAACCGGTTGAATACCGGGTGTCGACCATCCACACCGCCCGGCACGAATACGTGCAAACGCTGTCGCGCCGGGCATGAGGGCGGGTATGTGGACGGACGCGCTGGGCGGCGCACGTGCACTGGGCCGCTTGTTGCCAGGCAGCGGTCTGGCAGCCGTGGTGGCCCTGGCGGCTACCTTCGTCGCGCAGTTGCACGGCGGGCCGCAGATGCTGTATGCGCTGTTTTTTGGCGTCGCCTTCAACTACCTCAGCCATGAAGCGCGAACCCAACCCGGCATCGAGTTCTGCGCCCGCCAGGTGCTGCGGCTGGGTGTGGGCCTGCTGGGCGCCCGCATCACGGCGATGCAGATCGCCGGTCTGGGCTGGTTTACCGCGCTCACCGTGGTGGCAGCCGTCATCACCACCCTGACTTGCGGCCTGCTGCTGGCGCGCCGGCTGGGCTTGACGCGGGCCCAGGGCATGTTGTCGGGCGGCGCTGTGGCCATCTGCGGCGCATCGGCGGCGCTGGCCATCGCCGCCGTGCTGCCAAGGGACAAGCACCACGATCGGTTCACGCTGATGGTGGTGATCACGGTCACCGTGCTGTCGACCGTGGCGATGGTGGTCTATCCGTTGATCGCGCGGCTGCTGGAGTTGAGCCCTCAGATGGCGGGTCTGTTCATCGGCGGCACCATCCACGATGTGGCGCAGGTGGTGGGCGCGGGCTACACCCTGGGGTCTGAGGCCGGCGACAACGCCACCATCGTCAAGCTGTTCCGGGTGGCGATGCTGGCGGCCGTGGTGCTGGTGGCGTCCCTCGCCTTCAAGACCGCCCGCGAGCAAGCCGCCACGGACAGCGGCCTGCCGGGTGCCGCCAGGCAAGCGCTGGTGCCCTGGTTCCTGTGGCTGTTTGCGGCGATGGTGACCCTCAATTCCAGCGGCGCGCTGGCCCCGTTCATGCAGCAGGGTCTGGGCTGGTTTTCCCGGGCGTGCCTGGTGGTTGCCATCGCTGCGCTCGGCATGAAGACCAGTTTCAGGCAACTGACGCGGGCCGGTTGGCAGCCGATCGCCCTGATCGCGATCGAGACCGCCTGGATGGCGGCGTTGGTGCTGGCCCTTATCGTCTGGCGGCGTTGAATGCCCGGGCGATCCGGCGCTGCCGAGGACCGGCGCCGGCCAGCACGAACGGCGGCACGGAAGGCGGCACGGTCGCCGGGGATGCAGCGGCGCCAAACTCGCCGTCAGCCGCGACCGGGGCGGCAGCCCCTCAGTTCGACTGCTTGATCAGCCGGCCGGCCGCCGACTGGATCGGCCGCGCGTTCATCGGGTACAGGCGCGAAAAAACATTGATCTGGTCGGTGGCGATGGGCACCGGCTGCTGCATCACCATCCACAGCACACCCTCGCTGCACGGCGGGGTGGTCAGCGAGCCCATGTAGGTAAAGTAGCGTCGGTCGGCCGGCAGCAGGTGGTTCATGTCGAGCGCGGCCTTGGCCGCCACCTCCTCGCCTTTTTCCAGCGGCAGGTTGTTCCAGATGGTCTGCACCAGCGGATGCGCGCTGCCCCGGTCGAGCAGCACCGCCACCACGGCGAGCCGGCCTTCCGGGTCCTTGTGCACCAGGTGCGCCACCATGTCGAACTGGCGGCCGTCGATGCGCTCTTCGGACGGGCGGTGAAAGTGGAACTGCACCAGGTCGTAGCGCCGGCCCTGCACCTCGATCGAGTTGCCGCCGCCGACATTGACCTGGATCGTGTGGCCGTTGTCGATCACCCGGAAGCCCGACGGCCGGTAGTCGAACTGGATCGGCTCCAGGTCCACCCGCACGCCGCTGCGGATGTCGATCGGGCTTTGCCGGGTGCCGGTTGCGCAGGTGGAGAACTCGGCCTTCATCCCGCCCCACTGCTCGGGGCCACCGGCGCCGCCGTAGCCCCAGTGCGCGGCGTGGCCATCTGGCACGGCGGCGGCGGAGGCGCGCGACTTGGCGGCCTTGCCCGTGGCGCCATGGCCGCCGGCCTTGGGCACCGCGACGGCGGCACCGTGTGCGGCATCACCCGATTTGGACGTCACCCGTACCACGTAGGGCGAGGCCGACTCGGGCGCTTTGACAGCGCCCAGCTTGGCGGCCAGTTTTTCACGCAAGGTGTCCATCGGGTCGGCCGCCGCCGCGGGTGCCGCAGCCGCCGCCTTGCCCGCGGGCTTGACCGCCGCAGGCTTGGCGGCCGGCGCGGCAGGGTCGTCCGAGGCCCAGGCCGGCGCGCCTGCGCACAACGCAGATGCCAGCACCAACGCGCACTTCAATCGGGCGCTGCCGCGCCAACCCAGGTTGGCATTGGCGACGTCGGCACCGCCAAGACGGCGGCTGGGCGGGCAGACAGGGGATCGGCAGGCAGTGTTGGGCATGGCAAAGGGCTCGCGGCTGAGGTCCGGGGCCCGCCGCAGATGCGGGCCTGTACCCCGTCGGTATCGGCCGCCGGCGCGCCAACTTGAGGCCAGCACGCCGCGGGCGACCGCCTGGCGCGCAGCCCGTCCGGCGCCGGACCGGATCTCAGCCCGGCAGCCGCCTGACCCAGAGCCAGGCCACCATGCCCACCGACATCAGCCCGAAAGACGCCAACGCCAGTGCCACCGTCGAGTGCATCACCAGCGGCGCCACCACGCCCGCCACCAGGCCGTTGGCCGCGCTGCCCACACAGGCCTGCAGCGACGAGGCCATGCCACGCCGGTCGGGCGCCAGGTCCAGCACCATCAGCGTGACCACCGGCACCATCAGCGCCCAGCCAAACGCAAACAGCCCCACCGGCAGCAAGGCCCAGGCCGCGTGCGGCTCGAGCAGCAGGTTGAGCACCACGTTGAGCAGCGACATCGCCAGCATGATCGAAAAACCGTAGCGGATCTGGCGCTTGGGCGGGACGCGACCGGCCGCGCGACCGCTGACAAACGCGCCGGCCATGATGCCGGCGATGGTCAGCCCGAAAAACCAGAAAAACTGGGTCGGCCCCAGGCCCAGGTGCGTGCCCAGCCATTCCGGCGCCGACAACACGTACAAGAACATGCCGTTGAACGGCACGCCGCTGGCCAACACCAGCAGCACGAAGCGGGGGTTCTTCACCAGTTCGGCGTAAGCCCGCATCAGCGGGCGGGGCGCAAAGGACTGGCGGTCATCGGCGTGCAGGGTCTCGGGCAGATAGCGCGCGTTGATGCCGAGCAGCAGCACCCCGATCCCCACCAGCAGCCAGAAGATCGAATGCCAGCCCAGGTGCACAAACAAAAACCCGCCCAGCACCGGCGCGATGGCCGGCGCCACGCCGAAGAAGATCGTCACCTGCGACATCAGGCGCTGGGCCTCCTCGGGCGGACACATGTCGCGGATGATGGCGCGTGAAACCACCACGCCGGCACCCGCCGACATGCCTTGCAACGCCCGGAAAAAAACCAGCTGGCCGATGGTCTGGCTGAGCGCGCAGCCGAGCGAGGCCAGCGTGAACAGCGCCAGCCCGATCAGCACCACCGGCCGGCGGCCAAAACTGTCCGACAGCGCACCGTGAAACAAATTCATCAGCGCAAAGCCGAACAGGTAGGCCGACAGCGTCTGCTGCATCTGCGCCGGTGTGGCACCCAGCGACGCAGCGATGCCGGAGAACGCCGGCAGGTAGGTGTCGATCGAAAACGGCCCCAGCGTGCCCAGGCAGGCCAGCAGCATCGCCAGGGCCCAGCGCGGATGGCGCCAGAGTTGTTGTGCGTTGGGGTTCATCGGGTCGGTCAAAGGGCAATCAGCCGGCAATCCACCGGCGCCAAGCCTGGCAGATTGCCGGGTCGCAAAAGCAAAGGCGGGCCAGTTTGGGCCCGCCGACGTCGTCAAATTAGTGTGAAGTGGGCCGATAGGCCGGATTCTGTGCAGCGCCCGCGCCTCTTGCGAAGCGCGGGCGCCGTGACCGCCATTCCTCTGGGCCGGGAGTCACCCCACCGGCTCGATGCCACCTACCCGCACACTCGCCCCGGGCCGGGGTTCTGTTGAGCGCGGACGAGTCCGCGCCGCTCGACGTGTGCCTATTCGGTGTTGCTGCGCGTAGAGATTGCCCGTTGCACCCGAACTGAATCGGCTCGTCTCTGTTGCTCTGATCCTCACCTCACGGTGGACAGCCGTTAACTGCTACGCCGCCCTGTGCAGTCCGGACCTTCCTCCAGGGCCACCTTTCGATGATTGCCCCAGCGGCGGTCTGGCCCACTTCACCGTGCGATTATCGGGCCTGTCTGATTTCCCCATCGCTGCCAGGAGACCGACCCATGAAAGCTGCCAACATCCTCGAAACCATTGGCCACACGCCGCACATCCGGATCAACCGCCTGTTTGCAGGCTCACCGGGCGCCGAAGTCTGGATCAAGAGCGAGCGCAGCAACCCGGGCGGCTCGATCAAGGACCGCATCGCACTGGCGATGGTCGAGGCCGCCGAGGCCAGCGGCGCGCTGCAGCCCGGTGGCACCATCATCGAGCCGACCTCCGGCAACACCGGCATCGGCCTGGCGATGGTG